>Ga0116190_1001163_pt1 | contig 23740 bp, 22 predicted proteins | sample AD_JPNTR4_MetaG_FD_89808 | JGI IMG/M metagenome (GOLD analysis project Ga0116190, IMG submission 89808) | Active sludge microbial communities of municipal wastewater-treating anaerobic digesters from Japan - AD_JPNTR4_MetaG | ecosystem: Engineered > Bioreactor > Anaerobic > Digestate | place...
CGACAACCGCCCCGTAGGGGGTGGCAACGTCGCTCTTGACGAAAAGCGGGAGATCGGGGGCCATGGCGACTCGCTCCTGCACTTTCTCGGTCACGCCGTCAAGCGCAACCATGTCGGCGTTGACGTAAATCGTTCTGTCCCGGGTAATGGTAATCGTGGTCGCGTCTTCTGATTCGATTTCGGGGGCTTCCGCCGCGTTTCGGGCTTTAGCCTTATTAACCGCGATTCCTTCTTGGAGCAAGGGAGTGGTGATCATGAATATGATCAGCAGCACCAGCATAATGTCAGCCATCGGCGTGACATTGATGTCGGCGCTGACGCTTCCCTTGCTACCACCAGTACTCATTCCCATGGTTACACCTCTCTTCTATTGCTGGCCTACTTGCCCTCGCTTCTCCGCTTCAAGAAGTAGTCGATGAGCTCAGAAGAGGAGTTGTCCATTTCGACGATGAACGATTCGATTTTCCCCGTGAAGTAGTTGTACATCCAGACGGCGGGAACGGCCACGAACAGACCGAAAGCGGTGGTTACCAGAGCTTCGGAAATTCCGCCGGCAACAGCAGCAAGACCCGTGTCCTCACCGGAGCTCATACCGGCAAAGGCGTTGATGATACCAACCGTGGTACCAAACAGTCCCACGAAGGGGGCCGTACTTCCGATCGTCGCCAGGCCGCCGAGGCCGCGCTTGAACTCCTCGATACCGATCGCGGTAGCTCGTTGCAGCGCCCGGCGCGATGCTTCGATCGTCTCGCCTGGTATATCCTTCGAGCCTTGATGCGCCTGAAACTCCTGCAAGCCCGCAGCAACCACTTTTGCAAGGTGGCTTTTCTTGTTCTGCTCGGCCAGCTCGATCGCATCACGGATGTTACCAGTCCGAAGCGCCTCCGCTACAGCGGGAGCAAAATCACGCGATTGCTTACGCGCGGCCCGGTAAGTCATGTAGCGCTCGAACATAACGCCAATGGACCAGATTGACATAATGGCGAGGATGACGACGACACCCTTTGCCAGTAACCCCATGTTATCCCACAATTCCATAAAACCTACGCCCATAGCTTTGTTACCTCCCCGTGAAGGAAAAGATAGCTTTTTTAAGCAGGCAGCCGTTTTCGATACAACTCGACTGAGAAAAGCCACCTGCCCGATTGTTGGTTTTCAAACGTTCTTACCTTAAGACAAAGTTCACAGTTACTGTCGCAACGACAGGCACCGGTTCATTGTTGAGAATGGTCGGCGAGTACTTCCATTGCCGTACCGCATCAATCGCCGCCTGCGTCAACAGCGGATGGCCGCGGACCAACTCGATGTCAGCAACATTTCCCTGCTCGTCCACGGTGACCTTCAGAAGGACCATCCCCTGCACGCGCGCTCGCTTGGCCAATTCCGGATATTCCGGCTCGACCCTGCGGATCAGCTTTGAAGCTTGTACGTTGCCTCCCACCTTCACCGGCTCTTTACGCCGTGCCGGAGGAGGAGGCGGTGGGGCAGCGACTTTAGGGACACCCCCAAGAACACCACCAACCACTCCACCAGGAACTCCACCAACTACGCCCCCGGGAACTCCTCCCGGTACTCCACCGACGACACCAGCCACGCTGGAATATTCTGGAATGTCGTCCATCGGCGGCGGAATTTCCTTCGGAATCTCCGTCGGCATCTGGAACTTCGAAGCATCCAGCTTAACCACGCGCACTTCCGCAGCTCTCACTTGCGGGGCCGGGGATGGTGGAGGTGGTGGCGGAGGAGGTGGTGGCGGAGGAGGCGGCGGGGCCAAGAACGTTAGTAGTTCCTGTTCGGGTAGCCCTTGGTAGTAGATCAGCGGAATCAAGATCAAGATCGCGATGGCTACCACGTGAATGACCAGGGAGACTACAAACGTGCTCTTTGACCGCCCTGCTTTGTGTGGAGCAGATTCGATCAAATGGTCAAACATCTTCCCTCTTCCTTTCTATCGAACTCAGGCCGTTACGGTTTTGGCAGCCTTTTTCCTACGTTCGGAGTAGGTCTGCCACCAAAACACCACCGGACTGGCTATAGCCAAAGTCGAATAACAACCGACGATTATGCCGACAACCAGAGCGAACGAGAACCCGTTGAGAACCTCGCCTCCGAACATGTAAAGCGCGAAAACGGCCAGAAAGGTCATTCCGGATGTCAGGATAGTCCGGTTCAGTGTCTGATTGACGCTCAGGTTGATTATCGTGGCAAGATCGGCTCGGCGCACCGACCTCAGATTCTCCCTTACTCGGTCAAATATGACAATAGTATCATTTATAGAAAAGCCGACAAGCGTCAGCAACGCCGCTATCACATTCAAACTGATCTCTTTACCGGTTAGAGAGAAGAGACCGACCGTGATGAAGACGTCATGGAAAAGTGCAATCACGCCAGCTACCCCGTAGATCGGCCGGAACCGGAAGGCGATGTAAATCAACATGCCCAACAGCGAGAACAATACGGCGTTCCGGGCGCGGGTCTGTAGCTCCTGCCCAACCTTCGGCCCCACGCTCTCAACACTGATAATCGTGAAGCTGCCCAGATAAAATCTCTCTTCGAGAGACTTGATAACCTCGTCCGCTACCCCGGCGCTCTTCAACTCAGACAGATCACGAATAACGCCTCTCTGCGCGGTCCGAAGATCCACGATGCGATCCGCGAGCTCCGTATAATGTCGCGCGAAGTCGGATACCGACATCTTCTCGCGCAGTTTTTCAGGGTCAGCCTGTTGCAGTTCGTTAGCCAGGGCCGACCTCGTAAGGTTGTTCAAGTCGACCTTTCCCTCCGGCACCTGCGCGTCGAACCTGGCCTTTAATGCTTCAAACACCTTGTTGCTTTCGAGGCTCAGGTCCTGGGTCGCCTCCGTCGCAATACGTGCCATTCGGACCTGCACTTGATTCGTGCTGGGCTCATCGAACCGTGTCACTTCCTCCGCCTCGATCCCGGCGTCGTTCAGAGCATCCCTCACTTGGTCGAGGACTGGCTCTTCCTTGAATTTCAGATAGACCAGCGTGCCGCCGGTGAAGTCTACCCCGAGGTTCAGCCCCTTGGTCATAAGCGATACCAGGGCGCCGACCATGAGGAAGGCTGATATCCCGAGGAAAATCCACCTCTTACCCAGCCAGTCAATCTTTGGATTGGTCAGTATCTCCATACTAAGTCCCTGACGCTCCGCCGAATCCACTTCCCTTAGTAACCTTCGGCAGAGATTTGTTCCCCGTTAAATTGAAAGTTTTGTCACTTCCCGCTTCTGCAAATACCAGTCGAATATTGTCCGCGAGACGAAGGTTGCAGCAAAGACATTGGCGATGAGACCAACCGCCAGCGTGACAGCAAACCCGCGAATCGGACCGGTTCCGAACTGGAAAAGGAAGAGAGCGGCAATGAGCGTTGTTAGATTTGTGTCGAGAATCGTCGTGAAAACGCGGGTGAAGCCTGCGTCCACGGCACTGCGCACGGTCTTCCCGAGGCGGAGTTCTTCTTTGATTCTTTCAAATATCAAGATGTTGGCGTCAACCGCCATACCGATCGTGAGAATCACTCCGGCAATACCAGGAAGGGTCAGCGTCGCCCGGAAATACCCGAGGACGCCCAGCAGTATGACGACATTGATCGCCAGGCAGATGATCGCGTTCGCACCCGAAAGGCGATACACGATAAGCATTGCCAGAATGACGAGCCCCGCGCCGGCCAGCGAGGCTAAGATACCTCTGCGAATCGAATCCATTCCCAGCGACGGGCCCACCACCCGGTTCTCAAGAATTGTGATCCGGGCAGGCAATGCGCCCGAGCGTAGAATCAGAGCAAGGTCTTCGGCCTGTTCCGGTGTGAACTGACCGGTGATACGCGCGGAATCCGAGGCTATACGCGATTCGATAACCGGAGCGGATCGAATCTCATCGTCGAGTACGATTGCCAGGCGGTTTCCTACGTTTTGTTCTGTAGTCCTCGTGAATAGCGCGACTCCTTCTGTATTAAGGAAGAAAGAGACCTCGGACCGTCCCGTAAAAGAGTCCTGGCTCCGGCGGGCGTTCTTCAAATGTCTACCTGTAACCGACGGCGCTTTGCGAACTACCATGTACATGGTCTGCCCGCCGGTCTCGTTGATATCCCGATATGGCAGCACCTCGTAGTCAGGGGGAATCATGCCTCCAAAAGCCTGAGCCGCCGATTCCCGACTCGAGAATTCCGAGCTTTTCTCCGGGTGAACCAGTCTCAACTCGAGTCGCGCCGTGCTGCGGATCAGGTTGATGACGCGGTTGGGGTCATCGACCCCGGGAAGCTCAACAATGATCTGGTCCTGTACATCGCCGCTCCCATAAACCGTGATGGTCGGCTCGGCTACGCCATACTGGTCGACGCGGTTACTGATCGTCTCACGGGCCTGGTTGACGGTCTGTTGTGCCAGATACTTCCGCACGGCAGGGATCATCTGTAGCACGTAGTCTACCTGACCTTCGCCGTAACGCCTCTGATAGGTCCAGCTTGAAGAGTATTCTCTCAGTTGCACCTCAACAGCGTCCTGCGCTTCTGGAGGAACCCCCAAAATCTCAATTTCCGGACTCTCAGGCTTGTCGACCGTCCGGCTCTCGGCGAAGGCCACTTCCTTGTCGCGCAATTCCCGGTCAATTCGGTCACGCACCTGCTCGGCCTCGGCGAGTAGCGCATCGCGAAGCATCACCTGAAGCACGAGATGTATTCCACCCTTCAGGTCCAGACCCAGATTGATCTTCTGGGAAGGAGGGACAAAGAGATAGATAGAGACACCGACGACGGCCAAAACGACCAGCATTCGATACTTCAGATTCTTTTTCATCACTAAATCGCTCTATTCTTAAGCGTTATGAATACGCCTACTTTCCTGCCTGCTCCCTTGAGCCCGGCTGCAGCGAGGAAACAGCGTTTTTCGCGACCTCGATTTTGACCGTGTCGGCCACTTTCAGAACCACGGTATGCTCCTTCAGTCCCGCAATTGTTCCATAAATGCCGCCGCTAGTAATAACCTTATCCCCATTCTTCAAATTGGCGATCATCTCTTCATGTAGCCGTTGTCGCTTCCGCATCGGCCGGTAGATCAACAGGTAGAAGATTACGAAGATCAGGAGGATCGGCGCCAAACTAACTAGTTGGGCGGAGGGGTTTTGTTGTGCCAGAACTGGTTGAATCATAAAGTCACTATTCCAAAAATCCCGCTCGAAACAAAGTGCGAAGTATATCAAATTTCACTCAGGTGCAACGTAGCGCTCCCGGAACGTTCGCTCCCATTCCGAGAAGGAATTGAGGCTGATACTCTCTCGAACTCTCGCCATTACGTCAAGGTAAAAGTGCAGGTTGTGATAAGTGTTAAAAATACTGCCGACGATTTCGTTCGAGAGGTACAGGTGTCTCAAATACGCCCGTGAGTACCGGGCGCATACCCGGCAACTGCAATCGGGATCAACCGGGTTCTCGTCCAGCCTGTAGCGATTGTTCTTGATGCTGATCTTTCCGCGACTCGTATACAGAGTGCCGTTTCTGGCGTTCCGCGTCGGCAGGACGCAATCAAACATATCGATCCCGTGCTTGACACACTCGATCAGATCCAGGGGTGTGCCAACTCCCATAACATAGCGCGGGCCAGGCGGCATATAATCACTTACCTGCTCGACTATCTCGTACGTCAAACGTTTCGGTTCGCCAACGCTCAGCCCTCCCAGCGCCAGTCCGAAAAAACCTAACGCGCATAAGCGTTCCACGCTTTCCCGTCGCAATTCAGGGAAAACACTGCCCTGCACAATCCCAAAGAGCACCTGACTGTCGTCTTTATGCACGCGACGACAACGTTCGGCCCATCGCATCGACCGCCGCATTGAATCGGCCGCCTCCTTTTCGGTGACCGGATACGCCGTGCAGTCGTCAAAAGCCATGATGATGTCGGCGCCCAACAGCTGCTGCATTTCAATGGCCCGCTCTGGAGAGAAAAAGTGGAGGCTGCCGTCCAGATGGGAACGGAAGTGAACTCCCTCCTCGGAGATCTTTCTGAGCGCTCGGTGGCTGAGCACCTGGTACCCGCCGCTGTCCGTCAAGATCGGCCGATTCCACGCCATAAAGCGATGAAGCCCGCCAAAATGTCTGATCACCTCCTCACCCGGTCGCAGGTACAGATGATAGGTGTTGCTGAGGATGATCTGAGCAGGCAACTCCTCCAGCCACTCCTGCGGCATGGCTTTCACAGTTCCGGCTGTGCCTACCGGCATAAAAATCGGGGTCTCAACCATGCCATGCGGAGTTTGAAGGAGCCCGCGGCGCGCGCGTGTTGAAGAGTCGAGCGCTGTAACGGTGAAAGAAAATTGCATCGTCCGAGGAAGGGCTATCATAGCACACGCGTGTAGCAGTAATCGTGGCAGGCGCTGCGTCAAAAAGTGAACAGGCACGAGGCACAACCCCCGCCGTCAGGCCGGAAGAACAGAGCTTGGAGCGCAGCGTATTCCAGCGCGCACTAGTGGACCAAGTGGACCTAGTGGACCAAGTGGACCAAGTGGACCAAGTGGAACGTCTAGGGGATCTACGGTCTCCGCTTCGTCCACTGAGTCCACTAGGTCCACTCTGTCCACTAGTGTCCGCTGGAATACGCGGCGCTCCCGGCTCTATTGCGCGCGCAAAAATACCAGCTGCTCCAAATCAGTACACAGCGTACAGGCTGGTTGAATCCACGACGTAAAGGCGATCACCGGATGGGCTGTAGGCAAGTCCGATCAACATCGGACCCGAAACCGTCCATTCCGGCGTCTTTCCTCGGAAGGTGTAAATTCCTTTCCTACCCTGGAATGAGGCAGCCACCTGAAGGTTTCCTTCCGGGTCAAACGCCATCCCCTGAGGTCTGCCAAGCCCTTTAAAGAATGTCTCGACCCCGCCATCGGTGGAAATCCGGTAAATGGAGTCCTGGGTCGAGAGTGTCGGACCGGTGACGAAAATGCTTCCGTCCGGGGCGGTCGCCAGGTGGTAAGCTGAAACACTGGGTTCCAGTTCACATAACACCGAGACCCGCCGATCAGGAGAGACACTGTAAAGTGTTCCACCCCGGTCTCCGACTATCAGATTTCCGTCGCGGTCGAACACGATGCCCGTGGCCAGACCGAGTCCCTCGACATACTTCTCGAGTTGCTTGTCAAAACTCGATCTGTATATTGTCCCGGTATGCCTGCTGCTCACATAAAGGAGCCCATCGGGACCGATAGCCAAGCCGGTGGCATTGACAATGTCGGCGAGGAAAGGCTGTTTGTTGCCATCAGGATCGATGACGTAGACCGAGAACGGTACCTTTTCTCCTCTTGCGCCGCTGAAAGCACAATAAACCAGACCTCGCTCGTCAACCACTGGATTGGCGACACAGTACAACTCTTGTGCGAGCCGTTTTCCCACCTTGAATGAATGGCGCGCCCTGTTCTGTCCCTGGTAGACCACTAGTCCCGTACTCGATACTCCTTCCGGGACCTTCACGGTGAGCGCCTCTTTAGAAGCGCCAAGCAATGGAGCTTCTACTTCTCCGATCTCAACTCGCAGGTCATCTAAGCCGCTGAGGCCTTCCACTTTTACGCGAATAATTCCTCCGGGAACCGCGGCTTGCGGCCGGATCTCTTTGACCTTCATCGAGATTCAATATAACACGTACGATTTGTGGTAGACTCGCTATTTTCTCTCATGCGGGATGAAGCAATCGTGGGCAATTGCATCCATATTCGAGGTGCCCGTCAGAACAACTTACGGAACATCGACGTGACCATACCGCTGAACAGTCTGACGGTTATAACCGGCGTCAGCGGATCCGGTAAGTCGAGTCTGGCCTTCGACACTCTCTACGCAGAGGGACAGCGCCGATATGTTGAGTCGCTATCGGCGTATGCCCGGCAGTTCCTCGAGCGTATCAACCGGCCACAGGTCGATGACATTGCAGGTTTGAGCCCGGCTATCGCGATCCGGCAGAAGAGCGCTTCGCGCAATCCGCGTTCCACCTGCGGCACGGCAACGGAAATATACGATTACCTGCGCCTTCTGTATGGCCGGATCGGAAAGATAAAGTGTCGAAATTGTGGACGCCCGGTCCAGAGAGACACCGTCGACCAGATCGTGGATCAACTGCAGAGTCTGCCGACGGGTTCCCGACTCTACCTTTGTTTCCCTTTCAGCAACAGCCTGCTTGACCTTCATGTCGAGGGCGACGGGCAAAGAGCCGCGGGGCAGCAGATTCGTGAGAACCTGCTCAAGCAGGGCTTTCATCGGCTTGTGGTGAATGAGCCGCAGGGAGCGGTAGTAAAGCAGGTGGTCGATTGGATTCCCTCCGAGGGTGAATTGGCGCGCCTCTCGGTGCTGGTTGACCGAGTGGTCATAGAGGATGGGATTTCGGAACGTTTAGCCGATTCGATCGATACCTGCTACCGTGAAGGAAACGGAGTGGCCGAAGCGATTGTCCTGGCCGATCCCGCACAGGGAAGGGTAGAGCAACGACTACGCTTTACCGACCGTTTTGAATGCCAGTATTGTCGGATCACCTACCGGGCACCCGAACCTCGCCTGTTTTCGTTCAACAACCCGTTTGGCGCCTGCCCGACCTGCCAAGGCTTCGGCAATACCATGACCATCGACCCCGACTTGGTTATTCCCGACCCTCGCCTGACACTCAAGGAAGGGCCGGTTGATCCTTTCATGAAGCCCCGCTACCGGAAATTCTACAGACGGCTGCTGGCTTACGCTGAAGCCAATAACATACCCATGGACGTACCCTACAACCAGCTGCCGGAGGAATTTCGGCGCCGTATCTGGAACGGCGACAAGGGTTTCCCAGGAGTCAAGGGCTTTTTCCGTTACCTGGAACGGAAGAAGTACAAAATGCACGTCCGGATTTTCATCAGCCGGTACCGCGGATATGCTCGGTGCCCCGACTGCGGCGGCGAACGCCTGTGCCAGGAGGCCCGGGATGTCTACGTGGGAGACAAACGCCTCACTGAATTGACCAACCTGCCGATTTCCGAGGTCAGCGACTTCTTTGACAATCTGAAACTTCCTGAGATTGACGAAGCGATTGCCGAAAAGCTGCTCAAGGAGATCAGGCAACGCCTGGGGTTTCTCATCAAGGTCGGGCTGGATTATCTTTCGCTTGATCGTGTCACCTCGACACTGAGCGGCGGTGAAATGCAGCGCATCCAACTTGCCGCGTCCTTAGCTTCATCCCTGGTCGGCACGCTCTATGTTCTGGATGAACCCTCCATCGGACTTCATCCCCGCGATGAATCCAGGCTTATAGAGATTCTCAAGCAACTGCGTGACCACGGCAACACCGTTGTGGTGGTGGAACACGAGAAGCAGATGATCGAAGCGGCCGACCATATCCTCGACTTGGGCCCGGGCGCCGGAGAGACGGGTGGCAGGCTGATTCACAGCGGTGGACTCCCTTCCCTGCTGGCGAATCCAGAGTCATTAACCGGCCGCTACCTGGCCGGGCAGTTAAAGATACCAGTTCCTGTCTTCCGTCGCTCGCCGAACGGAGTTGGGCTGCTCGTCAGGGGCGCCCGCGAGCATAATCTCAAGAACATAGATGTTCGCATTCCGGCAGGCGTGCTGACTTGCATCACTGGTGTCTCGGGATCTGGCAAGTCGACGCTGGTTCAGGACATCATTTATCCTGGCATACGTCGCCTGAAAGGCGATTTTACTGTTTCCGTGGGAGAACACGACGCGATCGAGGGCTGGCAGGAATTTGGGGAAGTTATTCTGGTGGATCAGACTCCCATAGGCAAGACACCCCGCTCAAACCCAGTCAGCTACATCAAGGCTTTTGACGACATCCGCCAGATCTTCGCCGCTACGCGGGAAGCGCAAGCGAATAACCTGCCCCCCGGACATTTTTCATTCAACGTCTCGGGAGGGCGCTGCGAGACCTGCCAGGGCGCGGGCGTCGTCACCGTCGAGATGCAATTCCTGGCGGACGTAGAACTGTTGTGCGAAGACTGCAAAGGAACGCGTTTCAAGAGCAAAATCCTTGAAATTAAGTATAAGGGCAAGAATATAGCGGACGTCCTGAACTTGACCGTTCACGAGGCAATCGAGTTCTTCAGGACTCATCCGGCTCTCGTCCGGAAGCTGAAGGTGCTCCAGGAAATCGGCCTCGGCTATTTACGGCTGGGCCAACCGGCCAACACGCTCTCGGGCGGTGAAGCCCAGCGAATAAAGCTGTGCTCGTACCTCTCGAAATCTGCGACACCCCGGGCGCTGTTCATATTCGACGAGCCGACCACGGGTCTGCACTTTGATGATATTCACAAGTTGACCCGCGCGTTCGACAAGCTCTTGAGCCATGGCGCCACGATCGTTGTCATTGAGCACAACCTGGATGTCATTAAATCGGCCGACTGGATTATCGACCTCGGACCTGAGGGAGGCGCCCAGGGCGGCTATCTGGTTGCGCAGGGTCCGCCTGAGGAAGTAGCCCAGGTGAAGGCTTCCCATACGGGCCGGTACTTGCGCCAAGCCTTGGGAATGGACAGTTGATGCCTGCGCTGCGGGACGAGCCTAACGCGGCGGTCGATTAGCGCTCCACCCTCCGGATTGATCTTGACAACCCGGTGCCCTCATCGACGTCTATCAGGACCGCAGAAAGATGTGGATTTCCCGAAGCGACTTCCATTCGCGGGGCCATACCGGTCAGAAACCGGGAAAGAGAGCCTTCCACTTCCATGCCGATTACCGAATCGTAGGGTCCGGTCATTCCCACATCGGAGATATAGGCTGTGCCCTTGGGGAAGACACGGCAATCGGCCGTTGGCACGTGGGTGTGAGTTCCTATGAGCGCGGAAATCTGTCCATCGAGGAACCACGCCAAGGCGAGCTTCTCGGAAGTGGCCTCAGCATGGAAATCGATCACAATGATTTTCGTTTCCCGGGCAATCTTTGGCAGTTCCCGTTCAGCGAGTCGGAACGGGCAGTCGGTCAAGGGCATGAAGACCCGCCCCTGAAGATTCATAACCGCCACGCGGGTTCCGGAGCGACTTTCCCGGATATGAACGAAGTGGCCGGGTACACCCTTTGGATAGTTGCCGGGCCTTAGCAAGCGGGGTTCTCGATCCAGAAATTCGAACAACTCGCGCTTATCCCAAATGTGGTTGCCAGTTGTCATCACGTCAACGCCATAGCCAAGGATCTCCTCGGCGAGTGCCGGAGTAACTCCGTAGCCTCCGGCCGCGTTCTCGACGTTAACGATGGTGAAATCCACCTCGTATTGTGCTTGTAGGTCCGAAAGGTGATCCTTGAGCAGTTTCCGGCCCGGCCTTCCTACGATGTCCCCAACAAACAGTATTCTCATGAATCTTGATGAGTGTGACCGCGATCAATTGAATCATAGAATCAAGACGTTGCGAGCGCGAAACGGGGCAATCACCTCCGCCGCTACTTGGCGTAGTCGACCACTCTCATCTCCCGAATGACGGTCACGCGAATCTGTCCGGGGTACTGAAGGTCGTTTTCAATCTTCTTAGTAATGTCTTTGGCCAGCCAGTAGGCTTGCTCGTCAGAAACCTTGCCACTCTCTACTATGATTCGTATTTCTCTCCCCGCCTGTAAGGCAAAAGCCTTTGCCACGCCGTTAAAAGAACTGGCAATTGCTTCGAGCTTCTCGAGGCGTTTTACGTAGTTCTCCAGCACTTCGCGCCGGGCACCTGGCCGAGCAGCTGAAATAGCATCGGCAGCCTGCACTAGGACAGCTTCCAGGGTCCGAAAGTCGACATCGAAGTGGTGTGCCTCCATGGCATGGATGACCTCTTCATCTTCGCCGTACTTCCTGGCCAGTTGAACCCCAAGCTGCAGGTGAGTTCCCTCGAGATCTCTGTCAACTGCTTTACCGATGTCATGAATCAGGCCGGCCCGGGTGCAGACCATCACGTTAGCACCCACCTCGCGGGCCATAATTCCGGCCAGATAAGCGACTTCCCGGCAGTGGTAAAGGACGTTCTGCCCGTAGCTGGTCCGGTATTTCAGGCGTCCGAGATAGCGCAGGAGCTCCTTATGCATATCACGGATTCCGAGTTCGAAGGCTACTTGCTCCCCGTCCTCGAGTAGCCTGGATTCCATTTCATCCTGCACTTTCATTACAACTTCTTCGATACGAGCCGGATGTATCCTTCCGTCCTTTATTAAACGCTCGATAGATAGTTTGGCGATCTCGCGCCGCAGGGGATCAAAACCGGAGAGTATCACGGCCTCAGGAGTGTCATCGACGATCAGATCCACGCCGGTCGCTTGCTCGAGTGCCCGGATATTGCGGCCTTCCCGCCCGATGATGCGCCCTTTCATATCCTCGGAAGGGAGGTCAACGACGGATACAGTTGATTCCACGACGTGTTCGGCAGCGCAGCGCTGGATGGCCTGGGTGATGATTTTTCGTGCCTCACGCTCGGCCTTCTCCTGGGCATCTTCCTCGATTCGTTTGGCCAGCAAGGCCGCTTCCCGCAAGGCTTCGTTTTCCACCGTCCTGATCAGTTGCCGTTTCGCCTCTTCGGCGGTCATGCCGGCCAGCGCTTCCAGCCGGCGAGTGTTCTCGGCTATGAGTTGTTCCAGGCGCGCCTCATTTTCGGAAACCTTCCGTTCCCTCTTCTTAACCGCCTCCAATCGCGATTCCCAATCTCGCTCTTTGCGTGCCAGGGCCTGTTCAGCGCGTTGTAGGTTATCCTCCTTTTGAGCGAGCCGCCGTTCCAATATGCCGAAGTCCCGGCGTCGCTCCTGTATCTGCTGCTCCGCGTCAGCCCGCCAAGCGAAAATCTGGTCTTTAGCCTCAAGCAGTTTTTCCTTCTTTATCTTCTCGGCTTCCTCGACCGCCTTACGCTGAATCTCCGCCGCGGCGTCACGGCCCTGTTGGAGCCGCCGGTCGATCACCCGAATCTTGAGGATGTACCATACAGCAATGGCGGCAGCGGCGATGATGGAGACGGCGACAACCGCACCACCAATCACGTAATCCATACGTATCTCCTGACTGTAAGGTCCTGAAAGGCGGCCTAGGGTGTGAAAAGCAGGCAAGAGTCAGCTGAGACGCTGAGGAGGGGGGAATTCCCCGCTCTGCCGTGTGGTGAGTGAGATTGAACCCTGCTCATGCAGCATGGAGACCCGTCACCGGCTTTAGGCATTTCCGACAGGGGAACGGCACACCACCGGGACCAAGGTCCCCGATTCAATCTACGTTAGCTCAATTTCTACTTACCATCACGCACATCGCAGGGAATAAAGTTTCCATGTTATTACGACCTCGTGGCAGCTCCGATATCACTCGCCAAAGAACAGAGCCATACGAACACCGCCTGAGAAAGAGCTCAGGTAGACTCGGAACGCAGCGCCGAGTCGAGCGTAGCACGCATCCGCTCCGCTTTTTCCGTCACCGTTTCCTCAAACGCCTGGAGCCTTCTCCTGGCTGTGAAGTACTTGTCGGATATATTCAGGGCAGCCAGGATCGCTACCTTCAGAGTGTCCACGGTCGGAGTCAACTCGGACACCTCCCGCATTCTCTCATCGACAAAAGCAGCCAGCTGTTCGATGTATTCGGGAGAGCTTGAGCTTCGGACATGGTAATCCTGTCCGTATATGCTGACCGTGGTTTTTCGCTCTGAACCTTCGCCCATCTGTCACTCCACTTTGTAACTTGCTTCCCCCACAGGGTTCTCCAGAGTGCTGATCTTCACCAGGATCTTTTCCACTCGGGACCGGATCTCAAGACGGTCATTCTCCAACTTTTCAATGATCTCGCTTTTAGAGCAGTTCTCTCTTCTGAGGTCCTCCGCTTCGTTTTTAAGTTGTTGGATTACAGCTCTAAGTTCTGAATTCTCGGCCCGGACTCTTCTCAACAGCTCGACAACCCGATCAATCGATTCTTCTAAACGGGTTAGAGCCCTTTCTGTCACAAGCCGGTCTCCAGGCAGGCAGATGGTTTCACTCCGATTGACAACACCGTCGGCCAGATCCCACTGCCCGCATTCGAACTGGTCACGCTCGCCGCTCAGCCCCAAATTCACGCTTCAACAGATCAAATACTTGATCCACCGATCTGTTGACTTCGTCCTGAGTCAGCGTTCGTGTGAGATCGACGAAGGTCAGACGTACCGCAAGACTGACCTTGCCCAAGGGAAGTTTCTGGCCCTGGTAGAGATCAATCAATTGGACGTCACGTAAGTTCGCGACGTTCAACGATTTAATAGCGGATAATATTCTATCGTATTCGGTTCCTTTGTCAACAACAAAAGACAAATCGCGTTCGGTGCCCGGAAATCGGGCCAGGGGAGTGTAGAGCGGCTCCGGAAGAGGACGCGCGAAAATCTGCTGGAGGGTTATCTCAGCTACGTAAACGCGCTGCAGAAACTTGAAGTTCTCGTGCAGCTGCGGACTCAACTCTCCTATGACTCCGATCTCCTGATTGTCGACAAGAATCCGCGCGCTAATTCCGGGATGGAGGAAGGGGCATTGCTCGACTCTCTCAAAGACGGCGCTGTAGCCAAGTCCCCTGAGTAGTTCCTCGACTATGCCCTTTAGATGAAAGAACTGAAATTCGTCCCGAAGCTGGGTCCAGTAAGGTCTGTAGAAGGAGCCGGTCGCCACCAGTCCCAACCTGTTCTCTTCCCGCAACCGGCCTGGGTCTCCCTTCTCCGCGGAAAAGACATGTCCGAGTTCGAACAGGCGGATTTCACGAGTTCCGTGATTCAGATTGCGTCGAACACTGGCGACAAGACCGGGTATCAGACTGGTCCGGAGGTGGGTGTCCTCCTCGGTAAGGGGGTTCGCAATCGGAACCATTCTAGCCGTGTCACCAAAGTAAGGGGCCTCCACAGCCGGAGTGCTGAACACGTAGTTGATCGCCTCATAGAAACCGAAGCCGCGAAGCCGTTGGAGCAACAGCTGCTCATGCGGCCGCGTCGGCAGGAACCGCCCCGCTGAAGAGGGGGCCGGATAGGTGCTTTCGACACGGTCGTACCCGTAATGGCGCGTGACTTCTTCGACAAGGTCGTCTTCCTGGCTCACATCTACTCGAAAACCTGGAACCCTCACACTCCAAGTGTCATTCGCCCGATTCAGAATCTCGAATTGCAATCTCTCCAGGATCTCAGTCACGAAACCTGGATCGATGTCCAACCCCCCTACCTGCTTGATGCGTTTGAGTCTAAGGTCGAGAACCAACCGAGCCTGGACATCCACACCCGGATTAACGTCGATCACCGGGCCAACAGTCTGTCCGCCTGCAATTTCGTGAATCAGGCGGCAAGCCAGATTGAGGGCCTTTACCGGCATATCGGGGTCGGCGCCGCGTTCGAAACGATGGGAAGCCTCCGTGCGTAACCCCAGCGACTTTGACGTTGCCCGGATAGACCTTGGGTCGAAATAGGCGCTCTCGAGAAGGACCGTACTGGTTCTTAACGAGATTTCGCTGTCCTGCCCGCCCATGATTCCGGCCAGGGCGACCGGTTTCGATGCATCACAAATAGCAAGCATTTCGGGCTGAAGCGCCCGTTCCACCCCGTCCAACGTGATGAGATTCTCTCCCGGCTGCGATCGCCTGACCACAATTCTGTGCTCATCCAGCTTCTCGTAATCAAATGCATGAAGCGGATGTCCAAGCAGGAGTAAGACGTAGTTGGTGATGTCGACGATGTTATTGATCGGACGTTGTCCGACCGCCAGAAGCTTCTCCTTGAGCCAGTCGGGCGATTCTTCAACCACAACGCCAGTCATAACCCGCGCCGAATACCGGGGGCACAAATCAGGATCCTGGATAAGGACAGAGGTCGGGAACGCATCCGCGGGGCGATGCTCGGGCAACTCCGAACAATCGGGCATCCGCAGTTTCAGGCAGAAATGGGCCGCCACCTCCCTCGCAACTCCCAGGTGGTTCAGACAATCGGGGCGATTGGTGGTGACATCGAGGTTTAAAATGAAGTCGTTGTCGGCAGCTTCAATTCCCTCAACCGCCAGACCTACAGAGGTCAGCGCTTCTGCCACCATGGCCGGATCGAGTCCCAACTCCTTCAGATCAACGAAATCCTGCAGCCAGTTGTAGCTGATGTTCATCGCTTTAGGTAACGGTCGAAAATAATCGAGTTAAAGGTTCGAGGGTTCAAAGACCTGACCGCCATCTCTCGAGCCTGACTCTTCTAGAATTGGCTCAGAAATCGGATGTCGTTATCAAAAAGCAGGCGAAGGTCTTCGACCTGGTACTTGAGCATCACGATCCGATCCACACCCATTCCCCAGGCGAATCCGGTGTACTTCTCGTGATCGTAGCCGAGGATCTGGAAGACTCGGGGGTTGACCATCCCGGCGCCCATTATTTCGATCCAGCCGCTCTGTTTGCAGATATTGCAGCCCTTCCCCCGGCAGAAGATGCAGCTGACATCCACTTCCGCACCCGGCTCGACAAACGGAAAATAACTTGGTCGTAACCGGATCCGCGTATCTTCCGAGAAAAAGGCCTTAAGAAACGCTTCGATTGTTCCCTTCAGATCTCCCAGCGTGATACCTTCATCGACCACGAGCCCTTCGATCTGGTGGAACATCGGACTGTGAGTCGCATCGACCGCATCCCGACGGAACACCCGGCCGGGAGCGATGATGCGAATCGGAGGACTCTGCCTCTCCATGGTCCGAATCTGAACGGGCGAGGTATGAGTGCGGAGAAGGAGATTGTCAGTGATGTAAAGAGTGTCTTGAGCGTCCCGAGCGGGGTGCCCCTTAGGGATATTAAGCGCCTCAAAGTTGTAGTAATCCGATTCAACCTCCGGCCCACGCTCGACGGAAAAGCCCATGCTCACAAAGATCTGCTCCATCTCCTCGAGCACCAGGCGAATAGGATGGGGACCGGCCATATAATAGGCGTATCCGGGCAGAGTGACATCTACTCGTTCAGCCTGGTACCGGGCCGCTCGTTCCTTTTCGCTGATCTCACGGGCTTTGGATGCCAGTGCTTCTTCAACCTGCATTTTCAGCTGGTTTAGAAGCTTGCCGGCTCGTGGCCTTTCCTCTGCGGACAACTGACCCAGCTTCTTCAGCTCGAGGGTCACGACTCCGCGACTGCGACTCAGGTATTTGTCGCGCAGCTCGGCTAGAGCCTCGTTGCTCGATACTTCGGCCAGCTCTTTGCGGAAAGTCTCCCAAAGGGGAGGAAGCGGTTCGACCGTCGCCATGGCTCTAACCGATCGCCTGACGGGCCTTCTGGGCAAGTTCCCCGAAAACTTGAGGATCCCGGACCGCAATGTCTGCCAGGGCTTTTCGGTTCAGCTCGACACCCGCCTTTCGAAGACCGTACATAAGCTGGCTGTAAGACAATTCGTTCATTTTGGCAGCGGCTGCGATCCGAATGATCCACAAGCTGCGGCGTACACGCTTCTTCTGACGGCGATCCCGGTATGCGTAAGCCAGAGATTTTATAACCTGTTCTTTGGCATGACGGTGGAGCTTACTCTTTGTGCCCCTGTATCCTTTCGCCAGGCTAAGAATCTTCTTGCGACGCTGAAGTCTCTTATGACCGCGTTTTACTCGTGACATAACTATTCCTTACGACAGGACAAGCATTCTTTTCACACGCTTGACGTCAGCGGGCGACAGCGTCGCAGGCTGAGTCAGCCGACGTTTCCGTTTGGCGTTCTTCTTGGTGAGGATGTGGCTGTGAAAACTATGCCGCATCCGTATCTTTCCGGTGCCGGTCAGCTTAAATCGTTTAGCTGCCGCCTTTTTCGTCTTCAGCTTCATTCTTTTGTCTTCTCCCTACAACGGTTGTATCAAACCCGTGCTGCTCGCACACTCGTGCTTCGTTCTGTAACGGTTGTCCGGATTTCAGGCGCCTGAGCGGACTACTTGCTCCTTGGGGTCAGGATCATGGTCATCGTGTAGCCCTCCAACTTGGGGTGCTTCTCGACGTTGGCCAAGTCGCTGAGTTCCTGTTGCAGCCGATTCAGAATCTGCGCACCGATTTCCGAATGGGTCACCTCTCGTCCACGGAACATGACCGTGGCCTTGACTTTGTTTTCCTCCTTCAGAAACCGGATGATATGGTTTTTCTTGAACTCGTAGTCGTGCTCGTCAATCTTGGGTCGGAATTTGACTTCCTTGACCTGTATGACCTTCTGGTTTTTCTTGGCCTCTTGCGCCTTCTTGCTCTGCTGGTACAGGTACTTGCCGTAGTCCATGATCCGGCATACGGGGGGTTGTGCGTTCGGCGCCACCTCCACCAGATCAAGGCCTCGTTCTCCTGCCAGTTCCAATGCTTGTCGGGGATCCATGACCCCGAGCTGGACTCCCTGCTCGTCAATAACTCGAACCTCGCGAGCCCTGATTTGGTTGTTTACACGAGTTCTATTGATGCGTCAGCCTCCTCCTTTAGTCGCCGGGTGCGCTTCTCGCGGTTACCGGCCGCAGTTTCTAAAAATCACGGATTAAGCGGGCTACGGGCGCACCGCCCGGCTCGCCACCAGATCCTTCACCATTTGAATGAAGGCCTCAAGGTTCATACTCCCCTTATCGCCCTCCATCCGGTTACGAACCGAAACTGTTCGGTTCGCTACTTCCTGGTCCCCTACGACAAGCATGAAAGGAACCTTCTGAAGCTGGTGTTCTCGAATTTTATATCCAACCTTTTCGCTTCTCAAATCAGATTCGACACGCAGGCCGGAATCCTTGAGCGTCTTCTCGACTTCCAACGCATAGGTGTGGTGGCGATCGCTGATCGGCACCAAAACCGCCTGCCGGGGCGCCAGCCACACAGGAAAAGCGCCGGCATAGTGTTCCACCAGGACTCCCATGAACCGCTCCATGGATCCCAGCAGGGCCCGATGGATCATCATCGCGTGATGTTCCTTGGAATCTGCGCCTGTGTAGGTGACGTTGAAGCGAACCGGCATGTTGAAATCAAACTGGAAGGTGCTCAACTGCCAGAGGCGGCCCAAAGCATCAATCAACTTGAGGTCGATCTTGGGACCGTAGAAGCTCGCTTCCCCCTCATGTCGAGTAAAGGGCCAGCCCTTCTCATTGAGCGCCCTTTCCAACACGCCTTCGGCCATGTCCCAATCTTCGGCTTTGCCCGCATAGGCCTCCGGGTGAGCTTTATCGCGCACCGACAGCTCCACCTGAAATTGATCGAAACCGAAGCTCTTCAGGATGAATTCCCCGATCTCGAGGGTCTGCATGACCTCAGACAGAACCTGGTCCGGCTGGCAGAAGATATGTGCGTCATCCTGGGTGAACCCTCGAACCCGGAGCATACCGTGAAGCGTCCCAGACTTCTCATAGCGGTACACGGTCCCGAACTCAGCCAGCCTCATAGGGAGTTCCCGATAGCTCCTGCGGGTCGACTGGTAAATCAAAATATGCCCGGGGCAGTTCATCGGCTTCAGGACATACTCTTCTTCGTCGACAGGAAGCGTGTACATGTTGGGCCGGTACCAACCATAGTGACCCGAGATCTTCCACAGATCGCTCTTGGCTATATGCGGCGTATAAACAAACTGATAGCCGCGTCGAGTCAGTTCCGCCCGGAGGAAGTCTTCGATAATGGACCGCACAACGGCACCTCTGGGGTGCCAGAAAATCAGTCCCGGCGCAACGTCTTCTCTAACCGTGAAAAGATCCAGATCGCGGCCGAGACGACGGTGGTCACGCTTGCGCGCCTCTTCGAGCTTCTTAAGGTAGTCTTGCAGCTCGGAATCCTTGAAGAAAGCGGTTCCGTATATCCTCTGCAGCTGCTCCCGCTTCTCATCCCCGCGCCAATATGAACCGGCGATCGACAGGAGCTTAAAGGCACCTAACTGGCTCGTCGACACGACATGAGGGCCTGTACAGAAATCAACCAGTTTGCCCAGCCGATAGCAGGAAAGGATCTGGCCGTCGCGTTCGGAAATCAGCTCGGTCTTCAGGTGCTCTCCTAAGCCGGAGAATAGTTCCAGAGCCTCGTCCTTGGACAAAATCGCTGGTTCGAAACGCAGGTCGCATTGTCGCAACTCCTCCATCCGCGCTTCAATGCGCGCAAGGTCCTCTTCGGTAAAACGGTGGGGCGTTTGGAAGTCGTAGTAAAAGCCTTCGCTCGTGGCCGGTCCGATTCCCAGGTGCACGTCCGGATAGAGCTCCGTGACGGCAAGGGCCATCAGATGCGATGTGGAGTGCCTAAGAACCTCCAGGGCGGATTCCGCTTCCGTCACCTCACTAACCGAGCCATCCCGATTTATGACCTTCAGATTGACCTGCTCCGACACTTTGCCTTCATCCAAAAACAAAAATGGTAGGTGCGAGCGGATTTGAACCGCTGACCCCTTCCGCGTCAAGGAAGTGCTCTTCCCCTGAGCTACGCACCTACGTCAAAAGCGAACCAATAATACCACAGATTGCGGAAACCAATAAAACGAAGTGAACTCGATTGGTATGCTCCGAAAGCTGCCTGAACAATCGCGTCGCAGCCATTAACCAAAAAGCGCCTCCTGAGGCGCTCTGCTTAGGTTTCTTTCTGATTTGAGACGGACGCCCCGAAGGGGGTTTCGAGCCCCTTCGGGGCAAAAAACCGAACTCGGCGCTACTGGATGGCCTCCTTGAGCGTCTTGCCCGGGACGAATCTCGCGACCTTCTTGGCCGGGATCTTAATGGGCTTCCCGGTCTGTGGATTGCGTCCGGTCCGGGCGGCTCGCTGTGTCGCGCCAAAAGTGCCAAATCCGACCAAGATCACCTTCTGACCTTTCTTCAGGGCCTTTTGGACGTTCTTCAGGAAGGAATCCAGAGCATCCTGAGCTTGAGCTTTTGTGATTTTCGCGTCCTTGGCGATTGCGTCTACCAACTCCCCTTTGTTCATCTCTCCTCCTTTTGCCGACAGATGACGCTTTGGTTGTTGTTAAGCAGCCTCCTTCAGGACCCTTTCCCGAATGTACTTTAGGCCGCTTCTAAACTGCTCAGCATCAACCGCGCTGTTCAGTTTTCGGTAGAATTCCTCATCAAAACCTTGATCCGGCTCATCCGACATGTTGTCAAAGTAAAAGTTAGTTACGAAATCTTCATCGGGTGAACGGACATCGGGAGTTATACCGGAATTCCTGAGATTCTGTTCTTGAATAGGCTTACCAGCTGAGCGGTAATACAACCGAGTGGAGATGAGCAGAACCGAACCATCGCCCAAGGTGAAGGGCTCCTGTATCGATCCTCGCCCGTTGGTTCTCTCGCCAATAATGCTCGCCACTTTGTGATCCTGAAGCGCCGCGGCCAAGACCTCCGCCGCCCCGCTCGTTCCGCCATCAACCATGACCGCGATAGGGATATTAGCAACTAACCGGTCGTTGAGTGAAACAAAATCTGTTGTTTTTCCTTCTCGATCCTTTACGGTGACTATCTTCTTCCCTTTTTCAAGGAACAAATCCGCAACCTTGGTCGCCTCTTCTAAAGTGCCTGTGGCGGTGCCGCGCAAGTCGACAAGGAGTCCTTGAATTCCGGTCGACTGCATCGTTTTCAGTTTCGACTGGACACTTTCAAAGGCCCCTTCTTCGAGATTCGGGATCTTTAACAGACCAATCCCGTCTTCCACTATCCGAGCAGTTGCCGGTCGCGGCGGGATCTCCTCGCGCGCCAAATCCATCTGAACGGGCTCCGTCCGACGCGCCCGAATCGCACGGACGGTGACGGTGGTTCCTGGTTTGCCCCACAGCAGGCGCTCGGCTTCCCACAAACTCATTTCGGTCGTTACGCGACCGTCAATCGACTCCAACAGGTCACCTGTTCTAAGTCCCTGGCGTTCGGCCGGGCTGCCGGGAGCAACCGAGACGATGTACGCGTAACCGTACCGTTTCGAAAGAATGATGCCGGGAGACGCGGCAGCGGTCAGTTGGGAGAGTTTTTCGTAGGTCGCCCGATCGACGAAACTTGAATAGGGATCCAAAGCTTCCAGCATTCCGTGAACAGCGCCCAACATCGCCTTCTGCAAATTCGGTTTCTCGACGTAATCCTCGTTGACCCGCCGAATCACATCCGTGAATACGGCGAGGTCCCCATATACTCCGCCCTCCCGCGCCGAGACTTTTTCCATCGTCCCGCCAACTAACCCGTAAAGAACTACGGCCGCCGACAACAGGACGACAACCAGCTTCACCTTCACAAACATCAAAACCTCTTCTATTTGCGAACTCTTAGGCTAGAATTATAACGTACGCCGGGATTTGGCAACAAGAAAGAAGCGAGCAGTGCTGGATTTGAATCCCTCCGAGAGCCGCTGGATGGCACTTGACGTCGGTTCTAAAACGATCGGTCTGGCACTCACCGATCCTCTCAAAATTACCGTACGCCCGCTCGGGACACTCGAACGGAAAAGCATCAAGGACGATTCCCGGAAAGTGCTGGAGACAGCGTCCCGTCACGGGGTCAACAAGCTAATTGTAGGCCGCCCCCTCCATCTGGACGGCACTCAAAGTGATATTCTGAAAATGATTGAACGTCTCGTCGATGAAATCGTCCGCCAGTCAAACCTGCCAGTCGAATGGGTAGATGAGCGCCTGTCCAGCAAGGAAGCCGAGATTTTGATGGCGGACGCGGGAATCGCAGTCTCCGAACGTCGAAAGCGCCGCAACGAGTTTGCCGCGGCAATCATCCTGAAGCGTTATCTTGAGGAGGGTAAGTGAATTTCCGAGGCAGACGTTTTGTTGTTCTCGCTGCCCTAGCTGTGGTCATTGTTGGTGGACTGGCAGCACTATCCGTGACTTGGTATTTGCTGTCCGTCCCTTATAAGGGGTATTCGAGCGAAGAGGTATTTGTCTATGTACCGCGAGGGACATCCGTCCCGCGGATTGGGCGAATGCTTCACGACTCGGGCGTCGTCTCCCATCCGCGCCTGTTCGGATGGTATGTTCGGCTACTGCAACCCACATCATCGCTGAAAGCCGGCGAGTATCGCTTCGACCGTCCGCTGTCAATTCGGGAAGTGACAAGTAAGCTGACTAAAGGGGATGTCTATGTGATCAAAGTGACCGTGCCCGAAGGCTACAGCCGGATGGAGATCATTGACCTGTTAACCCGGAACGGTATTGGCACGAAGGAAGGCTTGCTCAAGGCTACAGCCGATACCAGCGCAATTTCCGAGTTGGATTCGGCAGCAACCGATTTGGAGGGATATCTCTTCCCCGAGACTTACTATTTTTCGCGCCACATTCCGGAAACTGAGGTGGTCCGCGTCATGCTCAACAACTTCCTTCGAGTCTGGACTCCTGAGCGTCAAAAGAAGGCAAAAGAGCTTGATATGACCGTTCGCGAGGTGCTCACGCTCGCCTCCTTGATTGAAAAAGAGACCGCACTCCCCGATGAACGACCGCTGGTTTCCGCGGTCTTTCACAATCGGCTGCGAAAAAACATTCCGCTGGCTTCCGACCCGACCATCATTTACGGCGTCAAGCTGATTAAGGAATACGACGGAGTGATCAACCAGAGCGACCTCCGTTTGGACTCGCCGTACAACACCTATCTCTACAATGGCCTGCCGCCTGGCCCGATCGCAAATCCCGGGCTGGCAGCAATCGACGCGGCCCTCGCCCCGGCCGAAGTTGACTACCTGTTCTTTGTCTCGCGCAACGACGGCAGCCACCTGTTTACCGTCGACTACAATGACCACCTGCGCGGGGTGAGGCAATACCAGCGCTAAAAGCTCGCTCTGGAGGGTGTCTATAAGAAACTTGTCGAATGTTTCGCCCCTAGGTCGAATCTAAACCGAAAAGCATTTTCCATTTTC
>Ga0116190_1001165_pt1 | contig 23736 bp, 16 predicted proteins | sample AD_JPNTR4_MetaG_FD_89808 | JGI IMG/M metagenome (GOLD analysis project Ga0116190, IMG submission 89808) | Active sludge microbial communities of municipal wastewater-treating anaerobic digesters from Japan - AD_JPNTR4_MetaG | ecosystem: Engineered > Bioreactor > Anaerobic > Digestate | place...
CGACGAGCAGCACGGGCACTGTGACTGCACTGTCGGTCAGCCCGGTATGGCAGCCTACAGGGCAGCCCGGCGTGAGTAGGCCTTTGGGGGGATCGATCACCACTACCACGTCGCCGGACAGGGGGCTTTCCATGTAGCGGAACACCTGAACGGGAACGGCTGGGTAACGCGAGCCCGCAGTGAGGCTTAGCCATGACTGGTCGGACAAAGGTTCGCCCGCGTAGCCCAGGTCGCAGTAGCCAAAGGGATCGCTACCTTCGAATCCATAGGCGATGCCGGCTGGACCCGCAGAGAAGGCCACCTTGCCGCCTGCGTGGACCCCGGCTATCATACCCGGGCCGGATCGATAGAAGGCGAAGTCGATCTCGTCACAGCTGGCAAGCTCAGAAGCGATCCGTTCGGCCTGCGCGGGATTGCGCAGGTAGAGGTTTGGATAGTAGCAGAACTCCGCTTCGCCTGCTGCCGCCTCGGCCATGGCTTTATCGGGATCGACCATGTGTTGGAAATACGACATACCGTGGTCAGAGTAGATGACCAAGTTGAGCGACTCACCGGACATTTGGAGCATGAGGTTTCCGATGAACCTGTCGAGCTGCATCACACTGGCCTGCTGTGATTGCTTTCCGAACATGTGTCCCCGGAGATCGGTAGCGAACCAGAAGAATTGGACGACGTCGTAGTCGCGCATCAACCTCGGGGCATTGAGGAGGCTCAAGGCAGATAGCCATTCCAGTCCGGGTAGGGCATGTACTACCTGGGTTAGCGCATACCTGGGGATTCCGGAGAAGAGATCTACCGTAGTCTGCACGTGGCCTATGTGCTGGCCGGTAGCCCGGTCCAGGTACTCCCATGCGACCGGATACGCGTCCGGTATTCTCCCGCCATTGGTGAGCCTGGGGTAGACCATTTCAGTCCCCGGGCAGAAAGGGGAGACGGCGTGGCGGACAATCTTGCCGTTCCTGAAAGCCGCCTCGATGTTGGGCAGGCAGCCCGAATCGTACAATTCGAAGAATGTCTCGGACGACACTGCGTCCAGGTGTATGATGAGGTATGGCGACTGACTTTTGCCCGTCTCGGATGAAGTGGTCGCGGCGGCTCCGATGGCCGACCAGAAGGCAGACAGCACGAATGCGCACACGAGTATCAAGGCAACTATGCGGGGATTAGTGGAAAACCGCGATCGTCTGACCAAACTTGCCGGGCATGACACGAGCATCCTCACCTTTCCGGCACGCGCAGGCACGCGCACACATCGGATATTGGTGACAATCCTCGCATAATCTGCCCTGGGCTTACCGAACCTATTCCGCGCCGCTGCGCTGGGTGTAGCTCAGAGCATGCCCGGTCTGCTATGGCCACCAAAGCCAATGACGAAACCAACTCATTCCAATGGGTACGCGCGGTCTCGGTAATGGCCCAAGGGAAGCCTGGCAGCAGGAAAATCATGATGGCGGATCTTGGACAAGCGAGTAGACATCGCCAGGCGGGATAGTGGGCGGGAGAATGGCATCCTCCCAGATCATTACGGTGGGCTATTGGCTGAGGGGGTCATACTCACTTCGCTGGAATGACTGTTTAGCTGTTCTTATCATCATGGCCGCGGGACAAAACGGCTGGAGCTGGCATGTCGTCGATTTTTGCCATCAGTTCCGGAGATACCCGCAATTGCGTTTTTCGCCGAAACTAGTGTCAGAATGTGACCGTATCTCCGGCTGGATACCCCCGGGGGTATATCCCTGAGCCACAGCAGTCATCTTTCCCTGCCTCAGCACGCCCCCGGATCCCCGGGTTCACCCCTGGGCCCATTGCTGGGCCTACCCGCGGGCCTGTCCCTGGGCCTACCCCTGGGTCTATCCCTGGTCCTTGGCGCGACTCCAACTGCCTCCGCTGTGCCTTGGCGATACCACACGCCTGAATGCGGGGGATCTGCGACTCCGAAAGCCACAATCCGTACACGCACCCCCGGGACCGGGACCCGGGAGAGGGTGCCGCCTTGACTCGAGTGAGCCTTGACGCTCCCGACGCGATGGGATAGCATACATGATGAACGTAACCCCGGTACCGAGCACTCCCATCGTGCATGATGAGATCTGCTCAGAGCAGATGCCTGCACCTTTGTAGGTGGGGCATCGGGCCCAAAGGGGCAGCGGGTGTCCGATACATGCGGCGCTCGCGGGACTGCGATCCATCCACAGGTCCCGCGGGTGCCGTTTCGTCATTTCGCAAACAGGATTTGGGGGAGGATGCATACATGTCTGGCGAGGACACCCGTGATGATAGGTTCAGCGCGGGCGAGTCAGTATCGTGGCGCAGCATGGCGGCTAATCTCGCACTGGTCGCCTTCAAACTGGTCGCGGGTATCGTCGGTCGTAGCTCTGCCATGGTGGCCGATGCTGCCCACTCGGCCTCCGATATGCTGGCCACTTTCGGGGTTATCGTAAGCTTCAGAATATCGAAGCGCCCGGCGGACGAGGATCATCCATACGGTCACGGAAAGGCTGAGCCGGTGGCAGCCAAATTGGTAGGAGCGATCCTGATCGTTGCCGGTTCGGGCATAGCAATAGAGGCTGTGCGAAAGATCATCGCCCGTGACTTCGCTCGGCCCGGGCTGATCGCACTGATAGCCGCAGTAGCGTCTATCGTAATTAAGGAGACCATGTACCAGATTGCAGCGACCACTGCCAGGCGGATCAGGAGCAGCGCTCTCATGGCCGAAGCCCTACATCATAGGTCGGATGCGCTTTCCTCGGTGGGCACCTTTGCGGGAATACTGGGAGGACGTCTTGGCATGCCCATACTGGATCCGATAGCAGGATTCGTAGTAGCCGTGATGATCATCTGGATGGGGATTCGGATAATCCGCGCATCATCTGATGAGCTAATGGACGCACAGACCGATCCTGAAACCGTCAATGCTGTACGGGCAACTGCAGCCGGCGTCGAAGGAGTGTGTGATGTCCATTCGGTCGTCACGCGCAAGTACGGAGGCGATTCCTACGTGGATCTGCGCATAGGGGTGGATCCTTCGATCTCCGTAGTGATGGGCCACGAGATAGCGATGGAAGTTGAGAGAACGATAAGGCTGGAGTGCCCGAGTGTTCGCGGCGTGCTGGTTCACGTGGATCCTGAAAGCGTTCACGTGGACGACCCGGAGGGCCACCCGCTTCCCCGTCAAGGGCGAAATGGATATGACGACACAGCCAAGGCGATGCATGGCGCAAATGGGCAGTGCACGGAGTGAACGCCTTGATATGGTCTTCTCTGCTGTGTAGGATTCCCCGGTCGTGCTGTAGAATGTAAAAACACTAGATGGCGAACCGGGGAGGCTGGATCCACATTGCGTAACGGCGGGCCGGTCGTGACCATTTTCTTGATCGTCGTGATCGCGGCGGGAATTGTGCTCATGGCCCGGGCTGGCGGGCAGGTGAGTGTGTTCTCGCCGCGATTCGAGGACGGTCAACGCGAGGCCGAGGCCGAGGGCGAGGGTCGGGGTCAGGGTCAGGGCAAGGCGGAGGCCGAGCTGAGTGAGCCTGCCCGCGACGCTGAACCCCGCGCCGGAGCACTCGATGCCTACGGCGATGTTCTGGCCGAACTGCGCGGCGCTGACCGCGAACAGATGGAACGCGTCATCCTGGACCTCGCCAGGCGCTTCACCGAGGCTTCTGTCCGGGGCGACCCATTGCCGGTAGCTCGGGACATCATCAGCGCGTCGGGCGTCCCCGACTGTGTGTCCGGCATCCTCTACCGGCGTTCTGCCGGGGTCTTCGTTACGATTATCAGGAACAATGCCGTGCGCGCATGCGTCGGATCTATATGGGCGCATTTTCCCAACTTGACTCAGGAGATATCCCACTTTGCGGCGGCCGCGGCAGCGCGCGACTTGAGGCGACCGCCATTGGAAGCGCGGGAATTGGCCGGATGCAGCTACGCTGTGTCAGTCGTGGGCCGCCTCGAGAGGGTGTCGCCGGGGATAGCCTGGGATCCCAGGTCCTACGGGGTATTCGTACGCGCCGGGGAAAGGTCGGGCGTGATACTTCCGGGGGAGGCACTCACTTATGCGAAACAGGTGAGCTGGGCCCTTTCGGAGGCAGGTATAGACGCTCGTATGCCGTATGAGATGTACAGGTTCCAGACGGTCAAGTTCGGAGGTTCGCTCAGCTTGAGCAGCGGCCTCGGGCTATTGAGGGGGTATTTCACGTGGGCACAAACAACCGCCTGGCGCGGATCATCGTTCCATGCATTGCGGTCGTTCTGCTGATGGCGGCATGCCTGCTTGCCGCGGAGCCTGCAATGGCCGCCCGGCAAGCCTATGCGTGGCTATTTGCCACGGCTCGGACTTACCTGCCGGGTGAACAGGCTGAGCTTGGAGTGAGGGGAAGGGGCGTCAGCCAACTCTACCTGGACATATACCGGTTTGACGGTGCGCGCCATTTCTCCGAATCCGGCCCGGACGCTATGTGGAGCATGAACCCCGCTCGCCTGCCCGGGAGGTCGCTTGTGCGCACAGTGAGTGTGAGGATCCCCAATCCCGGAGGCAATCTGGAGGCATCAGTGAAGCTGGATCCGCTGCCCCCGGGCGCATACTTGGCTGTCACTCGGTCGAAGCAGCTCAGACAGCAGGACACGGTGTGGTTCACTGTCAGCGGTATCGGCCTGATATCCAAGCAGTCTGCGGGTCGCCTGCTAGTCTACGCAGTCGATCTCAGGACCGGCGAACCTGCCGCAGGCGTACCTGTGCAAGTTGCGCTGATGGGGATTGGCGGCGATGACCAGCTTGCCTCGGCAACCGCCGCGTCTCGCACGGTGACAGGCGTGACCGATGATTCGGGTCTTTTCTCCAGTCCGCTGTCGCAGCCCGCCGCATCGGCCATGGTGACAGGTGGGCGGGGCGATGAGTTTGCTGTGCTCTATTCATCCTTCTGGTTCGACGCGCGGCAGCAGAAGGTTTACGTCTATACCGACCGGCCGATCTACCGGCCCGACAACACCGTCTACTTCAAGGGAATAGCCAGGACCATGAGCGATCCGGGCTACACCATTCCCGCGGGGCAGGCCGTGAAGGTCGAGATCCGCGATCCCCGCGACAACCTTCTGTCAAAGCAGGAACTCACTACGAACGACTGGGGCTCTTTCTATGGCGAGTTCACCCTGGGTAGCGAACCGCCGCTCGGCGTCTACTCTGTAGTCGCCACCATCGGCGGCGAGCAGCACTGGTCGAGCTTTAGTGTCGCGGAGTACCGCAAGCCCGAGTGGTCGGTGGATGTTAAGTTCTCCCGTGACAGGTACATCGCCGGCGACACACTGCAAGCCATATGCGAAGCCAGTTACTACTTCGGCGCGCCGGTGGCGAATGCCCAAGTCGAATACAGGGTCTATCGCCAGCGCATTGGGTCGTTCGCTGCGGCGGCGTCGGGCGCGGATGGCGAATACGGTTACGACGACTACGGCGACTACGACGGTTACGGCGACTATTACGAAGATTTCGTCATGTCGGGCGAGGCGAGTACCGACTCTCAGGGTCGGGCCCTCATCTCCTTTGAGGCGCCTCGTGCCGACGGACGCAACTACAAGTACATTATGGCCGTGGACGTGATTGACGCCACCAACAAGCGAGCTTCGGGCAGGAACTCGGCCCTGGTGGCTATGGGCTCATTCGATATGCGTGTATCGACGTCCGCATACCTCGTAAGTCCGGGAGACCGTTTCCAGGTCCGCGTCAAGACTGTGGCACTGGACGGCTCGTCCGTGGGCCGGAAACTCGAGCTCGTCATGATGAAGAGGACTTACGACAAGACAGGATACACCGACAAGCCGGTGGCGACGCGCGCGGTGGAGACTTCGTCTTCCGGCGATGCCATGGTGGAGCTCACGGCAACCGAGGCGGGCGATTACGTGCTCGCGGCGAAGGCTGTGGACGAGCGGGGGAACAGCATAGTGGCCGAGACCCACGTCTGGGTCTCGGGCACGGCAGGGCAACTTGCGGCTGCGTGGCGCAGCGATGTAGCGGTAGTATGCGACAAGCCCAGCTATAAAGTAGGGGAGACCGCCAGGGCCCTGATCACTGCGCCTGCCGATGTCTCTTCTGTGCTGCTTACTGTGGAGGATCGCGAAATCCGTTACGTGCGCGTGGTACGACTGGAGAACGGATCGGCCACGGTGGAATTGCCTATCGTGGAGGAATACGCGCCAAACACGTACGTCACCGCCACGGCAGTCGCGTCCCGTGTGATGCAGGCTGCCTCGCGGGAGATCGCGGTTGAGACGCCCGAGACTGCCCTAATCGTGGAGATACAGCCGAACAAGGCATCCTATCGGCCCGGTGAGGTGGCCACGTACCTTGTGAAGACCAAGAACGCTCAGGGAGACGCGGTGCAGGCCGAGATATCCTTTGCCCTGGTGGACGAGTCCATATACGCTGTTCGGCCTGATACCACGCCCGACATCGGCAGGTTCTTCCACGGACGTCGCGAGAGGTCTGTCAGCACCGAGAACTCGTTTCCTGTGACCTACTACGGCGGCGCCGACAAGGAAGGCGGGGCTGAGAGTGCCCGGAAGTACTTCCCCGACACCGCTGCGTGGTTCCCGTCGGTGGTGACTGATGCCAACGGTCACGCGGTTCTGCGTGTTACAATGCCGGACTCGCTAACCACGTGGAGGGCTACGGTTAGAGCGCACGCGCGTTCAACCATGGTCGGGCAGGCGCAGCAGAAGGTGGTCGTCACCATGCCTCTCTCGGCGAGGCTCGGGCTTCCCAGACACTACACCCTGGGCGATAAGGCGATGGTGGCCGGCGTGGTTCACAACGATACCAACCGAGCGCGAAGGGTGTCGGTAACGCTCCGGGCCGACGGCGCCGATGTGGCTGGGCGTGCGAAGCAGTACGTCACAGTCCCGGCTCACGGTCAGGCTTCAGTGGAGTGGGAGATCGAGCCTCGCACGGTTGGGAAAGTGACACTGTCACTAGCCGCGAGAAGCTGGTTCCTGAGGGACGCGGTGGAGATGACCGTGCCTGTGCTGCCGTTTGGCGATCATGCTGAGCGTGTGTGGGCGGGCGAAACGCGCCCTGCCGACGAATCCGGCGCGACGCTCGAATTCGAGCTGCCTGAAGACGCGCTCCGGGGCGCTACCCGTGTGCAGCTGGAGGTATCGCCGGGTTACGCTGGCGTCGTCCAGCAGGCCCTGGAGTTCCTTGTGAACTACCCTTACGGATGTGTAGAGCAGACGATGAGTGCTTTCATGCCGGACGTCGTTGCCCATCGGGCGTTCACGCGTCTTGGCTTGGCTCTTCCGCGCAGCCAGACGGAGCTTGCCCGGATGGTCGATTCAGGGCTTGCCAGGCTATACAAGTACCAGCATCATGACGGCGGATTCGGGTGGTGGGAATTCGACCAGAGCGATACGTGGATGACCTCGTACGTCCTTTTTGGACTGGGTAGAGCCAAGGAAGCAGGGTTTGACGTAAGCGCTTCCGTGATCGACAGGGCTCTCGACTATCTCGCCCAATCGCCGACGCGCGCCAAAATGTCCAATGCCAGGGAATATGCATTCGCTTCGTTCGTCTTGGCGGAGTACGGCCGACTGAAGGGCGAATCGCTCAACGAATTCGTCCGGTTCGGCAGGCAGTTGCAGGCCTTGAGCTCAGTTGCCGACCCGCTGACTACCGCGCATATCACCCTTGCGGCGTCCTGCGCGGGCCAGGAAAGCATGGCCGCCGCCGGGGCCCAGCGGCTGAGCGCCGTGGCTACGCGCGATTCGGGGCAGGCATACTGGCGGACTCAGGATACGGCGCACTGGTGGCGGAATGAGACTGCCGAGAGCACGGCGTGGGCGATGATGGCGCTGCTTAGGGTGGATCCTACCAGCCAGCTGGTGCCGGAGGCCGCCCGTCATCTAGCTGCAGCGCGAACCGGGTCGCAGTGGCGTTCCACCCGCGAATCGGCTGCGGCTGTGCTCGCATTGGTTGAGTACATGATCCAGGCGGGCGATGATGTTTTCGCTGAGCGGAAGGCCGTGGTCAGCGTGAACGGGAAGGAAACGGCTAGTCTGACCCTGGGGGGTGTCGGCAGTACGGAGTCGGAGTCGGAAGCGGCATCGATGTCGGCTTCGATTACACTCGATCCAAACCTCATCATGCCGGGCCGTAACCAGATCTCAGTAAAGGCGCAGGGTGGCGCAGTACTCTACTCGGCGCGGGCAACGTGGTACGCTCCCAAGGACCGCGTAGAAGCCGGCGGCGACTGCGCTGTGATAACTCGTGAGTACTTCCGGATCGATCGGAACGCTTCGGCTCCAAAGGGGCAGAAGTACTCTGTGACCCCGATCAACTGCGAGGTCGGCGTCTGCGAGGAGGTGCTTGTGCGTGTGACTGTGCGCGCCTTGACCGACCTGGAGTATATGGCATTTGAAGACCCGCTCCCGTCGGGGTTTGAGATATCCGAGGAACCTGTGGACGCCTACTCTTGGTACTACTGGTACGACAGGAGCGAGGCTCGCGACAGCAAGATGGTGGTATTCGCGACTCGCATTCCAGCCGGAAAGACCCAGGCATTTGAATACGTACTGGTGCCGGAAAGACCTGGCTCGTACAGAGTCATGCCTACCGAGGCATGGTCCATGTACTATCCTGGGCTACGTGCTCGCGGGAACAGCTCGTCCATAGTGGTAAGGCGTTCGAAATAGTCACTGTCTTGTCATGTGAGGTGAGGGCAGGTGCTTGCTGGGCGATGCAGACGCTGCATAGTTGGGATAGTCATGGCGGCGATAGTGGTCGCCGTCATGGCTGGACTGAGGCTTGCGCCTGGCCTCGGCTTCCAGGGGCAGAGCGCCCATGCGCCTGCTGCTCACTTTCTATCGAAGGAGAACGCGGGTTCGGCTGATGCAAACGATCTTTACGTGATCGGTCGATGCACAACTCAGCTCGATCCGGACCAGCGAGGCCGCAACGATAACATATCGATCGCTGCGGAGAAGCTCAATGGGACTGTGGTAGGGCCGGGGCAGGAGTTCTCGTTTAACGAAGTCGTGGGCGAACGCAGCAGCGAACTTGGCTACGGTCCGGCCAGAGTCATTCGGGACGGTCGGAGCGAGCCCGGCATTGCAGGCGGCATATGCCAGCTGTCTTCAACTCTCTATAATGCCGCACTCCTTGCGGGTATGGAGATTACTGAGCGGCGGCCACACTCGCGACCTGTGCCTTATCTCCCTGCCGGGCTGGATGCCACCGTGTCCTTCGGGGCGGCCGATCTTCGTTGGGTGAATGTGTGGGCGACTCCGGTGACTGTGCGGGCTCGGATTGGAGCAGATAGCGTGAGCGTATGGATTGAGGGCCAGAGCGCTGTGCCGGATGTGAGGCTGTACACCGAGGTCATTGAGGTGATTGCACCGAGGCCTGCGGCGCCCCCTGATCCCACCGGCAGGGCCAAGTCCCCGCCGCTGCCAGGGGCCGACGCCGTTGCCAGCGCCGGTGCGCCCGGGTACCGGGTAAGGGTGTGGGCCGAAACCGAGGCGCCAGAAGGGGGTCGCCAGCGCCTGCTAGTCTCAGAAGACCTATATGAACCTGTCAATGCAGTCGCGAACTAGCATGCTTTATGCAGCTTGGCACCGCGCCGCGCCCGAGCAGGCCGGCGGCTGCGAGCTCCTCTATTACAACGGCCACTCCATCGTCGTCATTTGACGGCGCCACTAGGTCAGCTATGCGGCGGATGTCGTCGGGCGCGTTGCCCATCGCGACCCCCAGCCCTGCATGGCATATCAACTCGATATCGTTCACCGAGTCCCCAAAACCGACAGTCTCCGGCTTGCCGATGCCGTACAGGTCGGCAACGAAGGTGAGTCCCACGGCTTTGTCAACTCCGTGGGCGAATATGTCCAGCATGTGCTTGCCGTTTTCCACGATCCCGTAGTCTACGATCGAGAGCGTCTCCGGCATATCGCATGCCAATCGGCGTTTCAGCCCTGGGATGATATCGGCGTCAGCCATGAGGCACAGCTGCACCGGGTCGGCGAGGCACGCCTGCTCGAAACCGTCCACAAGCCTGTAGTAGGGGGTCATGAATGGCCAATGCTCTGCCGCTTCCTCAAGCTCCTTCGATGTAGTCACGAATATGGACCTGCCGGAGTATACGGATTCGTGCACCGCCACGTCGGCGCCTACACTGCCGGCAAGGCGACATGCCCGAAGCGCGATCTGTCTCGGTATCTGTCTGGCCATCAGGATAGACTCGTTCGACGGATCATAGACCACCGCGCCGCAATGAGCGACACACGGGGAGTGTATGCCCAGTCGGCGTGCGATGGGCGTGGTCGACGCAATCCTTCGTCCTGTGGCTATGATTACCATGGCTCCGGATGTTTCGGCAAGGCGCAGTGCCTTCAAAGTGCGCGAGCTGGCAGTACCGTCGCTTCTGAGCAGCGTGCCGTCTATGTCGCATGCGAGCAATGTATATCTCCTCATTACGCCCCTCCCTGCATTCGTTCAACTGCGAATATTCCCAGTACGACTATGGCTCCCCCCACGAGCTGGACCAACGTCACCCGCTCCCCGAGGATGAGCGCGCTTCCTGCTACGCCGAACACAGGCACCAGGTTAATGAATGCCGATACCACCGTTGGCCCCAGAGACCGCAATGCAAACAGGTACAGCAGGTATCCGATAGCCGAACAGAAGATGCCCAGATAGCCCAAGTTGAGCAGAACCTGGGGACTGGACAATGCCTCGCGCCATGGAATGCCGTTTCGTAGTGTGGCCACATACAACACTGCTGTCGCGAAAGTGATCTGATACGCGTTTGTGGTCAGGGACCCGTAGGACGCAACGTTCGGCCTGTTGAAAATGGTGTACAGCGACCACGCAAATGCCGACACCAGAAGCATCGCCGCTCCGAGCAGGAAGTCGCTTCTGCCTGCAACGCTCGCAGCGGCGGCCTGTGCGGCGCCCGACTGCACAACCAGAGCTACTCCCCCTGCCGAGACAAGTATGCCGGCCCATCCGGCGATGGGAAGACGCCTGCGGTAGAAGATGCTCTCCATTGCTGCAGTCATGGCCGGAGTGGATGCAGTAATAATGGAAGCAGTGGCGGCCGATAGATACAGCAACCCAGTATTCTCAAAGTAGTAGTAGATAGGTATTCCCACGATGGCTGCAGTCAGCATAGAAGGCAGGTCGCGCAGCGCGACCCTGATATCGGGCCGTGCGACCGCCACGGCGATCCACGTAGCCACTGACGCTATCGCATGGCGAAGAAACGCAACCTGAACGGGGGCCATATGCCTAAGCAGCACTTTCGTGCTGATGAAAGACAGGCCCCACATGGTAGTCGTGAAAACCAGGGCGGCTACCGATCTTTTTCTTGAACTTGAGTCTGTTGACATAAGCGGCATCTCTCCGATTGTGGCGTAAGTAACATCAATTATACCTTACGCATCCGACACATTTGAAGGGATTCGCGATGGTGAGTAGAATTGTCTTTCGGAATGCTTCGCAGCGCTTAGCGTGGATGATCGGAGGTGTGGTGATGGGCGGTGAGCGCGAAGCCAAGCTCTCCCGAGCCGAAGAGCACCTGTGTCAGCTACCCGGGGTGGCCCGGGCCAGAATCGTACAGGGAGCAGAGGGCGATGAGATCCACGTGATGGTCTCCGGGCATCTCGATCAGGACGAGATCAAGCGTATGAAGAAGGATATCGAGACCATCTACCTGCTGGATGTGGGCGAGCGAGTCGACTACCGCAAAGTAAGCATAGCGCAGGTGAGCGCGGCCGAGGAAGACGTGGGGCGATGCTCCGGGTCCAGGCCTGTGCTCAGCAGGATTTCTCTGGAGTATGGCCCGTCCCGCACTGTGACTGCAGAGATCCATCTTGATTACATGGGGCAGTCGCACGTAGGCAAAGCATCGGGATGCTCCGATGGTGACTGCATATGCGACATAGTCAAGATTGCCACAGTGGATGCGCTGGAGTCCATGATGGGCGGTGGGTACCGTCTTCAGGCCAGCTGTGAGCTATCGGGCGACCGGGTGGTTTCTGAGATCACTGTCACTTGCGTATCCACTGGCCAACGAACCAGGTACATAGGTGCGGCCTACAGAAAAGACGACGTGCCTACATCCGTAGCGCGCTCGGTCTTGCAGGCGCTCAACCGGCAACTGCAGCGCCTGGCGATGGCAGAGTGACGACGAGCCGGGATAGCGCAGGATAGCTTAGGGAAACACAGCGTGATTTTTCCCGTCGCAGTGGACGAGATGAGAGCGGAAGATGAGCTGAGCCTCCCGAGTAGTGCAACAACATGGGGAGGTGAAGCGTATGAAGAAGTTCGCTTTGGCCGGGTTCGTAGCGGCCTTAATGACCCTGCTGATGTCGGTCGTGGCTTTCGCCGACACCTGCCTGGTCAGGTAATCGCGGGTAACCCGCGCGCGTTTCATGAGCGACCTTAACCCGCTGCGACGGGTCTTTTTTGGGCGCCGGATCGGGCCTTGCAACCCGTACGGGGATGGGAGGGAGAATGGGTGCCACGTGACCGACACGTACTACACGATGCATATGCGCTGGCCATAATCTCAGCTGCCGCTCTGGCCGTCGCATATACGATTCGTTGGGAGGTTCCACTTGCGTCGGCCGTCGTATTCGTTTCGCTGCTCTGGGCATCATCGCTGTCAGTTATCGTTCTGCGCACAACCGTAGTTGTGATGATGCTTCCGGTGATGATGGCATGCATTATCAAGTACGATGCAGGCACTTCGGCGATCCTTGCGATGCTGGGCGGTATTAGCATCCAGGAGTTCAGGATAATCCGTGAGAACAACTCTCCATATCTGACAGGGCTCAAGCTAGTGTTGAACAGGGCGATCACTGCGCTATGCGCGATATGCGCCTGGCTCGCCTTCCACGCCATATGGCCCGGGCGGGACATCGCTTTGGGTAACTTCCGGTTTGTGGCGGCTGCAGGCGTGTCAGGTCTAGTGTGGGTAATAGTCTCGGGTATTATCGTCAACCTCCAGATACTACTCTCAAAGCCCGTGTTCCGGTTCCGGGTTGACCCATCGATAGTGCTTAACTCGGTCAGTTCAGTGGTGCCATCAATCGTCATGGGCCTCATGGCCGCAGCCGTGTACGAATACGGAGGCCTTGTGGCTTTCGCCTTAGCCGAGCTGTTCTTCATCTCGAACAAGAACTACACCCAACGCGCGCTGGTTCAGAAGGAAAATGCTGAGCAGATCAATTGTGCGCTGGCGCGGATCATCGACTCCAAGGACCATTACACCGCCGGACATTCCGAACGCGTCGCACAGCTCGCCAGCTACCTTGCGGAGGCCTGTAACCTGTCGAGGGGTGATGTTGAGAGGATAGCGTATATCGCTAGGTTGCACGATCTGGGCAAAGTAAACATACCCCAGGAGATACTCACCAAGCCCGGAGAACTGACCGAGAGCGAATTCGCCGAGGTGAAGAAGCATCCCGGGTGGGGCGCTGAACTCATTCGAGGCATGGACAAGATATACAACGACCGCGATTACCGGGCGATACTCGATCACCACGAGAGGTATGATGGAACTGGATACCCGTTTGGCAGAAAGGGCAAAGATATATCGCTCTGGGGGCGCATTCTTGCTGTGTGCGATGCATACGACGCCATGACCAGCGAGAGGGTGTACAGAGCGGCGATGACGAAAGATGCCGCCCGCGAGGAATTGACGCGTAACGCCGGAACACAATTCGATCCTAGATTGGTGCAGCTGTTTGTGAGCAAAGTCCAGGGGTGATCTGATAGCATGGGCGGTACTACGGCTATGGTCTTCGGGATGATAGGCGGGCTGGGCCTATTCCTGTATGGCATGACCTTGACAGGCGATGGACTGCGGCGCGCGGCGGGCGAGAAGATGAAGCATGTTCTGGAAGTGCTTACATCTACGCCCCTGAAGGGGGTAATCGTCGGGGCGGTTGTCACCGCCGTCATGCAGAGCAGCAGCGCCACTACCGTCATGCTCGTCAGCTTTGTGAATGCCGGGCTAATGACGCTCAGGCAGACTGTCGGCGTCATAATGGGCGCTAACATCGGCACTACGGTCACAGCCCAGCTGATCGCGTTCAACCTGGCCGACTACGCATATCCTGCAATAGGCATAGGGTTCGGGATGATCATGCTCGCTCGCAGGAAAGTGTGGAGAAGCGTGGGTCAGGTCATTCTCGGATTCGGGATTCTGTTCCTCGGGCTCACGACGATGTCTGCAGCTGTGGCCCCCTTAAGAGGCAGTGCGGTCTTCGCAAAGGCCATGCGCACCCTGGCGTCCAGTCCGGTTCTGGCTCTGCTCACGGGGCTTGTGATGACCCTGGTAATCCAGAGCAGCGCGGCGACGATAGGCATGCTTTTGGCGGTAGCTATTGCGTCGCCCGACCTGATAAGCATCGAAGTCGCCATACCGATACTGCTGGGCGACAATATCGGAACGTGCATCACGGCCCTGTTGGCCAGTATCGGCACGAATCATACGGCGAGACGAACAGCCATGGTGCACCTGTTGTTCAACGTTTTCGGCGCGATCATCTTCATGATCCTGCGCATTCCTTTTGCATGGCTTGTCACTGCCGTTTCGCCTGTGGGCGGCATTGCCCGGCAGATAGCCAATGCACACACCATGTTCAACGTGCTTAACACCGTAGTGTGGCTTCCGGGGGCGGGGTTCCTCGAGAAGGTTGCCACCAGGCTGGTTCCCGGCGAGGACATTGTAGAGGAGGCGGGGCCGAAGTATCTCGACCGCCGCATGCTCGGGACTCCCGGCATCGCACTGGACCTTGCCAATCAGGAGACGGTACGCATGGCCAGCATTGTCCAGGGCATGCTGTCTCGATCACGTAAGGCGCTGACCGAAGGGTTCACGCCGCAGATCGGCGCGGAACTTGCCTCCAGAGAAGAGTTGATTGACAGCCTCAACCGTCAGGTCGTTCTGTACCTGTCGGATATGGTGGCTAAGACGTCGGTGAATGAAACGCAGTCGGTGAGGCTGGCGGGGCTGATGCACGCCGTGGGCGATGTGGAGAGGATCGGAGATGTGGCGGAGCAGCTGATGAACTATGCGCACGAGAAATCCGATACAAGAGTGGTCTTCTCGGACACCGCCGTGCAGGAACTGCACGAGGTGTTCGACCTAGCCGACTCGATCCTGCAGTACGGAATCGAAGCGTTGCGCGACGGGAGCACAAAGGCGGCTGAGGAAGTCTACTCTATTCACAGGCTCCTCGATGAAGCCACTGACACGCTCCGGGCCAATCACATATCACGGCTGAACGAGGGGACGTGTGTGCCTCCGGCCGGGGTGATATTTGTTGAGGCCATGAACAGCCTGGAGCGCGTGGGCGATCTGGCCGTGAACCTGGCTGACGCAGTAATGGGGAAGAAAAGCCCCAGAGTGGAAGAGAAGACGCGAGACAGACGGGAGGCTGGCGTATAGGATTATGGAGCATGTACGCACTACTGATTTCACAACAGGAAGCATACCGAGGCACCTCATCGCTTTCGCCACTCCGATGTTCATCGGGAACCTGCTGCAAGCTGCATACAACACTGTCGACAGCATATGGGTGGGCAGATTCCTAGGCCCACAGGCGTTGGCATCCGTCTCCGTGGGCTTTCCGATCATATTTGGCCTCATCGCCCTGGTTACGGGGCTGACCATGGCAACTACCACTCTGGTATCGCAGTACTATGGCGCCAGGCGGCCCGATATGGTGTCGGCGGCCATATCCAACGGCCTAACTCTTCTGACCATTATGGGCGTGATAATGGCCGCCATCGGCTACCTGCTTCGTTGGCCGCTCCTGCGCTTATTGCGGGCGCCTGATGACATAATAGGGGCCGCCGCGAGCTACCTTGGCGTGTATACACTAGGATTCGCGCCGAGCTTTATCTACAACGTGGCTAGCTCTATCCTCCGCGGTCTTGGCGACTCGCGGTCGCCGCTGCGATTTCTTACTTATGCGACAGTCATGAACATCGTCCTGGATCCCATTATGATCTTTGGTTTCGGGCCCATTCCCAGGATGGAAGTGGCCGGCGCCGCTTGGGCCACTGTGATCTCCCAGGTTTTTGCGGCTGCCCTGGCGCTTGCGTACATGATCGGGCGACTCAGAATCGGCACTCGCCTCCGGGACCTGGCGCGACTGGACTGGAATCTCACCAGGCTCACGGTGAAGATCGGTCTACCTGCCGGGGCTCAGCAGACTCTGGTCTCTTTGGGCATGATGGTTATCATGTCCACCGTGAATCAGTTTGGAAGTGTGGTGGTGGCAGGTTCAGGCGTAGGATCGCGGCTTGAGCAGTTCGCGCATTTGCCCGCCTTCAGCGTTGGACTCGCGGTCACCGCTTTGGTTGGGCAGAACCTGGGGGCTGGACAGAAGGAGCGCGTGTCTGAGGTGGTCAAGTGGGGGATGCTGCTGACCTGTACGATAACCGGAGCAATCACCCTGGTTGTTCAGGCATTCCCAACGGCTGTGCTGTCCTTGTTCACGAAGGATCCCCAGGTACTTGCGGCGGGCACTGTCTACCTGCGCTGGATCAGCCTCGGCTTTGTCCCATTCGCCGCGATGTTCGCACTTACGGGTGTGCTGAGAGGGGCAGGCGACACGTTGCCCACATTCTTCATCACTCTTGGTTCTCTGTGGCTTGTTCGGGTGCCCCTCGTTCGGGTGCTGGCTCGCACCTCGTTGGGGGTAGAAGGTGCATGGATGGCTATGGCCAGCGGCCCATTCGTGGGTCTGCTTCTGAGCTACGCTTACTATCGGAGCGGTCGATGGAAGCAGAAGGCCATTGTGTCACGGCGACCCGCCGCCGGCTCGGCGGATTTGGTGACTACAGACGATATTCAGTAGAAACCAGAAGGAGGCCGAATGTAGTTGGCTGAGACGGTTGAAGCGATTCCGGAAAGAAAGGATATCCCTGAAGAGCTCAGGTGGAAGGTGGAAGACATCTACGCGTCGGATCAAGCGTGCGAGGCTGACATGTCAGCCGTGCGGAACAAGATCCCCGACATGGCGTCCTACGCAGGCAGGCTGGGCGCAGGCCCCAAGGCGCTGCTGGAATGCCTGAAACTCAGGGATGAAGTGGACTACCTTGTGACGAAGGCCTACACCTACAGCCGCATGCGCAAGGATGAAGACAACGCAAATGCTGATTACCAGAGCATGCACGATAGGGCAGCTAGCCTGGCAGTGGAGGCCGCGTCGGCGACGTCATTCCTCAGGCCCGAGATTTTGGCTATTTCCGACGACGAACTGGAGCGGTTCATGTCGGAGGAACCTGGGCTGGAGCTGTACAGGATGTTCCTGGACAACATCAGACGCATGCGCGACCACACCCTTTCTGCATCTGAAGAGCGCATCATGGCCATGGCGGGTGAGATCGGGCATGCAGTGCCTGCCATTTTTACCATGCTCAACAACGCAGACCTCAAGTTCCCATCAATCGTGGACGCGGACGGCAACACAGTGGAGGTTACCCACGGTAGGTACATCCGGTTCATGCAGAGCCGTGATCGGCGAGTGCGAAAGGATGCGTTTGACGCCTTGTACTCGTCATATCGTGCCTTGATAAACACCGTAGCTGCAACTTACTCTGCATCGGTCAAGGCAGATAGCTTCAATGCGCGCGTGCGGGGATACAGCAGCGCTCGCGAGGCAGCACTGGATGAGAACAACATACCGGTAGAGGCGTACGATAATCTGGTGTCGGCTGTGAGGAGCCGGGTCGATCTGATGCATAGATACGTGCGTCTTAGGAAGAAGGCGCTTGATCTACCCGAGATCCACATGTACGACGTGTATGCGCCGGTGGTTCCGGATGTAGAATGGCCTGTCACTTACGATGAAGCCAAAGCCATGGTACGCACCGGCCTGGCGCCCCTTGGCGGGGAGTACATACGCGCTCTTTCGGCTGGGATGGAGTCAGGCTGGATCGACGTGATGGAGAACCGGGGCAAGACAAGCGGCGCCTATTCGTGGGGCGTGTACGGCGTCCATCCTTATGTCTTGCTGAACTGGCAGGACAACCTGAGCAATGCGTTCACCCTCGCGCACGAGATGGGGCACTCCATGCACTCCTACTACACCTGGGCAAAACAGCCATACGTGTACTCGGACTACCTCATATTCGTGGCCGAGGTGGCCTCGACCGTAAACGAAGTGCTGCTCACCCGATACTTGCTGGACAGAACGGATGATCCTGCGCGCAGGATGTACCTGCTCAACCACTTTCTGGAGGAGTTTCGTGGAACAGTGTTCCGCCAGACCATGTTCGCCGAGTTCGAGAAGATCACCCATGAGATGCACGAATCAGGGCAAGCCCTGACGCCCGATGCGCTGAACCAGGTCTACCTACGTCTGAACCGCGACTACTTTGGTCCCGATATGGTGTTGGATGACGCGATCGCGTACGAGTGGGCCAGGATCCCCCACTTCTACAGGGCCTACTACGTGTATCAGTACTCCACAGGCTTCTCGGCTGCGGTTGCACTTGCAGACAGTATACTCGACCAGGGACAGCCCGCACAGGACCGCTATCTTGAGTTCCTGAGCGGCGGTAACGCCAGGTACCCCATTGACCTGCTGAAGCGTGCAGGGGTGGACATGACATCACCTGAGCCGGTGCTTGCCGCGCTGGGGGTGTTCGAGAAGACGCTGGACGAAATGGAAACGTTCTTCGAGGGTAAGTAGGGGTTCGAAGACGACCGCGTGTTGGACACCAGGCCGCCGGATACTGTATCATGATAATGTGCAGCTACAATGCGGTTTGGTGGAAGGTTGGTGCGACAGATGGGCCTTGAAGTGTGCCCGGTCGTTGCAGTGGGCGGTCAGGAACTGTTCGAGCTGTACTATCCCGGCGACGATCTCGGCGCAGTCTATTCGCCGGATTCTACGGCGTTCCGTGTTTTTGCGCCTACTGCCCTGGGCGTGTCGGTGATGCTGTACTCGTCAGCGCAGTCCGCGGCGGGATGGGAAGTCTCGATGAGCCCGGACTGCGACGGTACGTGGCTTGCCGTCGTTCCCGGGGATCTTGCGGGCCTATGCTACATCTACAGGGTATTCCATGGCGGGTGCGTGAAGGAGGCGGTGGACCCTTACGCGCGCGCACTTACGGTGAATGGAGGTCGCGGCGTTGTAGCCGACCTGTCATCGACTGACCCGGAAGGGTGGGCAGGCGATGAGCGTCCTCCTCTGGCTGCGGCAACGGATGCCGTCGTGTACGAAGCGCACGTGAGGGATTTCTCCATATCGCCAGATTCAGGCACTCAGTACCGCGGCAAGTACCTAGGCATGAGCGAACGCGGGACCCGCGGCCCGTATCGTGTGCGCACAGGAGTAGATCACCTAGTTGAACTGGGAATCACTCACGTGCACCTGCTTCCCATACAGGATTTCGCCTCAGTCGATGAACTGTCGCCCGACGGGTACAATTGGGGGTACGACCCGTTTCATTTCTTCGTTCCGGAGGGGTCGTACTCCTGCGATCCTGAGTCTTGGGCGACGCGGATCACCGAAGTGAAGCAGATGATACACGCATTGCATAGGGCGGGTCTTCGAGTGGTTCTGGACGTCGTGTACAACCATACCTACAGCACAGAGGAATCGCCCCTTCAGATGATTGTGCCGGGCTACTACCATCGTACCGATCCTGCCGGCATGTTTACCAACGGATCGGGTTGCGGCAACGAGCTGGCCACTGAGCGACCGATGGTCCGCAAGCTTATTGTCGATTCGCTCAAATACTGGGTGCGGGAATACCACGTGGACGGATTCAGGTTTGACTTGATGGCCCTGATAGATTGCGACACGATGAGAGAAATCGCGTGCGAATTGCGTGCGATCGAGCCGTCGCTCCTGCTTTATGGTGAACCGTGGGCGGGAGGGCCTTCGGGGCTGTGCCATACCAGGATGTTCACCGCCGGTAGGCAGCGTTCGATCGGCATTGGCATGTTCAACGATTCCTTCAGGAATGCCATAAAGGGTGACAATGACGGGGGCCGACCCGGATACGCCACAGGCGCTGCAGGATGTGAGCGCGAGATCGCGAAAGGAGTAGTAGCCTCGATTCGCTATTCCGACGGGTTGTCCGGATTTGCTCAAGAGCCCGGGGAGTGCGTTAACTACGTGTCATGCCATGACAACTTGACTTTGTGGGACAAGATAGCGCGGTCCAACGCTTTCGATTCAAAGGATGACCGGATTAGCATGGATCTCCTGGCACAGGCGATAGTCCTCACTTCGCAGGGGATACCGTTCCTAGAGGGCGGAGCCGAGCTGCTCCGCACCAAGCGGGGGAACCACAACAGCTACAGGGCCGGCGACGAGATCAACCAGTTCGAATGGCGGCGCAAGCATGAATTCCGCCAAGTATTCGACTACTATCGCGGTCTTATCGCGCTGCGTCGGGCGCATCCGGCGTTCCGAATGATCACTTCAGCGCAGGTGCGCTCGGCTCTGAAGTTCATTCCGGGCCCGCCCAACACGGTTCTGTTCGAGTTGGACGGCAGCGCGTGCGGCGACGAATGGGGCTCGATAGTTGTCATATATAATGCTAACAGGCACGACGTGGAAATAGCTCTTCCTACACAGGGAGAATGGAGCATTGTGGTTGCGGGACGGCAGGCCGGGACTAGCCCTCTAGATGATGCGGTATACGTGGTAAAGGACGACGAAGACGACGACGTTCGAGTTCGTGTGCCTGCAATCAGCGCAATGGTGCTCCACAGCTGACCGGACGCAATAGAGCAAAGGAGGGAAGCACGCATGCCCGCCAACCTCACCCCGCAGTACATGGAGGCAGAGGAGGCGTACAAGCGCGCAATCACTCCCGAAGAGAGGCTCGCGGCGCTTGAAGAGATGCTTCGGACCATCCCCAAGCATAAGGGGACGGACAAGATGCAGGCGGACATCAAGCGCCGTATTGCTCGGGTGAAGGAAGCCGGCGAGGCGGCCCGGAAGAAGGGCAAGGTCGATCCCTACCGTGTCGAAAGGGAGGGGGCAGGGCAGGTATTTGTGGTAGGCCCGCCCAACTCGGGCAAATCCGCACTGGTAGGGAGGCTTACTAGCGCGAAGGTAGTCGTGGCGCCTTACGCTTTTGCGACTACTCAGCCTGTTCCGGGCATGATGAAATATGAAGATATTCTGATACAGCTGGTGGACACCCCGCCCATATCGGCTGACAATTGTCCGCCCGCTCTCATGGCCTCGGTTCGTTCTGCAGACGCGGTGATTATGGTCGTGGATGTGTCGAGCGACTCGTGTCTTGACGACATCCAGAGCCTGCTGGACCTGTTGGAAGAGCGGAGGGTCATCAACCAGGGGAAGCCGCACATGGTGGCCATGTCGAAGATGGATTTGCCGGGCGCGGCCGACAACGCTGATATCCTAGTGGAGGCCTATCCCGGCATCGGCCTTGTCAGAGTGTCGGCTGAATCAGGAGAGGGTCTCGAGGAGCTGCCCCGGGCCGTCTTCGACATGCTCGATATCATCCGGCTGTACTCAAAACCTCCTGGGCGAGATGTGGACCGCGCCGCGCCGTTCGTGCTGAAACGCGGGGGTACCGTGACTGACCTTGCCGGTGCCATCCACAGGGATCTTCCGCGCACCATGAAGAGCGCCAGGGTATGGGGGTCTGCCCGCTTTGACGGCCAACCTGTTCCCAGGGAGTACGTGCTCTCTGATGGAGACATCGTTGAGTTTAGGACATGATTTGTCGCGTTTTGGGAGGAGGACGATGCGTGGTGAGAGCTCTGATCGTTTACCATTCGCGAATGGGCGTAACTGAGAAGTTGATGCGTGCCATCGGCGACGAGCTGGAACATAGTGGTCACAAGGTCGAATACCACAAGCTGGAGCCGGCCCGACGGCCTGGGTATCTGGGGGCAGTCTGGGCGGCGCTCCGGAAGCGCGAGGCCGAGCTGAAGGCGGATCTTCCCAAGACGCTTCGCACTTACGAGCTGGTTCTCGTCGCAGGCCCTGTGCACGCTGGCAGGACCTCGGCTGAACTGAATACCTTTCTCAACAACATGCCGGACGGAATCGGCCGTCGGTTCGGCGTATTTGCCACGATGGGCAGCGGAAGCCCTGAGGGCCAGATGAAATCGATCAAGACGCGCATCGAGAAGGCGGGCGGCCTGATAGTGTACGAGGACGCTGTTCGCAAGGGAGTCGTCATGAACCCAGATCAGCTAGGTGTGCGGGCCCGGAATATCGTGGAACAACTCCTGCGGCCCTGGGTATGGTAGGAGGCGCATCGTATGAGTGCTGAGGTATTGCTAAGCGAGGGTGTTGCGGCCAAGTTCATGCGGTATGTTCAGGTTGATACGACGAGCGCGGAGGACTCGGCGGAAGTGCCCAGCACGCCTGGACAGTGGGAACTCGCCCGCATGCTGGCAGATGAGCTGATGCAACTTGGGCTAATCGACGTCCGGGTGGACGAGCACTGCTTCGTGATTGGGCGTCTGCCTTCGAACATGGACCAGGCCGCGCCGGCAGTGGGGTTCGTGGCCCACATGGACACGGTTCCGGGAGTTCCCGGTCGGGGCGTGACTCCGAAAGCTCACGCCAGCTACCAAGGCGGAGATATCTCTATCGGTCATGGAGTGGTCTTGAGCCCCAAAGAATCGCCTGGTCTTGCGCGCGCGCTCGGCTGCGACATCATCACGTCAGACGGTTCTACGTTGCTCGGCGCCGACGACAAAGCGGGTGTAGCCGAGATAATGCAGGCCCTGGTGGAATTGATCCAGAATCCCGACATCCGCAGGCCGGACGTGTGGGTTGCATTCACTCCTGATGAGGAGACAGGTCGAGGCGTAGAGCGGTTCCCGTACGCTAAGTTCGGCGCGAAGTTCGCGTACACTCTGGACGGAGGGGTTCTGGGCGAGCTATCGGAGGAGACGTTCAACGCTCTGAACGGGGTGGTCACAATAGAGGGCGTGTCAGCGCATACAGGCACTGCCCGCGGCAAGATGGTGAATGCTCTTCACCTGGCTGCCCAGCTCATCTCGTGGATTCCTTCATATTGCAGGCCAGAGACAACTTCGGGCCGTGAAGGTTTCATACACCCCAATGACATCCAGGGCAATGTGGAGAAGATATCGATCAAGTTCCTGATACGCGATTTCGATAGCGAGATGCTCGAGACGCGGCAAGCCACCTTCATGAAGATGCTTGAACTGCTTGAGGCGAGTTACCCCGGGTCGAGAATCAGGTTCACCCCTTCAGGCGGGTACCGTAACATGAAAGAACGGCTGGACACGGATCCCCGGGTGACTGCCTTCGCGATTAGGGCAATGGAGTTGGCTGGGCTCACTCCGGTTGTGCAGCCCATCAGGGGCGGGACTGACGGCGCGAGGATGACGTTCGAAGGCGTTTTGACTCCCAACCTTTTCACCGGGGCCGGCGATGTGCACAGCCGCCGGGAATGGGCGTGTGTTCAGTGGATGAACGACGCGGTGAATGTCGTGATCAACTTGGTGCGGCTCTGGGCAGAGCAGAGTAACGCGTAGGGCCGCATGGGGCCTACATGCGCCGTCAGTTCACATACGCAAGCCTCACATGCACACGCAGGCGGCGCCCAATAGGAAAACCCCGGGTCATGCCCGGGGTCTGTACTTTTCGGGTCAACATGTCTTAGGCGCCATGAGTCTTCGGATCCTACCTGCGATCGGATGCCTTCTGCGCCGCAAAGCACTCGCTGCAGTAGACAGGCCTGTCGCCGCTGGGAACAAA
>Ga0116190_1001167_pt1 | contig 23706 bp, 20 predicted proteins | sample AD_JPNTR4_MetaG_FD_89808 | JGI IMG/M metagenome (GOLD analysis project Ga0116190, IMG submission 89808) | Active sludge microbial communities of municipal wastewater-treating anaerobic digesters from Japan - AD_JPNTR4_MetaG | ecosystem: Engineered > Bioreactor > Anaerobic > Digestate | place...
AATCCCAAGACTTGCCGACAACGGCAACCGCCGGCGTTCCGGCCTTCATCAGCGCCCTCAAATTGGGACAGGACTCTGTTTTGGCATGTGCCCGGCGCGTGCTGCCGAACGCCACGAGGGTGGCATTTTTGAAGTGGACTTCCTTGGCCATTTCAAAAAAACGTGCGTCTTTGGGATTGGAACCCGGCCATCCTCCTTCTATATAGTGAAAATGCAACTCGTCGAGACGCTGGGCGATGCGCAGTTTTTCTTCAGCCGAAAAATTGGTTTGTTCCCCCTGGGTGCCGTCCCTCAAGGTGGTGTCATAGACCAAGACCTTGTTTTTTGTCATTTTCTCCTCCTGTAAAAAAACCGCCGCCGAGCTGGCCCGGCGGCGGTTTTTGGATTTTCTCTGAAAAAAAGATTATACCGCGCCACGGCCTCCTTTGCAGAAGCTAATTATGATGTTAATTATAATGACCTGGTTCCTTTTCATGCTTGTTTCCAATCCTCTGATGTGCCTGTATATTTTCTTTTTCGGAACTTGTCAATATAAAATCAAAACTTAAAAAAGAAAAAGGATTCATGGCATTGACATCTCCGGTCATGGACAGCAAAAAACGGATGACAAGGACTTTTTTAAAAACAGGAATGTATTTTTTCAGGGATTGATGTAAAATCAAAAATTGGGAGAGAGCTGTTGCAATGGACTGGACCGCTTTTTATCAGTCGGAAATATTTAAATTTGGAATTTTGCCGTTTCTGATTTTTTCTGCGCGGATCTGCGATGTCACGCTGGATACCTTGAGAATTATTTTTGTTTCCCGCGGGATGAAACGTCTGGCTCCGCTGATCGGTTTCTTTGAGGTTCTCATCTGGCTGATCGCTATTACGCAAATTTTTCACAACCTGACCAGTCCCATCTATTATGTTGCATATGCGGGCGGCTTTGCCATGGGAAATCTGGTCGGGATATGGATTGAAGAAAAAATGGCCATCGGCACGGTCGTCATCCGAATCATCACGCAAAAAGACGCCGCGGCATTATTAAAGAACTTGAAAGAAAAAGGTTATGGAGTGACGCACGTTGACGCCCGGGGCGCGATGGGGCCGGTAAAAATTATTTTCACGATCGTGAAAAGGAAAGAAATTGAAAATATACTGAAAATCATCCGCAGTACCAATCCGGCGGCTTTTTTCACCATCGAAGATGTCCGGTCGGTGCGCCAAGGTGTTTCCCCTGTTGTGGAAGACGATGATCAAGGGGCAAACGCTCCTCAAAAGTAATATCTCAAAGCGCCTTTTTCAAAAACCCAAGCTCTCCCAAAATTTCGACTGCTCTTTGCACCTGATCAGACCTAACCAGCAGTCTCGCGTAAGCGCCTGCAGCGATCAGCATGATGGAGCTTTCGCCTTGAAAAAAGTAGTCGATGCCTTCGCTCTCCAGGACGGATTTTACAAAAGAGATATCGCCCTGATTAAAAGTTGAAAAAACTTCAATAAATTCGTTATTGTTTGCGTCGGGAGAGAATTCCGTCAAATTCTCGCCGCAAACCGCGCATTTGCCGATGTTTTTTAGGTATTCGCATCTGCATTTCGGGCAAAACATATCTGTCGCCTTTCGGATGGTTTATGAAGCCAAAGGCATTTTGCTTCAGTATATACCAATCGTTCGATAATACAAGTCTATTGACGATTGTTCCGCTTCGCGCTAAAATAAAACAAAAAAATCGGTTCGAAAATGAAAAAATATTTTTTGTTATTCGTGATGGTTTTTTTGTTTTTGACCCATGCCTACGGGACCACTCAGCCAAGCGGTCCGGGTACCCTTCGAGCGAAAGGAGGAAGTGCTATGGAAATAAAAAGTTCGGCGTTTGCTCATGAAGGTATGATTCCCGCAAAATACACCTGCGACGGCAAAAATATCTCTCCGACGCTTTCCTGGAGCGGGGCGCCGAAAGAAACCAAAAGCTTTGCTTTGATTTGCGATGATCCCGATGCGCCCATGGGCACATGGGTTCACTGGGTATTTTTCGACATCCCCCCCACGGTGACTTCTCTGCCGGAGAGTGTTTCAAGATTGGAAGAAATTCCCGGGTTGGGCAAAAACGGGAAGAACACATCCCGTCGCTGGGGGTATGACGGCCCTTGTCCTCCCAGCGGAATCCACCGTTACTATTTCAAATTATATGCGCTCGACGCGATGTTGAATCTTCCGCCCGGCTTGACCAAGGAGGAATTGCTCAAAGCCATGCAGGGCCATATTCTCACGCAGGCGGAAATCATGGGGAAGTACAAACGGTAACCCCTTTTCCAGTCGCCGGCCTTGGGCCGGCCAACAGTCTACTTAATCAGGTGGAGAAAGAGATTGACGCCCAGCGGTTCGGATCCGACGCGGATCTGCTCCCGCGGAATGCCGCATTCGATGCCCAATCGGATCAAATCCTCCTCGGTGCGGTGATACAGAAACCAGTTTCCGCATTCCATGTAATCTCTCGTGGGATTATTGACGGAAAAATTGCCGATGATAATTTCCCCGCCGCTTTTAACGAAGTTCAACATTTTATTGAGCAGCATTTTGAAATAATTGTCGTTGAGATAATCGAAGAGCCCCGCCGACCATATCAAATCAAACAACTTGGTCGGAACATACTTCAGAGCGTTTTCCCGGTGGAAGCAAACACAATGCAATAAATTTTTTTCTTTCATCTTGTTGAATGAATAATCAATGGCGTCTTTGTCATAATCAACGCATTCAAAAGAAACATGTGAATTTTCTTTTTCCAGAAATTCAATGATATCATTGGACGGGCCGCAGCCGATGTTGAGAACGTAGCGAGGATCTTTTCGGCTGTTGAGCGATGTCAAAACATCCAGAAAATATTTTTTCCGGTTGACCACGGCCTGCGGGGCGGCCTGTTGATGGAAAAATACATCCCAGTTGGCCAGGTGCGGTTTGGGAGAGAGCCACTTGTTGTATATTCTCTCGATGATGACATAATCTCCATGATAGCCCAGCGGTTTCATCAGAACATAGCCCTGCATGGTATCGGTTGTAATATAGGCTTCAGGAACAGAACGCCAGATTTCCATGAGATCTTCATCGCTATAGACGCCCTGTTTGCGCTTGTTGTTAACGATTTTATAAAGCTGCGCCAATTCCTCGTAATCCTGTGCTTCGGGACCTCCTTTTTTGGCCAATGTCTTTAAATAATCAATTTCCTGTTTCATGAACTCCCCTTTCACGTTTTTTTATTTCATCGCCTTTGCTTATAAAAAATATTCGGATTTATTCGGAGCATATTTTATTCTTGCCGCTTTTTTTGCCTCTGTACATCAGGTGATCAACACGGTTGACGAAAGATTTCATGTCTTCAGTTTTTCGGTATTGCGCCAGCCCGATGCTGACGGTCAGGTTGATTTCCCTGTCCGGCACAGGAGAGAAGTTTTCCTTTCTTAGCTCCTCCATGATTCGCTCTGCGATCACCCATCCCTCTTCCTTTGTCGTGAGGGGGAGCAGGATGGTGAATTCCTCTCCCCCGTAACGGTAAGCCGAATCGGTCTTGCGCAGACATCTTTTGATCACGCAACCCAGACGGTACAAAACCTGGTCTCCCTCGATATGTCCGTAGGTGTCGTTGAAAATTTTAAAGTCATCGATATCCAGCAAAAGAAGCGTCAGGGGGTGATCGTGGCGTTCCAAGCGGTCGATTTCCGCGCGCAACTGGTTGTAGAAGTGCCGCGAATTGTAAAGCTGGGTGAGGTCATCAATGATGCTGAGGTTGCGGTAGCGTTCCTCACTTTCCTTCAAATCCTTTTCCAGCCGCTTTCGGTCCGTGATATCCCGGGAAACGGCCTGAAAGCCGGCAATGTCATCGCCCTCGAAAATGAGCTGCGTATTTTGTCCCAGCCAGATTTCCTTGTTGTTTTTCGTCCGGATGAGAAATTCGGAATATATGTTTCTGATTTTTTCATTGAGCTGTTTTGTGAAAATATCCAGGGCTTCCTGACGCATATCCGGATGCACAAGTTCCAGATAATTTTTCCCGATAAGGTCTTCCTCATCATATTCCGTGAGGCGGGCGGTCGCGATATTGACGAACGTAAAGTTGCCCTTTATGTCCGTTTTGAAAACGAGGTCGCTGGCGTTTTCCACGAGCGCCCGATAGCGTTGCTGGCTTTCGCGCAGGGCCATTTCCGCCTGTCGGTGTCCGGCGATTTCCTGCTGCAGGATTTGATTGATGATCCGGTAATCTTCGGTTCTCTTTTTGACCCGATATTCCAGTTCCTGGTTCATTTGGTTGATGTTTTCCCGTTCGATCTGCAACTGATGTTTCATGTAAAAATCGCGGCGTGTGTAAAATTCAATGACATAACACGCCATCATGCCGATGAGATTGGCGCTGATGAAAAAGAAATTATTGTTGATGAAAACATCCAGGGGCGTTCGGATAATGCCGAGAGCGACCACTTCATACAAAATCACCTGCAGCCAGCCGGCAAAAGAAGCCCAGACGAAAAAAAGACGGATCAACGTGTAGCCCCACATAAAAACCAGCATCAGCCCGGCGTAATAGGAATGGCTTACCGGCGTCGGGGCGATAACGATCATGGCCAGGATGCCTGTTCCGGCTAGAAGGTAGGAGAAAGCCAGAATGGGTTGCATATATTTTTCAAAGATTTCGGAAAAAGAGACAAGCAAAACCCCCGTAAGGCAGGGGCCGAGAATAATAAAACGAATGAACCAGAGCGAGAATTTCTGCTCCGGCATAAGAAGGGCATCCAAAATGCCGAAAACCGCGTAAATCAGTGCGCCCAAAAGGAGAAAAATCCGAACCTGAAACAACGATGAATGATAATAGTCACTGATAAACGGCTCTTCCAGGTAGGCTGATTCATCGATAAACTTAAGCGTTAATGGATGCAGTTTCATCATTGAAGTCAATCTTTTCAAAAAAATGAAAGCCGGATAAAATCTAAATGTTACTGGCTCGTCCTAAGATCGTTTAGGGAACGGGCGTTTCTTCAAGCTCACAAATCAATGTTTTTGTGCCCGCTCGTGAAAGATTGATATTGTTTTTTTATGACATAATTTTTAGCATAATTCGCATGAAATAACAATGACCAAAAGACCAAATATTGCAAACCATTGCGCGTGGATGGAAAATCTTCCCATGCCGGTGCATAAGGGATTTTTTATGGAAAAAGCTTCTCCAGCCATCGGCGATCGATCTTGCCGGCGGCGGTTCTTGGGATATGCGGCACGATTTTAAGGAGTCGGGGAACGGCGTAAGGTTCAAGCATATCCGTTAAAAGTTTTCTCAAATGGGTTTCTGTCAGATCGCAGGCGACGACCGCCGCGATGATGCTTTCCCTTCCTTTGTCTGTGGGCAGATGCAGGACGGCCGCATCATTGACCGTGGGCAATTTTTTTATTTTATTTTGAATGTCCGTCAGATCCACCCTTTTGCCGGCAACTTTGACGATGCCGTCCGCCCTGCCCAAAAGCACGAAGCGATTATTCCTTTCCTTGCGTGCCTCGTCTCCGGTTAGGTAAAATCCGTCTTGGTCTTTTGTCATTTCACGCGATACAAAATCCGATTTCACCGCCAGTCGTCCGCCGGAGAGTTTCCACTGAACGACGTCGAAAGGTTTCCAGGCTTCTGTTTTTTCGCTGATGCTGCGGGTCGCCACACCTCCCGTTTCGGTCGAGCCGTAAATTTCCGTGATGCCCAGACCCGTTTTTTCATAAAAAAACAGGCTGTCGTCGCGATCCAGCGATCCGGCGGAGGAAAAAGCCAGTCTCAACGAAGAAACGGACAGGTTGTCCACTTTCAGGACCCGGTAATGAATGGGGACGCTCACCAGCACCGAGGCTTGGTGTTTGTTGACGGTTGAGATGATTTCCTGCGGAAACGTGTAGATGTCCGGCATGACGCCCGCACCGCTGACCAGCGGGACCAAAACGGAAAAAAGCAATCCGTAAATATGATAGGGCGGAACGGTGGCGACAAAAAGATCCCTGTCGGACAGGGAAAACTTCTCCTTCAAATAGAAGGCTTCCGACAGCAGGTTCCGCGGTGTTTTGGACCAGATCCTGGGTCGTCCGGTGGATCCTCCGGTGAAAAGATATAAAAAGGGCTCATCGGGAGGTTTCAACGCGCCGGGATGGATATCATCATTGCCGGGAAGGGGCGTGAAGACGTCCACGCCGGGAGGCATTTCTTCCGGATGATCGGCGATGGCGAGGTTGAAATCAATGGTTTCCCGCATTTCCGCGAGCGCGTGCGCGGAAAAAGAGTACGGAAGAACGACCCTGCAGGACCCGGACAATGATGCCAGCACACAGGCGGCCACGACGGCCTTGTTGGTGGAACACAGGCAAATGTTTTTGGGGCTTGCGCCGACGCCCAGATTCTTTCTGATTCCCGCCGCCAATTTGAACACTTCGCCGTAGGTGTATCCCGAATGGGTGAATTCCCTCGCGAGCAAAGAAGGGACGGGCGTCAGCAGTTCCCGGTATGTTTTCAAAAAAGAATCTTTGCGGCCTTCCATCATGTTTACACAGAAGCGTCTTAAAAAATTTTCAAAGTTCTTTACCTCAAATCCGCAAAAAAATCACCCCTGATTACGCAGGACTTTTCTGTTGACTTATTGAGGTTTTTTTCATTAATTACCCAAAACACCGTCAATTTGTCTATGCTGAACAACATTGAGATAGAAAATTTAATACCGCATCGGGAAAAAATTAAAATCATCAGCGGCGTGACGGACATTCAGGAAACGTCCGCCGTCGGCACCGCTGTGGTTCATCCCGACTGGCCCCTGTGTGACGAGGACGGCGTTGACGCTCTAATTCTGATCGAGGGCGTCGCCCAGACCGCGGCGGTGGTGGAAGGCTATAAAAGAAAACAAAGAGGGCTGGACAGTGTCAAGGGTTGGCTGGTGGGCGTGAAAAGCGCGGAATTTATGGTCGGAAAAATCCCCCTTGGCACGGAAATCAACATCAGGATTGAAAGCAAGCATTCCCTGGAGAATTACGGCGTCGTAGAAGGGACGGTCAGGAGCGGGGAAGAGGTTTTGGCCCGAATGACGCTTCAGGCGATGATTCTCAATAAGGATTAGGAAACCATTTTCCGAATGAGCGAGGTGATCATGGAAGAAAAAACGGCAATCGTGACAGGAGCCAGTCGCGGCATCGGCAGAGCCACGGCGGTCGAGCTGGCCGCGGCGGGATACTTTGTCGTCATCAATTTCAAGTCCAATGAAGACGCCGCCAAAGAGACGCTGGAGATGGTCCGTTCGGCGGGCGGGGACGGGGAGCTGTCCCGGTTTGATGTCGCCGATAACACCCAGACAAAAGAAGCCGTCAAAGCCATCGTCGAGCGTCATAAAAACATCAAAATTCTGGTCAACAATGCCGGCATTACCGCGGATGGTCTTTTTATGCTGCTGGGAGAAGAAGAATGGGACAGCGTCATCAACACCAGCCTGAAGGGTTTTTACAACATGACCAAACCGGTTTTGCGGGAAATGATCCGCAAAAAAAGCGGCGCCATTGTTTCCGTGTCTTCGCTGTCTGCGCTGATGCCCAATCGCGGGCAGGCGAATTACGCCGCAGCGAAAGCCGGCATCATCGCGGCGTCGCGGGCGCTGGCCGCGGAAGTGGCGCGTTTTGGCATCCGCGTGAATGTGGTGGCGCCGGGCCTGATTGAAACGGACATGATTCAGGACGCGCCGGTGGAGCAAATCAAACAGATGATTCCGATGGCCCGGCTGGGCAAGCCGGAGGAGGTGGCCCGCGTCATCAGATTTTTATGTTCCGATGACGCCTCCTATGTCACCGGTCAGGTCATCGGCATCAACGGCGGGATATGCTGATGCGGGGCGCGGGGTTTTACAAACTGTTCAGCGCGGCGGCGATGCTCCTGCTTCTTTGCGGGAGCGCGGCCTTCGCCCTGGAGGACGACTTCGCGAAAATCCGCCGGGAATCCTCCGGCATCAGGACGCTGCAGGCCGACTTTGTCCAGAAGAAATTCATGAAAATTTTATCCAAGCCGCTTGTTTCCGAAGGCCGTTTTTATTATGAGGCGCCGGATTCCCTGCGCTGGGAATATGTCAAGCCGCTCAAAAGTCTGGTCATTATCCGTAAAAATCAGATCAAACGTTACCTCTATTCCGAAGGGAAAATGATCGAGGATCGAACCGGCGGCGCCCAGACGATGAAAATCGTGCTCCAGGAGGTGGTCGGCTGGATGAACGGAAGATTCGATCAGAATCCGTCGTTCAAGGCGACGCTGATCCGTAAAGCAACCCCCGTTATCACGCTGGTTCCGGCGGACAAAAACCTCTCCGGGTTCGTTGAAAAAATAGAAATCACGCTGGCGGGCAGCCGCGGGGTGGTGAAGTCCGTAAAAATTTTTGAAGGAACCGATAATTTCACGCAAATCAATTTTGTCCGTGTTCAGACCAACGCACCCATTGACTCCGCCGTTTTTCAGGACGTCCCATGAAAAAACAGCTTGTCTCCCTGTTGTCCGTTCTCCTGCTGTCCTGTCAGACCCTGCCCGCCATTGATCCGGCGGGGAAAGCGATGTTTGCCTGTCCGTTTCCCTTTCCCGGAGAGCGCTCCCGCTGGGTGCATTCCATTGAATCGAGAATGCCGGGCGATCAGCGAAGCTCGGCGATCGGCGTAACGGTCATTAACCCGGCGACGCAAGCCATATCTTGCGCCGTCATGACAGCGGAAGGGATGGTGCTTTTTGAAGCCGAAGACGGTCCCGGCGGGCTCCAGGTAAAACGAGCCCTGCCTCCTTTTGACTCCGGTGAGGTCGCGAAAAATCTGATCGCAGACATCCGGCTGATCTTTCTTGCGCCCCGGGGATTGCTGGAGGACAAAGGATTCCTTTCCAATGGAGCCGCGGCTTGCCGTTATCGCGATGAAACGGGCGGTTGGATTGACGTCATTGGCGAGGATCAATCGGAGGATGTGCAAATCAGACGCTATTCGTCTTCCGGCACGCTGAAACGCCAGGTTCGCTTTTCCCATAAAAGTAAAAATTTTTATCAGCGCGTGGAATTGCAGGCCGATGAAATCTATCCTTATTCGCTCGAGATGGAATTGCTGGAAACCCGAACGCTCAAAAAAAACCCAAAGCACTGAAAAAATCATCTGAACAAAAAAGGACTGCCCCGACGGAGTTCCTCTGCTTTCCTGATGCCTGAAGCATGCGTGCTTTTACTGTGCAACATCCGCTTGCAGCTGTTCTTTCATTTCTTTGGCTGTTTCCGCATCCATGGCCTCGCTGGCCAGCTGGCCCGGAATCATATCCAGCAGTTGCCTTGCCAGCAGTTTGCGTTCGGCGGTGTCTTTGCCGGCGGAAAGCCACGCCTGTTTTTTCCGGGCAAACAACATTTTGTTGACCAGATGGGCGAGGGTGACATTCTGATTTTGTTTGGCGACGTTTTGAAGCACCTGCCACTCGGTTTCGGTGACATAGGCGGGTCGCTGCGTGACAGCGCCTGAAACCGCCGTGCCGGAAACGGCAGCCCGCTCCGCGTCTTTCTCGGCATCCGGGATTTCGTTTTTCGACATGTTTGATGCGATGGACTGCGCCGTGCCAACGTCGTCCTCATTATATCCGCTTTGCCAATACCAAAAGGCAGCGCACAGCAAAACGCCGGCCGTCAGCAGGGCGATGATGATTTTTTTCCTGAATCCGTTTCTGTTTGTTTCGCTCGAAGGCATTGATCAATTTTCCTCGCATGGTGTAATAGACAAAGGATGTCTTCGGTCGGGCCGCTTTGGGGACCCGACCGAAGACAGGCGTCATAAAGATCAAAATACTACCACATTCTCGGTGCCGGAGGCTTTACGGTAAAGGTGAATTCCTGACCGGGGCCGGACATCAAACTTGTAAACAGGGCGTTGATGATGATCCCGTTTTCCACCATATCCGGAAATGTCGTGATGCCCGTGAATTTCAGCGAACCGTCTCCCAGTGAAGAAACAGGCCCGTCAAAAACAATGGGAAAGTCAACCGGCGTTTTGGTTTTCAGGGAGAACGGAACCCCCACGCCCAATTCACCGACCTGTCTCAAATAAATGTCCGCGTACACATGGCCTTTGATGTGCAGGATGCCATTGTTATCCAAGGAGGCCGTTCCGGTCATCGGTCCCGCGGGGACGATTTTGAGCTTTACTTGCAAGGGAAGCATACCGAACGCGTAAATATAGTAGCTGAATTCCGGAACCGACATGCTTCCTGTAATCGTGTTGGTTGTCATGTTTGTTTCAGCTGAAAAGGTGGATCCCTCCGGCAGTTTCACATTGGTGTTGAGCGTCTTCAAATGAATGGTTCCCTCGAGCGTCCAGCCGTCAAGAGAAAAAAGAAAATCGCCGTCAACCGGATTGGCCGTCGATACCGGACGCGGATCGGAGGTCCTACAGGTGCTGACCGCGGTTTTTCCGGCAAACCGGTCTTTCATCCAGCCCAGCACGTAAGGCGCGGCCTGGAACTGCGTGGTGATATGTTCGCCGGGAAACACCATATAGGAGGTGTTGACGCCGAGGCTGCAGTATTTCTCTTTAAGATTCAGCGCCTGCTCCAGCGGAATAAATTCATCACCCGTGCCGTGATACAGAAAGACGGGCGCGTTCACCTTGGTTTTTCCAAGCTCCTGCGCGTTGACGACTTGAGCGATTTCCGGGATCGCAAAGATCTGATCGGAAGATTCGCCGTATTTGGTGAAGGTGGAAATCGGGGTATTCATGAAAGAAAACAGCGCTTCAAACACCCCCATGGAGAGTCCTCTTTCAATGGCTTCAAAGCCGTAGACGTTCACCCGGTCATAGAGAAGAATTTTATCCGGATACTGCGCGTTCAGTCCGATACAGGTTGCCAGCAGGAAGGATGATCCGTTGTTGCCGTCCAGGTATCTTCCGACCGAAAACAGTTCGGCGGGAACGCCGCCTGCCGCAACGCCGGCGAGCTTAATGCCGGGCGCGTAGCCGGGCTGCAACTGGCCCGCCCAGGCCGCTGACTGTCCTCCCTGGGAGTATCCCCAGATGCCGACTTTCGCGGTGGATTTGAGAGAAATATAGGGAATCTGCAGAGCAGCCGTGACGATGTCCAGGACCGCTTTTCCCTGGGCAATGCCCACCATGTAGGAAGGCACATCGCCGTTGGTGTAACCGGGATTGTCGGTGATGACCACGGCATATCCCATTTTCAGCGCCGCGTTGATGTTGGAATTTTCGTAATCCGTGCCGTTTGCCAGCTGGATCGACGGAGCCCAACTTTGGACGAGGCCGTGTGTTCCAACCGCGTAACTGATAATGGGACGCGGGGTGAGGCCGTAATTATACAAAGATTTAGGCACCAGCACCGTCCCGGTAACGACATTGGGTTTTCCCAGTGCGTCCTGAGAAGAATACATAATCGTCCACGCATTGCACTCAGGACCGCCCGGCGGCACGGCGGTTGCCGTTCGGTAACGGATCAGCGTGCCATGGGTGGTGGGTATAGTGGACGGCCTCTCATAAAAAGCCATGCCGGCGGGACCCTGTTGCGGAGCGGCGACCACCGTAGACGTCAAAAGACATCCCAGAATCAAAACCAGAAAGGACGTCAAGAATAATCGTTGATGACAAAACGAATGTTTCATAAAGTACTCCCCCTCCTTAAATTTTTACATTTTTAGCATTGATGGTGAAACGAGGTGCGATCCATAAACCAACCCTCTATTGCGCCAAGGCGCTTTGCTTTATGGATCTCTTTTTAGACAGGCAACGTACCGGCGAGAATCAGAAACGTACCGCTTCGAATTTGTGTGTAATAAGTCAAACTTTTTTCAGGATTTTTGTCAAGAGAAAAATATTCGGGGTGCGGTTTGGCGAAAAAACGATTTGATTCTGGCGGATCCTGCGGGCAAGACGCAGGGGACGCGCTATGTCAGTTTGCGGCCTTTTTCCCGAAACAGCCTCAGGCAGGCGTCACACACATCCGCGTCGTAGAGAATTCCCCTGTTCTTTTCGATTTCTTCCAAGGCCGCTTCAATGCCCAGCGCGGGGCGGTGCATCCGGTGGGACACCATGGCTGAAACGACATCCGCAACAGCCAAAACCCTGGCTTCCAGAAGAATTTGATCTCCTTTGAGGCCCCTGGGGTAGCCGGATCCGTTCATCCTTTCATGATGCTGGTGGACAATTTGAGCCAGCGGCCAGGGCGAGTCGACATTTTTCAGAATGTCGTAACCGCTGCGCGAATGTTCCTTGACCAGGGCGAACTCGACTTGGGTCAATTTTGTTGGTTTTGTCAGAATCTCCGGTGGAATGGACAGCTTGCCGATATCGTGGATAGCGCCGGCCATCCGGATGGCGTCTGTTTTTTCCTGATCCAGCCCCATTTCGGCGGCGATATCGCGTGCGATGTCGGCTGATCGGACCTGATGCAGGGCTGTGTAGGGGTCTCTCACCTCAACGGCGGAGACCATGACCTGGAGGGTGCTGTCATAGGCTCTGCTTAGGCTTTCGAGTGTCTGGCGCAACTTCTCTTCCATTTCTTTCCGGTCGGAAATATCCCGCACGATACCCCGGAAGCCGATCGGTTTTCCCGAAGCATCCTTCTGCAGCAGGACGGAGGTTTCAACGTATCTCCTGGCGCCGTCCTTCCGAATGATTTGCCATTCCAATCCCTTGAGGGGTTCTCCCGTTCGGTACACCTTGTTAAAGGCCTCAAAGACTTTTTGGGCCGTTTCCGGGTCCAAGTACCGGCGGTTGTTCATGCCCATCAATTCATCCTTGGAGTAACCGTGGATTTCGCAAACCGCGTTGTTGAAAAAAGTGTAATTGCCGGCCAGATCAATTTCAAAATAACCGTCCCGGATGTTTTCCAGCGTCGTGGCCAGCTCGAAAAGCCGGGCGTTTTCAATGGACGTCGCGGCCTGAGCGCAGATAACTTTCAGAATCTGCAGGCGCTCCGGCGTGAAGGCGTTCGCGGTCAGATGATTTTCCATATAAAGAATTCCGGAGAGCTTTCCCTTGTTGATAATCGGGGTGCAGAGAATAGATTTGCTTTGCGTGCGAGAGATGTAGGGATCATCCATGAAAGGACCCTCTTCGGAAGCGTTGCCGAGAATGACATCCTTGCCCGTGTGATGAACATAATTGACGATGGCGTGACAGATGTCCGGATATTCCTGAAGCGGCATAGAGGGTATTATTTTATTCTCCGCGGCGTCAACGCTTCCGGCGGCTTCAATCGTGAGCTTGCCTTCGCTCTCCAGCAGGAGATGTCCCCGTTGCGCTCCGGCGTTGGTCAGAGAGATGTGCATAATTTTCTGCAGGAGCTTCTCCAACATAATTTCGCTGGAAATTGCTTCCGAGACTTGCATCACCGTGGCAAGATCCAGAGACCCTGACATGTCGCTGCTTGTCTTGTGATCCTCAAGCTGGATCCCCTCGGACTTCTCCTCTGCCGGGCGGGGGACATAAGCCGGATACATCCTTCTGATTTTTTCAATCAGACCGATAGCTCCCCACTTCGCGTAGCAGCGGTGACAGTTGCCGATCTGTTCCCGGGCCTTTTTTTCCTCGCCGATGGAGAGATAGAGCCCCGCGACGATCTCGGAAGCGATGCCCTCGACGATGAAATTTCCGTATTTTCTGCACAGAGGAATGACTTTATTGTAAAAAATCTTTTCCGCCTTGTTCAGATTCTTTTTGACGCACCAGAGGTGCAGCGCCCGCATGGAATGATACATGTATGAACAGTTCATCGGGGCGCTTTTCGCCCATGCCTTCATTTTCCACTCATTGATTTTCAGCATGACACGATGTTTTGTCTTTTCGGGAAAAGTCGCATTCTGATAGGTCATCAGTCGGGCGACCGAATCCAGCAAAACGGCGTATTTGTTGATCAAGACCCCCTGCTGGGAATTCTTGTATTTCCTGAACTGGTCGGAAGCCTCCAGAGCCATTTCGTATTCATTGAACGTGGAACACATGATGAGTTTGACGAACCAGTAAACGGAAAGCGCTGCGCGGTTTTCGGTTTCCTCCCACACGGGCAGCATATTTTCGCCGTCAATGGCCTTCCCCTTGAGCTCCACGGGATTTTCACAGCGCCCCAGCAGATTCAGGATGGCCTGCCAAGTCAGCGACTGCAGGGTCAGGGTGTGTCCCTGCTTGAGGCCGGCAATGCCCCTGTTGTTTTTTTCCATGTATTTTTCGAGCGCGGAAAGTTCCATGCCGGTGAAGATATGGTGCACCTCCGTGAAATACAGATTGAACGTCGCAAACCCCAGATCGCCGGTTTCCGGACCGATGCGATAACCTTCCATCATGGGTTCAATGCTGTCTTTCATGGCGTATTTCCAGTGTCTCACCAAAGCGTTGTAGGTGAAGATGGTTTTGCAGGCCTGGTCGCGGGCCTCCAGTTTCTCGACCAGGGCGAGACCGATTTTCCCGTACTCGACGCCCGCGTCGAATTTCCACAGCCCGACGGCCAGCACCAAACCGAATCCCGCCAAGGCGAAAGCATGTTCGGGAGCGAGACCGTATTTGAACATCAGGCGGAACGATTTGAGAATGATGAGCGCCAGCAAGTTCGGGTCGGCGTAAAAGGCGGCGTGTCCCACGCTGGCCAGCACCTTTCCCGATGCCAGAATTTCCGGGTCGGTGGCTCGGGGCAGATGGAGCAAATCCTGAGGGTTCTTCCCGATCAGCTTGGTCAGCGTTCTTATCACTTCTGCGGCAAGATGAAGCTTCGTGATTTTGCGGGGAATGCGGACGCCGAATTTGGGCGTAATGATTTCCATGATGGGCATTGCGACGTCGATGGCGCCCTGATAATCTTCGCGGGCGATACGGGCGTTGATCTGCGATGTGAAAATTCTGATTTTTTCCAGAAGCGTCCGCGCGTGCTTCAGTGCGACATCGGCCCTGTCGTTCATCTTGTCGTAATCGCCCATCAGATACGCCGCTTCCGTGGCTTCGGTGTAGAGTTCCAGAGCCAGATCGTATTGCTGATTCCAGGCGTCCGCGCCGAGGAGGTCAATGCCCCGCTGCAGGTATTGGAAAGCCGCGGCGTAGGCGGCGGAAGCCTTTGCCTTCCGGCCGGCCTGGAGATTGAGGCGGACCAGCGCAAGCCGCTCCGGGCCGTCACGGATCATGTCGACGCCGTTGTTGAGCTGATCCACGATGTAAAACAATTTGCCGGGAAGATCGCCCGCCGCCGTGGAATCGAGCGTCAGTTTGCCGATGCGGTAATGCAGAGCCGAACGTTGTTCCGCGCCGACCAGGGAATAGGCCGCCTCCTGGATTCTGTCGTGATGAAATGCGTAATCATCGCCGATCCGGCTGATCATGCCCTCGTTGATCGCTTCGGTCAGATCCTCCAGCGCTCCTTCCACGGAGGTGTCCCTGACCCGGGCGAGCGTTTCCAGGTCGAACCTGTTGCCGATGCAGGAGCATATTTTCAAGACCTCCTGCGTTTTGCGGGAGAGCTTGCCGATTTTATCAGCCAGCATATCTACGAGGTTATCGGCCACCTGCATGCGACTGATGGACGCCGCGTCCCATTGCCAGCCGCGGGAACCTTCATAGACAATCATTTTTTCATTGTAGAGCGTGTGGAGAAACTGGTTGACAAAAAACGGATTGCCGCCCGCCTTTTTCTGGATGAGGCCGGCAAGTTCCATGCCCTTGTCTTCGGAACAGCGCAGGAAATTGACGATCAGCTCGGCAACGTCTTTCTCCCTGAGCGGTCCGAGCGTGATCCGATGGACCTTGATGTTGTTTTTCTCGGCGTCGGCCAGAAGGTTTTCCACGGGATGATTGTCATCCACCTCGTTGTCCCGGTACGAAAAAATCAGGAAAAGATAATGCAGATCTCCCAACAGGATGTTTCTGATGAGCTGCAGGCTGGCCAGGTCCGCCCATTGAAGATCGTCGAGAAAAAGCGCGACGGGATGTTCCTTTTGCGGAAACACTTTCAGGAATTGTTCGAAAACAAAATGGAATCTGTTCTTGGACTCTTCGGGTCCGAGGTCCGGCAGCGCCGGCTGGGGTCCGATAATCCATTCGACCTCGGGAATGACATCCGTGATCAGTTTGCCGTTGGCGCCGAGCGCCGCGAGGAGATTGTCCTTCCAAATTTTTATTTTCGCTTCGCTCTCCGAGAGAATTTGTTTCACCAGCACCTGAAAGGCCTGAATGATGGCGCTGTAGGGCTTGTCCCGTCTGAACTGTTCGTACTTGCCTGTTATGAAATATCCCCTCTTGGCGACGATCGGTTTGTGAATCTCATTGACCATCGCCGATTTGCCGATTCCCGGCGCTCCCGTGACCACCATCACGGAAATGCCCTTTTCGCGGCTGGCGACGTCCTCGAAACTGGCCACCAGCTTGCCGATTTCTTTCTCTCGTCCGAAAAGTTTTTGCGGGATGATGAATCGGTTGGAGATGTCATGCCGTCCGAGGCCGAAAGGTTCGATCCGACCGGTGTCTTCCAAGCGTCTGAGGCACTCCTGCAGGTCCGCCTCCAGGCCGAAACCGTTCTGATATCTTTCCTCCGGATTTTTGGCCAGACATCTCAGAACGATATCCGAAACCGTCGCCGGAATGCGGGGATTGACTTCCAGCGGAGGTTTCGGCGTGATCGCAATATGCGCGTGAATGAGATCCAGCGGGTCCGGCGAAAAAAACGGCGGGAACCCCGTCAGGGCCTCATAGAGCGTGATTCCCAGAGAATAAATATCCGCCCGATAATCCACCGCGCGGTTCATCCGACCGGTCTGTTCCGGCGAGAGGTACACGAGGGTTCCGGTAATGAAGCCCGGATCATACACTGCGTCGTTTTCATGAGTCAGGATGGATAAAATGCCGAAGTTTGCCAGCCGGATTTCCTCGGTGATGGGATCCACCAGAATATTGTGCGGTTTGACGGCGCGGTGAACAATGCCCTCCAGGTGAAGGTGTCCCAGGCAGGCGGCGACGTCCGCCGAAAGTTTCAGCAATGCCGGAAGGGGAAGATTCTTTTTTTCGGCCAGCACGTCCTTGAGAGAGCGGCCGTCGAAGTTTTCCTCAATGAGCGCGAAACCCTCTTCATAAGCAATGACGTCCATCGTCCGGACGATGCCGCGGGCCGTACTATGCTTGATCAATTCGTATTCCCGTCTAAACTGCGCGATTTCAGAAGAGGTCGCGTTGCCGGTTTTGACGAGCGTCACAAAACAACGCTTTTTTTCTCCCTGTCTGTGTCCGCGGTAGACCACGACATTTTTCGTCTCGCGTATTTTCTCTTCAAGGATGTAGTCGCCTATTTTTTCCATGGGTTATAATCAAGCTCCGCTTTCGGTTCCGCAAAAAAGCGTGTATTTTGTCTTGCCTGGCTCTATTTTTTTCGCAAAGCGCTCAATCCTCTTTCAATCGCCAGTCGCCGGCGCAGGGCTTCCGTTTTGTTGTGGAGTTCAAAAAGCTGGCCGGCCGTTTCAGCGAACAGGTTTTTGTGGAGATATGGGTTAACGTGGTCGAAAAGATATTTTTCGTTATCGAATTCCCTGAAATGGCTCTCCAGAAACATCAGAAATTGCAAAGCGGATGCGTTGACGGCACCGCCCCGGAAAAAAGCCCGCGGATTTTTTTCCCGGAGATCCACGACCTGAAAGCAGGCTTCAATGTCCTTCCATTTGATATTGGAGGTTCGAGCAAAAGCGAATTCCTGATGCCCGGCGTCTTCCCGTTTCAAGAGATGAAGCAAGGCAAAGAGCAGACAAAGGGCGCGGACGACCGCAACAACAAGCGCGACGAGGCGTTTTTTGTTCATATCCGCTGTTCTCCTTGCCGGAATTTTGAGGGAATTCGGTTGTTTTATATAAACAGGAAGGATGCCGTGTCAATGAAATTCTGCCGCAGGAGGCGGAATTCCTGTTGACTTCGATTCTGCAAACGAATACAGAATTGCCGGGAAAGCCCATCATGAAAAATGCGGTATCCGGAAAAAATGTCATTGTTGTCGGCGCCGGCATAGGCGGTTTAAGCGCGGGGATCCTTCTTTCGCTTTTTGGTTACAACGTCACGGTACTGGAGAAAAATCCCGTGCCGGGCGGTCTGATGCGTTCTTACGGACGCGCCGGGGTTGATTGCCCGGTGGGCGTTCATTATGTGGGCGCTCTGGGAGAGCGCGAGCCGCTGGGCATTCTGTTTCGGGCGATGGGGGTCTCGGTGGACGACCTGTTTTCCCCCATGGGAGAGCAGGGTGTCATCGACCGCTACATTTTCGACGATTTCGTCTTTGATTTGCCCGCCTCGCTGGATGATTATGAAAAAAACTTGAGAAGCGCCTTCCCGCGGGACCGGTCGTGCATTGACCGGATCATCGCCAATCTTCGGGAAGTCGCCGGCCGTTTCGCGGACATTTCCTTCTTCACCGGAGGAAGCGACCCTTTTCAAAACATGGATTTTTATCTTTCGCTGGGGGAGATGCTGGAACAGGCGGGAGCTTCCGCGGGGTTGAGATCGGTGCTTGCGGTTCCGTGCAACCTGATCGGCGTGCCGCTTGGCGATTGTCCCGTCATCTTTCACCACATGATCCTGGCCAGCTATTTGTTTTCCTCATGGAAATTGAAGGAAGGCGGCCGCGCAATGACGGAGGCTTTTGTCCGCCGTCTACATGAAACCGGCGGCCGGCTTCTGCTGAATAGCGATGTCCGGGGAATATCGGTGGCGCAATCGAAAGTGGCCGGCGTCATGCTGGCGTCCGGCGAGCGCCTTCCGGCCGATATCATCATCTTCGCGGCGCACCCGAAACTGCTTCTGGGTCTGCTGGAGGAAAACGCGTTGCGGGAATCTTACCGGCGCCGGCTGCGGAGTGTTCAGGAAACGCAAAGCGTTCTGGGCGTGCAGGTCGCGGTGGACGCGAAGCGGCACCCCCTCCTGCCGCATAACATTTACCGGATGGAGACGGACGAAAAGGGTGACATCCAGAAGGGCGTGTTTTACCAGCTGCACAGCACGCAGGATTCCGCGACCCATCTGCTCTCGATGATCACCAAATCCCTCTACGAGGACTGGGCCCTTTGGGACCATACGCTGACCGGTTGCCGCGGCAGCGCCTATGAAGACAGGAAAATGCTTTTGGCGCGGCAACTGCTGGAAGACGCGCGGCAGGTCCTGGGCGATCTGGAGGACGCCCGCATCCTGGATGTTTACACGCCCCTGACCATCAGGGATTACGTCAACGCGCCCGAGGGCTCGTGCTACGGAGTCATGCGGTCTTCCCGTCAGCTGCTGCGGACCATCGCGCTGAACAATGTGCCGGTGGGCGGTTTGTATCTGGCGGGACAGAACGCGCTGGCGCCGGGCGTCATGGGATGCGTGCTGGGATCGTTCAATGTCGCGCGGCAGATTTTGGGAGCGGACAAATTCGCAGAAATCGTCGGCTGAAGGCGCGGCCAATATAAAGATTGAAAAGCCGTATGATATTTGCTAGAAACGGCAGAATTCTTTTCAGAGAGTATCACGGGAGTCCATGACACGTCAGGATATAGAACGCGAGGTGATCGCGGTTTTTCACCGGGAATTTGAAATAGACAATCCGGATTTCGATGCCGATTTGCGGGAAACTTACGAATTCGACAGCATCGACGCCATCGAACTGCTGCTGGCCATTGAAACGTTTCTGGGAGAAGAAATCTCCCAGGCGGAAAAAAAACAGGCCATCGGCATCCGCACGATCCGGCAGATTTGCGACTACATTGAAACGCTCGCGAAGAAACGGGATCTTTTTTCACCGGCGTAACCCCTATGGAACGAAGAGTCGTCATTACCGCCATGTCAGCCATCACGCCGATCGGTTACGGCAAGGATCGGATTGTGTCCAGCCTGCTCAACGGCGTTTCCGGCGTCAGGCCACTGCGCGAAGAGGAATTTTTGAGCCCTTTTATCCACTGCAAAGTGTACGGCACGGTGGAGGATCCCATTGCGTACGACTTCACGAGGAATCAGCGAAAAACGATGGGGCCGGTGGCCTATTACGCCTGCCAGGTGGCCAAAGAGGTTTTGGAGCAGTCCGGTTTGAAGGATGACTTCATCCGGTCCGGACGGCTGGGCGTGGCTTTCGGGTCCATTCACGGCTCGCCCACTGTGCAAAGAAATATTTACCGCATTTTTTTCGGGGCCAGGGATAAAATCGCCATCAAGGAAATCGGCGCGGTGGATTACCTGAAATCCATGGTGCATACCACCGCCGCCAATATCACGAAGATGTTCGGCATCACCGGGCGCGTGATTTCTTCGGGGACGGCCTGCACGACCAGTTCCCAGTCCATCGGCTTTGGATACGAAGCCGTCAAATTCGGTCTCCAGGACGCGATGCTCTGCGGCGGCGCCGATGAGTATGACACCACCACCGTCGCCGTTTTCGATAATTTGCTGGCCTGTTCCACGGCGTTCAATGAGACGCCGCAGAAAACGCCGCGGCCGTTCGACAAGGACCGCGACGGACTGGTGGTCGGCGAAGGCGCAGGCGCCGTTTTGCTCGAGGAATATGAATTCGCCAAAAAGCGCGGGGCGGACATTCTGGGGGAAGTGGTCGGATTTTACTGCAACAACAACGGCGGCGACATGATTTTGCCGAACCTCAAGGGCATAACGAATACTCTGAAATACGGGACGGAGAGCGCAAAAATCCCTCCCCGGGATGTGGATTTGATCAGCGCGCACGCCACCGCCACCAAGATGGGCGACATCATCGAAGCGCAGGCCATTCATGACGTTTTCGGCGATCACCCTTACGTCGTGGGACTCAAAAGCTACACCGGCCACACGATGGCCGCCTGCGGCGCCATCGAAACCATCATGACGCTTTACATGATGCGGGAAGGCTTTATCGCCCCGACGCTGAATCTGGACGCGGTTGACGAGCGCTGTGCCATGATCAGGCATGTGCGGCAGGTCATCGAACATCCCGTGCGCCTGGCCGCTGTGCAGAATTTCGCCTTCGGCGGCGTCAACACGATTTTGTTCATTAAAAAGTTTTCCTGAGTCTGAAATGTTCTTCAAGGAGATCTTACACCGCATCATTGATTTTTGGGTCACGCTGATTCTGTGGGCGTATTTCCTGTTCGGTTACCTGGTCATTCTCTTCCTGCTCTATGTTCCGGCCTACATTTTTGCCGAAGACAGCGCCGCGGCTTTTCAGAACCTGAAACACCTGCATCTGAAGTGCTTCTTCGGCCTGCTCCGAATCCTGGTGCCGCGGACGAAATTCGATATCCCGCGGGAAGTGCGCAACATCCACTCGGCGGTGATTGTCTGCAATCACGTTTCGTACCTCGATCCCATCCTGCTCATTTCCATTTTCAGGCGCCAGGTGACGATCGTCAAGCAAACGTTCTTCAAGGTTCCCATTTTCGGCTGGTTTTTGAGACACGCTGGCTATGTTTCTTCCGGCGGCGGCGACATGATCGGTCCGGCCATGATCAACCATCTGGAAAAGATCAAGGATCACATCGCGTCCGGCGGTGTTTTGTTCGTCTTTCCCGAGGGCACCCGCAGCCGCGACGGCCGGCTCCATCCGTTCAATAAAGGCGTGTTCACCGTCGCGCGCTATTGCAACGCCCCGCTGAAGCTGGTTTTCATCAGCGGAACCAACCGGCTGTATCCGCCGGGAAGTTTTCTTTTCAGGACGATGGAGCAAAACGAAATCAAGCTGGAGCTGATCGGCTCGCTTGATCCGGATTACCGGGCGAACTCATTTTCCGTTTCGGCTCTCGCCGATGAAGCCAGGAAAATATTCGAAGAAAGGGCGGACCCCGCCAAACGGGAGGCGCCGCCGATCCGGACATACCGATAAGGAATTAAGGAGGGACAGATCATGGAACTTCAGGAAGCCATTTTAAAACGCAGAAGCGTCAGAAAGTTCACCGAGGAGGCGGTGACCGATGACCAGCTCCGACGGATATTCGAAGCCGTGCGCTGGTCGCCGTCCTGGGCCAACACCCAGACCTGGGAATTCATCGTTGTCCGCGACAGGGCTCTGATTGAAAAAATTGCCGACACCTATTCGGAAAAAAATCCGGCGAGGAAAGGTTCCCTGGCGGCATCCGCACTCATTGTCGCCTGTGCGAAGACGGGCGTGGCGGGTTGCTATGACGGCAAACCGGTAACGGTCATCCCGAACTGGGAGCTGTTCGATCTGGGCATCGCCGTGCAGACGCTTTGTCTGAAAGCCCACGAACTGGGACTGGGGACCGTCATTGTCGGCTTGATGGATCACAAGACCTGTGAAAAAATTCTCGGAATTCCCGAGGGACATCAAGTCATCGCCGTTATTCCCATCGGCTATCCGGCCGCGCCGCCGAAAGACGGTCCGCCGCGCAAACCGCTTTCCGAAATGGTGTTTTTGAACAGTCTCGGCCAGCCGATGTTTTGATGCCGCGAGGATGAAGATATCTGCACACTCAAAGGCGGGGGTTCAATGTCATGAAGGCGTCCTGGTTTCGTAAAATCATGATCATGCTCGTCAGTGTTTATGTAACCCTGAGAATTACCGTCATCGTTCTGTACTGGACGTACGTCAAGGGCGGATATCCCCGCAAAGACGGGGACGCGCTTTTGACCTGGTGGTCCAACGGTCTGGTGAACGCGGCGCGCATCAAGAAAACGGTTTTCGATCCGTTTCATGTTCGCATCGAACCGGGCAAACGTTACATCATCATGTCCAATCACCGCAGTCTCTATGATATTCCCCTGACGATTCTGTCGCTTCCGGGCAGCATCCGCATGCTCACCAAAAAGGAACTTTTCAGCGTGCCTCTGTGGGGGCGGGGAATGGCGGCCGGTGAATTCATCTCCATTGACCGCCACAACATCGAAAAGGCCAAAAAGGATCTTGTCGCCGCGCGCAGAAAAATGGAAGACGGGATTGTCCTGTGGATCGCGCCGGAGGGAACCCGTTCCCGAACCGGCCGGATGGGAACGTTTAAGAAAGGAGGCTTTATTCTGGCCATCGAAGCCGGCGCGCAGATTATACCGGTCGGCATTCGGGGTTCGGAAAAAGTCTTGCCTCCCAGGACCTGGGATTTCTATTTGGATCAGGAAGTGAAAATTCACATCGGCAAACCGATCGACGCCTCGGCTTATACGCTGGAAAACAAGGACGCATTGATTGAAACCGTCCGGCGAGAGCTGAGCGTTCTGTGTGGAGAAACCTAGAAAAAAGAAAGACCTCAAGTTATTTTTTTATTGACAAAAAATAAAAATGGAATATTTTTAGCCCATCCCAAATTGCACGTTTTTTCTTATTCCTTCTGTACGTATCTGCTAAAAAAAAGAATTGTTTCACTGCCGGCGCGTAAAACCTGTATTTGAATAGCAATGATTTTCTCTGCAGGAAATTAAACTCGGTACGCTTCCAATCAAACACAGCGCCCTGGCCAGAGGTCAATTTTAATAAGGCTTTTCACGGAAGGAGGAAGATATGAATGCGATTCATAAACCGCTTCGTTTCTCTCTTGGGCCGCCGACGTATGCCAGAATATCCCTCATTTGTCTCATGGCAGCCTTCATGCTTCTTTTTGGCGCCTTGACGGAGGCCTATGCAGCGCGGGCGGCGCGGGAGATTATGATGCGTGGATCATGAAACTGGATGCCGACGGCAATCCGTTGTGGTCGCGAACTGCCGGCGGGCCGAAATTTGACCAAACCAATGCCGTGATGGAGAC
>Ga0116190_1001171_pt1 | contig 23608 bp, 33 predicted proteins | sample AD_JPNTR4_MetaG_FD_89808 | JGI IMG/M metagenome (GOLD analysis project Ga0116190, IMG submission 89808) | Active sludge microbial communities of municipal wastewater-treating anaerobic digesters from Japan - AD_JPNTR4_MetaG | ecosystem: Engineered > Bioreactor > Anaerobic > Digestate | place...
CTCTTAATGTTGAAGATATTCAGGATATCATTGTAAAGAGTATGAAAGATTTAGGACTGTCTAAACTGGCAAGAAGTTTTACATCCTATAGAAACAAACGAACACGTATTAGGGAGAAGAAGTCCACCCTAATGAAGAACATTAAGGACGTGGCAGTTTTAAGTGCTTCTGATAGTGACTTAAAAAGAGAAAATGGCAACATTGACGGTGATACCTCCATGGGTACGATGTTACGATTTGGCACCACAACATCCAAGGAGTATTATTTAAATGACGTAATACCGGAAAATATATCCACGGCCCACAGGGAAGGTTATATCCATATACATGATTTAGATTTTTATGGACTTACCACCACCTGTTGCATGATTGATTTGACTAAACTATTGAAGAATGGATTTTCTACAGGTCATGGACACTTACGAGAACCCAGCAACATTATTACCTGGGGAGCTCTGGCTTGTATTGCCATTCAGTCTAATCAAAATGATCAACATGGAGGTCAAGCCGTTCCAAAGTTCGATTATGATGCTGCCCCCTATGTGGCCAAAACATTTATAAACAATATTTGTAAATATTTGGATATGAATGAAGTGGATGCCGAAGATATAGCTAAGATAAGAACATCCCTAACTAATTATAAAATTTCCCATAAATCCATTATGGGGGAAGACGATCTTGTTAAAGTTGAAGAAATCCTTTACGATATTATAGGTACGGAGTTTGTAATACCCGCTATGTGTATTAATAAAGCTCTTAAATGTACAGATAGGGATACGTATCAGGCCATGGAAGCTGTAGTACATAATCTGAATTCTATGAACTCTCGTGCAGGTAGTCAAGTTCCTTTTAGTTCCATAAACTACGGTACAGATACAACAGCAGAAGGTCGTATGGTTATTCGAAATGCTCTATTAGCACAGGAAGCAGGACTGGGTAATGGTGAAACACCTATATTTCCTATAGCAATATTTAAGGTAAAGGAAGGTATTAACTATAATCCAGAAGACCCCAACTACGACCTGTTTAAGTTGGCTTGTCGAGTTTCCGCTAAAAGATTATTCCCCAACTTTGTATTTATAGATGCCCCATTTAACTTACAGTATTATAAACCAGGGGATCCAAATACAGAAATAACTGCCATGGGATGTGTTCAGGGCTCTGAAACAGTTGTATATAAGTATAAAGGAACTGTTTATAATGAGTCTTTTAATAGGTTCTATGAACGTATGTCCAAAGATTTACCCCTTCTGAAATTTTCAGAAAATTCTTATTATTTTAATACAGTTAACGATGTAACTATTTATGATAGTAGTAATGAGTGTTTTGTGACTTGTCGTAAACTTATATATAATACAAATGTAAAGAATTGGGTAAAAATTACAATAGGGGATTGTATTACATTACACTGTACACCTGATCATCCTCTCCCTGTTTACACAGAGTTTGTGGATGGTGATTATGAGGATATATCTAGACGTATGAGGGCTGACGAAGTTGCCGTAGGAGATAAATTATTATTGTCCAATTATAATAGCAATGACGATTGCGCCAAATTTGGAACAATTACGGCAATAGAGTTTTATGAAGATTGTAAGGATAGTTATGATGTGGAAACAGAGTCCGATAAGTTTGATGTTTCTGGCATACTATCCCACAATTGTAGAACTCGTGTAATTAGTGATATTAATGACCCAGAAAATCAAGTTGTTACGGGTCGAGGAAACTTATCCTTTACGTCCATTAATTTACCCAGATTGGCAATAGAGGCTAAGGGAAATATAACTAAATTCTATGAACTGCTAGATAATATGTTGGAATTGGTTAAAGATCAGTTGTTACATCGATATGACATACAGTGCCACAGAACTGTTAAAAATTATCCGTTCCTTATGGGTCAGGGTGTCTGGAAGAATTCTGAATCCTTAGGTATTAATGATACTTTGGAAAGTGTACTAAAACATGGTACATTGTCTATAGGATTTATAGGATTGGCAGAAACTCTTATATCCTTAATAGGTAAACATCACGGAGAGTCAGAAGAAGCCCAAAAGTTAGGATTAGAGATTATTGGTCATATGAGAGATTACACGGACCGTATGACACAACAATACCATCTTAATTTCTCTCTGTTGGCCACTCCGGCGGAAGGTTTATCCGGCAGATTTGTTAAGATGGATAAACAAAGATATGGCATAATTCCAGGTGTTACGGATAAAGATTACTATACTAACTCCGTTCATGTACCTGTGTATTATCCAATATCTGCTTATAGGAAAATTCAGATAGAAGCCCCTTATCATGCTTTATGTAACGCCGGACATATTTGTTATGTAGAGTTGGACGGAGATCCAACAACTAACCTAAAGGCATTTGAAAGTGTTGTTAGGTGCATGAAAGAAAGCGGTGTGGGTTACGGTTCCATAAATCATCCTGTAGATAGGGATCCTGTATGTGGGTATGTAGGAATTATTGGTGATGTTTGTCCATGCTGTGGAAGAAGAGAAGGAGAAGCCCTGACGGTTGAGGCCTACAAGGAAGCTATTGCTAAAAACCGTATGAAAGGGATAAGTTATGGCCAATAATCATTATAAACATAAGGATTACACTAAACTGTTGGAGGAACTACAGTCCAAAAATTCCTCCGACAGTGTTACTTCTTCCAATATTTCAGAAAAACCTAAGGAGGAAGATGTGTGTGATATATACACAACGGAAAAATCTGTGAATATTGATTATGACCTCACAGCCTTATTAACAGGTATAAAGGATTTAACAGATCTAATAAGACTTTATGATATGTGCGAAGAACAAATTGAATACGAACAACAAATTACACAAGATTTATTGCATGCTATTGAGTTCTCCCAAGATTACAAAGAAAGGTATAGATATTCCACTCAGTTACATTACAATAGGTGTAGACGCAGACAGTATAAAAACACTTGCGCTATATTAAGACCTCTTGTAGAGTTTCTTAAGAAGGAAGAAAATAAGAAAGTATTAAACAAACTTTGTAACATTTTAGGAGAAGCCAGAAAAGCTAAATCACGTGTAACTGAAAAAACTTATAGTCCAAGAGTTTTAACAGAAATAGGAGTGATCAGTAATGACAACAAACACAAATCAACCTAAGCAGTATACAGATTATCAATTAGGTAAAAATGTTCCGTTTCAACGTATAAGAAGAATCACTGGATATTTAACGGGTACTTTGGATCGTTGGAATGATGCCAAAAAAGCGGAAGAAAAAGACCGTGTGAAACATTCTGTATAATAGCGGAAAAAGGACAGGGATGCCAACCCTGTCCTTTTTAATTAAACTTACTAATTATTTTGAAATGTATTGACTTTTTTACGTAAATACTGTATAATTAAGTAAATACATTTCATAAGGAGGATACTGTTATGAGTTCCGATAAAGTAATGACACCTGAGATGGCACAGAAAACGATACAACGTGTGTGTTCTGATTACCTATCTTATCTAAGAGATAAGAAAACGGTCTCTGACAGCACTTGCGCCAGATATAAGAGTATGTTAAACACGGTATTGAAATCCATAGAAAAGCCCTTCATGTCTATCACAAGTGATGATTTAAACGAGGTTATAGCAAAATCTTATAGGGATAAACACTGGTCCCCCACATATGTAAAATCTGTAATTTTTGTAGTATCCAGACTATTTTATTGGGCTAAGAATTATAACAAAAATAAGCCCTATACATTAAAGGATATACATATAACATCTCCAATAATTACGTTGAAGGTAAGTAATAATCCGGAGCATTGGACAGTACAACAAGGGAATACTGTATCCATATCGTCTAATTCTGATTGGTTTAGTTATCCAATAAAACATATAACACCCGAACAGGAAAGTTCCGTTGCTTTATGTACTATAACGTGTAGGGACTTTGCCATTCAGCGTTTAAAAGCTAACAGCAACATATCCAACGAGGAAATATGTCAGTTATCTATTTATGATTTTTTACATAATCATATTTTTATACAATCTGCTTCCAATAGAGATCGTACAAGGATGATCAGCTTAGATATAGAGACTCGTAATTCTATTTATAACTATTTACAGACCAGAACAGATAACCTGCCTCATTTGTTTTTGGGTGATATTCCAGGAAATCCGCTTAAGGTGCATGAAGTCTGTGCTATACTGGATAAGATAAAGTCTGATGCAGAGGAGTGATAGGTGTTGACCCAGGAAGAGTATCTAGAAAACGTATTATGTTTGTTTGACGAAAAGCGTCAAACAAAAGTTTTAGAACTTGCTAAGATATATAACAATAATATTAACACATTAATTTTGGCATATGTTTTTTATGAATATAATTTTTTTCCTTATTGTGTAGAAAAATGTTTGGATGGTAATCGTATTAAGGATGTTTTTGAAACATTAATTAATTCTTTGTGCCAGGAAACTATACCCAAGTCAGATAGTGTGCAAGTATCCTCCGAATGTTGTGAGTTCTTAGACAAAGTTATTCTATTCTGTGCTAATCACTTAAATAATCCTAAATTATCAGAAAGTGGTAAGAGGGATACATACTGTGAATATATGGCATATTTGCTTCTTACACATAAGTCCTGGTACTCTTATTCTTTATTTTATCACTGTTTAAGTTCCAGAGATGTAGAATACGCTACATATACATTAAAACAGAGTTTACTATCTGTATTTAATATTCCTACAGATAGTAATTTATTGAAATATGGTAGGTTTTTAACAGACCCTTTGGCAAATAATTCTTTTTCCTGCATAGGTAGGGAACAAGAACTACAAGATTTATCAGACATATTAAGTCGAAAAAAGAAGAATAATGCACTGCTTGTCGGACAACCTGGTGTAGGTAAAACAGCTATTGTGGAGGGTTTTGCACAATTATTGTTATCCCCTAATTGTCCACAACAATTCATTGGTTACCATATTTATGAAGCATCTATTTCTTCCATGCTATCTGGAGCTAAATATAGAGGAGATTTTGAGGAACGATTGGAGGCTGTGTTAAACTCTATAACACAATGCTCTTCCCCTATAATTTTATTTATAGATGAAGTTCATACTATAATGATGAATAATACAGACTCTGGAGCTTCTACAGCCGGAATGTCCGCTTCTGATATTCTAAAACCATATATGGGTCGTGCCGGATTATTATTTATAGGGGCTACTACAGAAAAGGAGTACCATCAAATAGAAAAGGATCCGGCCATGTTTAGAAGGTTTAGCGTTCTTAGGGTAAAGGAACCCAATTCCGACGTGGTAAATAATATGGTTACTCATCTTATCCCCGATTATGAAAATCATTTTGAAATAAGTATAAATAATTCATTGGTTCCATATATGGTAAAATATGCACAAGATTATATTCCTAATAAATATATGCCGGATAAGGTTTTGGATTTATTGGATGAATCTTGTGTTTACTGCAAAAACCATAGACAGTCCAAACAGTTATCTTTATCCGATATTATTAATGCTACCGAAGTTTTGACAGGTGTACAAATACCTATTATAGGGGAACAGTCTACACATAAAATAAACCACATTATTCAACACCTAAAATCTACAATAGTAGGTCAGGATGACGCCATAAATGCTTTAAGTAGTGTTGTGAAACGTTATTTTTTAGGACTATGTCCTGTAACAAAACCTATTGGTTCTTTTTTATTCGTAGGTCCCACAGGAGTTGGAAAAACACAACTTTGTAAAGAGTTAGCCCAAAGTATGTTTACAAGAGAATCCTTTATTAGACTGGATATGTCCGAGTTTATGGAGGCACATTCTGTTGCTAAGTTAATAGGATCCCCTCCTGGATACGTTGGATACGGTACGGGTGGTGTATTGACGGATGCTGTGAAAAATAATCCATATTCCGTGGTATTATTTGATGAAATTGAGAAGGCCCATCCGGATGTGTTTAATATCCTATTACAAGTTCTGGATGATGGTTGCCTAACGGATTCTGAAGGATTTACGGTTAATTTCAGTAATTGTATTATCATACTAACGTCTAACATAGGAGCCAAGGACGTTTCCTACGAAAATAGTAAAGGTATTGGGATTCTCTTCTAAAGATTCCGTGTCCAAGGATACTCAACCCATATATGAAAATTCTGTGAAAAAATACTTTAGTCCGGAGTTCTTAAACAGATTGAATGGTGTAGTATACTTTAACTCGTTAACTGCCGAAAATATTAAGGAATTGGTGGATCGGGACTTACACTCTTTGCAAAAACAGTTTATGAATATTGGGGTGGAATTAGTATTAACATCAAAGGCATTATCCTACTTGTATGATGTTTCTTATTCGTCCGAATATGGTGCTAGGTATGCACAGAGAAGTTTAGTCACACACATAGAAGTGTTGGTGGTGGATTATATAATTGAAAATGCTTTACAAGTGTCCGAAGGTAATAACACTTGTTTAGTTATAGATGAATTAGATGGCAGTTTTCTGTGCCAACAGAAAAATTTATGTCCTCAAAATTAACTGGAAAGGAATTAAATTGTATGAATATTTATCTCAACGACATATCGGGTATACCCGATGCTATTCTTACTATGTATATGTCCAAAAGAACATGGACCCCCGAAATTAACGAAGATGTAGTGACTACTTGTGGTCGTGTATTCAATCATCAAGGAAAGTTTATATCATTTGCTTTGGAAGAGGACCGATCTAAAGTAGACAATTGGTTAGCCAAACTTTTCAAGTGGGGCAATAAACATATTACAATGTTAAGATTTGTGGATATGTGTTTTACCGTGGAAGGACTGCATAGAGGTGCCCAAGATGATTTTGATAGTCATGCCCGAAGATTAGATAACCGCATTGTTCGTAGCAGTACCAGGTTGGCAACTTTTGGTACAGAAAAATCAGATTTCTATCAAGGGAAAATTGTTACCACAGATGAAGTGTTGGACCTACTACATATGGAACTTCCGGACCGTATTGATATTGCAGGAAAACCATATGTTAAGATGGAAAATGGATATATAGAGGAAGAGTTTGTTAATAATAAGGACGTAATGAGAGGCCTTTATATGTTGTCCATTCCATCCAATTTCATTTTTAAATGCAATTTTACAGAGTGGTCCCATATCGTCATGGAAAGAGATTGTAACAGTCATGCCGCTCCGGAGTTACAAGAAATGGTGGAGAAAATTTGCCACGAACTGCAAAATATATTTCCTCAATTAACTAAGGAATATTGGTATAGCTTCAGGAATTAAATCATGTTCAGTAATAGGGAGTTGTGGCAATTTGGGTTTCTAGATTGTGATTATTGTATATATCAGAGGAATAGCAAATTATGTCACAGACATTCTAGAACTTGTAATTTTTGTCCACAAGATTGGGATTTATTCATTTCCGTGATCATTACTAATTTAAGAATGTGTGTTCCAAGGGAGACCAAAAAATCCTATCTAACGATGTACAGATCCGATAAGGATACGATTTTACAGAATTGGTTTTACACACAACTGGTAAATGATTCCCTGAAAGAAATTAGAAATGGAAATGTGGCATATGTTTTTTCCTTATACCACATCCGAGATATAATCAGATTTGAACCGGAGATCTCTGTACATTATATTCCATACGCTAATACCTTTTCAGTTATTCTATTAAAATAAATGTGGACCCTATTGACTTTTCCAATAATGTGTTGTATAATAATACTATACAACATTTATAAGGAGGATATAAATATGTCCAGTAAATTCGAATTAACTATTTCTGTGGATTATGTATCTGATTGGGGATTGTATCAGGCTCTTCGAGAATTTATTCAGAACGGATTAGATGAAGAAGTACAGAATCCAAATAACAAATTCTTCTTTAATTATGACGAAAATAATCAGACATTAACCTTGGGTAACAAATGTTCCGTCTTAAATATAGATAGTTTGTTATTAGGAGTTACTACCAAAAATTCCGATACACATACAATAGGACAGTTTGGAGAAGGATATAAAATTGCTACTGTTGTATGTCTGCGAACCGGTCACCCTGTAACTTTTTATAATTATGGTGCCAGGGAAGTGTGGACGACAAAGTTAGTTAAATCTAGAAGATTTGGAGGAAAATTAGTACCTACATTTTATGTAGATAAAAGTTTTCCGTGGAAATCTGTTCCGGATAATGATTTAACTATTGTAATTGAAAATATTAATTTACAGGAATATTTAGATTTACAAGAACAAGTATTACATTTTAGAACGAAACCTATTCTATCTCTAGACTGTGATAGTTATGGTAGAATCTTGCTTGAAGATGAATTTAAGGGTAAGGTATTTGTATCCGGATTATATGTTTGTAAAAATGACAGGCTTAATTATGGTTATGACATTACCCCAGAATATTTACAGTTGGACAGAGATAGGCAAACCGTATCTGATTTTAACCTAATGTGGACAACATCGAGAATGTGGACCTATCACATACAAAATCCCTTATTTTTACCTTTGTTCTACTCCAATAACCCAAGTGATGTTTGTTATTTGGATTCCATGTATACATTTCAGGAACATCTCCCTTATGTAACAGCAGAATTCTATAATAAGTTTGGGGAGGGTGCTATTCCAGTATCCACACAAACGGAATTGGACAAAGTTAAAAGTTTGGGAGGAAAACCCACGGTTGTTTCTGTACCTGTGGCCAACTGTCTGAAGAGTCTTTATGTGGAGTTTCTTGAAACACATTCACCTAAACAGACTTGTTATGACGTTTTACAAAAATGGTTCCAAACCCTGAAAGAGTCCGTGCCGGTACCGGAGATTTTAGTGTCTCAATTCCAGGATATTTTAGAGGAATACGAGGATGTTTTGAAGGAGTAACTGTATGGCCAAACATGATTATAGTGTTCTGTTGCAAAATTTTGAAATACGGGAAAACCGGTTGAATTCTAAAATAGATTTTTTACAAAGAACTATAAATTCTCAATCCGAAGAAATAAAGCAATTGGAACAAACAATTGAACATTTGAGAATTGAGAATAGGCATAAGCAGGAGTACATAGACCGATTAATTTCCTACAGTAATTTAAATATCCCTCCGGAATCTACACATATTTCCCTTAAGCAAAGACTTTACAAAATATTTCACAGATAAAGGAAAACAGCAATCATTGATTTGTGATTGCTGTTTTTTTTTGTTAAAATATAAAAATTTTTTAAAGTCTCTCAAAAACACTTGACTTTTCCTTTATTATGTTGTATAATATTATTGTAAGGAAGAGGAAGTACTTAAAAAGTTTAGGAGGAATAAATATGGCAAATACAACTATTAAAGATGTAAGAAACGAAGAAATGGAAGCCGTTATTAAGGAACTGAAAGAGTATAAGGTTATTGCTAAGCAGGCGGAGGATAAGGTAAAGGAGTTGGAGGGACGTATTAAGGAATTCATGAAGGAGATTGGGGAAACCAACATTGCCTGTGGACCTTACACATGCACCTACACGTCTGTAGAAAAAGGTACATTTAATAAAGATATTATCCTGGAGGAGGATCCGGAGCTGTTTAAGAAAGCCTGCGGAACTACCTCATATATGAGACTTACCGTAAAGTAATAATCCATATTAAAGGTGGCAGGATCTTATAGATCTTGCCACTTTGTTAAATTATAAAAATATATTCTTTCTCTTGACAATTTTTTCTATATGTTGTATAATATAAATATAAAAATTGCCAAAAAGGAGAATATATTATGATATATCAGGTTACTACTTATTCAGATAATAGCACTAAAGCCTTTACAAATGCGACATCATTGGCAAGTGAAATTCTACATATAACGGGTAATTCTGAGGAGTCCCAAAATGTTTTAGAGTGGGCTACAACACCTGTTTTTGGTGGATTTCGTTATGATCACAGTGATTTTAATGTAGTTATTATTGGACAAGACGATTAATTTTTGTAAGGAGGAATTTTAATTATGATGGAGGATATGATCAAGAACGTAGAAAGATATATGGGTGAGCCTATATCACAGGATTTGATACACACCGTTCAATATATGATTATGCGAGGTTATGACTCTAAAACTATTTCAGACCACTTAAAAATGTCTAAAGGAGTGTGAAATGTGACTACACATAAGGTATCCAATGAAGACATGGCAAAACGTATTGCCTCCATTGTTCGTGACTGTGGTGGACGAACTTATTATGTAGGTGGTTATTGTAGGGACAAAATTCGTAATGTAACTAACAAGGATATTGATATTGAAGTCTACGGTATCTCAGTAGATCAGTTGAGACGTATTTTAGACACCTTGGGTACTCGACAGGAGCACGGAAAGTCCTTTGGGGTTTTCGGACTTCATGGATATGACATAGATATATCCTTACCCAGAAAAGAGCGTTGTACAGGTATCTCCCACACAGATTTTGATGTTACTGTGGATCCATTTATGAGCACTTTGGAAGCCGCCCGACGTAGAGATCTAACTATGAACTCCATTATGATTGATGTACTTACAGAAGAAGTTATAGATCATTTTCATGGAGTAACTGATATTAAGAATAATGTAATTCGTCATATAGATGATACCACCTTTGTAGAGGATGCTTTGCGAGTACTACGTGTAGCTCAGTTTGCTGCCCGATTTAATATGAAGGTAGCACCAGAAACAGTGGAACTTTGTAGATCTATGAATATTAAAAATCTATCCAAAGAGCGTGTTTATGGGGAACTGGAAAAAGCATTAACAAAATCCGTAACCCCTTCCACATTCTTTGATGTACTAAGGGAGATGGACCATTTATCACATTGGTTCTTTGAGGTATATCAGTTAATAGGTGTTCCCCAGAATGAAAAATATCACCCGGAAGGTGATGTATATAATCACACTATGAAAGTGTTGAATTATGTAAAAATGTTAAATAATTCGGATTACACTGTTATGGCACTATGTCTGGCAGCTATTTGTCATGATATGGGTAAACTTCTAACAACTCATGTGAACGAGAGTGGAGATGTGCATGCCTACGATCACGAGTTATACGGACAAACATTGGCACAGACGTTTTTAAATAGATTTACAAATGATAAAAAATTAATTGAATATGTATGTAATTTAACAAGATTACACACGACACCCCATAAATACTTTCTCAACAATTCCAAAGTTAAGAAAACCAATCATATGTTTGATGATTGTTTATAGTTACTAAAAACATAATAAAATATTTATATTTAAAGTTTCACGGTATATACCGATGGCGTACTACACACCTCTACACAGTCTGAAAATATCTTTTCATTCCATGCTTCTTGTTTTGTTAAATATTTCCGTAAAATATTATAAGAACCATTTATATCGGCATTTATTACCTTACCACAATTTGATTTATATAAACCTCGTTTAATTCTTTTGCCTGTGGGTTTAAATAAATTATCATCTACACCAAAGGTTGGTATATAATCTTGCTGTAAAAAATTACATTTAGATGTATATGATTCCTCTTGTAAAATTACTTGAATACCTCGAAGTTTACATTTATAAGACAACATCTGAATAAATTTATTAAACGGAATTTGAATAAATGTTTGCTTATCATCTTTTCTCATAACAGTGTCTTGTTTCCAATTTTTATTATGTCCGATAACTAATGTACCTACATTATTAGAAACTAAATGATTCACTATATAAGTAGAAGATTTGTGCATATAATCATTTATTTTATTATTACGTTTTCTTGTAATTGAATACATTCTTTTAGACCATTTATTTTTATTCTTAGATGATAGATATGAAATAATTTTGTTATAATACTGGTTAATAGATTTTAATGGTTTCCCGTTTATTATTAATGGTTTAAAAATATTAGATGTAACTGTAGCTAAATTATTAACGCCAATATCAATAGAAGCATAATTATTATTTTGAACTAATGGTTCTTCTGCTTTTTCATATCCAATTTCTATTGTGATATAATTTTTATTAGGTACAATTCTTGCAAACTGAATATTGTCAACCTTTGTTTTTATTAAAAACGAAACTCCAGATAATTTTATATATCCTTTTGGAACATTCCTGTTTCTAAAAGATATTGCCTGTTTTGTATACATTAAAACTTGTCTTCCATTTACTTTGTCAAGGTACCTCGGTATGTGTATTTGATCTCCTGGCTTAGCTTTTTTAAGATGATTAAAAAACGATTTAAAGTTTTGATCAACTAATTTCTGCGTCTGTTGCGCAACTTTTCTTGGAAGTGCATTATAATCATTTGGAAATAATTCATTGGATAATTTATTTAAAGCATTATACCCAAGATATTTGCCTGTTTCTGCAAAGTATTTTCTTATCTGGTATAAAGATGAGTTATATAGGTTTTTGCTAAGAAACAATAAATAATCGAGTTCCTCATAGTGTTTTGAATTTTTAGAATATTGATGTTGTTCAACTAAAATCACTATCATCACCTTCTTTTTCGAGGGCATGAATAATTTGTTCTGTTTTTCTTTTAGTCCTCCTTTTGCCGTAAATTCTGGCACAAAAACTTGTAACAAGGGAAACAAAATCTTCAAATAGATCTTGATCAGTTTCACATTCGTTTACAACTACAATTTCACAATCATTTAATAGTAGTTTTATATAATTAAAACCAAAACGAGTAAGACGATCCTTGTGTTCAACCACAATTCGAGTTGCTTTTCTATCTGTTAAAATCTTGGATAACTTTGGTCTAGAGTCATTTTTATTTAACAAGTACTCTGTAATGAAGTTTCTGTATATTGTATCCGCCAGCAAGTATTGTTTCCAGTCTCACAGAACCCATAGTTCCTTCCACAATACCGTTAAGAGCTTTACCTGAAAAACGAATGTTCTGAAGATTAGTTATTTCCCCTACACGATTCTTTATTCTGTGTATAAGGTCTTTCATGTACATTGTAGCCTCATCTTCATTTTTCTTGTACAGATATTCGTCACTCTGTTTAAGTTCTGTCTCCCTTGTTATTGGAAATGCCTTTCTGTAATCATTGTGAGCTTTAATATATTCAGCTCTTTCTTCCTTTGTGGCTCCATACTTATATGCTGGCAGTTCAGCTCTCATCTTTTTCATTCTTTCCCTGTCCTTAATATCCCAGGACGTCCACTCTTCCGCCAACATTGCTACTACATCCTTAAAGATCTGAGGCATTTCCTCTACATCTTTGGCAAGCTTGAGGGCATCATTATATTTCTTTACCCAACCCTCATATTTTTTCTGTTCCTCAGCTTCTTTTTTAACGGACTCAGCAGCATTGTAAACATTATCTTCCCAGCCGTAAATAACATCAAATGCTTTTGGATCGCCTGTGACATCTTTCACAGTATAAGGATTAATACGGCCCATGTCGTCCATATATACATCCCAACCATTCTTAACAATTGCCTGCCAGTTCCTATCGGCTCTATCCTTAAACTTTTTTGTAGTAGCAATTCTTTTCTGCCATCTATCGTAGGCGGCATCCATTTTGATTTTTACATCTTCAACCTTCATCATAATTTTCTCCTCCTCTAATATGTCCTTTCCTTACATTATTATTATACAACACATTAGCGGATTTGTCAAGTGTTTTTTGAGGTTAAAACATAAAAATTTGGAAGGTTAGAAAGCAATATGCGCAGATATTATTCTTCGTCTTCCCAATCCTCTTCATCTTCCTCCGGACTGTTTTCGGAAATAAACTCCTCTTCCCAATCACTGAAGTTTCTATCCAAATCCATGTAATCTTCGTGAGTAAGATTTGTTATTACATAATAATCCCTATAGGGATGAGTTGTTTTGGAATCTGGATAACTGGAAGCACAACCATCTACAAAATCTTTTATGGCATAATCATCAATTCCTAATGTTTCGTAATATCCTGTGGATATTTCAAACTCATAACTATGTCCTGCTTCCTGAATCATGTCATATGAACCACCCGTGTAATTCCTGGAGTCTATACTCGGTTCGCCAAATAAATCCGAATTGTCTTTCAAATAGTTAATTAGTAACCGTGCTACTTTATTTAGCATCTTAGTATACCCGGCATCATTTTCGGATCTGTCGTCCATGGCATCCCTCAAAATATCGTATACCTGTCCTGTTGTTTCATCCATCAAATAGGCCGCCGAGGAAGCGCAAGTCTCTAATCCATAATCGTTATAGAATTTGTCTCCATCATTATAATCCCTGTATAGAAGACGTTGTATACATCTCATAATTTCACCGGCCTTAGTATCGGCTTTACCCATCTCGGGTATAAGTAAATCGTCAATGGCCTCTAATTGACCTTGTAAATTACTGGAGGATTCTAAACAATTCAAGAACTCTGTATATAAATCCTCAGCACCTGCCTTTAATTTTGCCAATTCAGCCTGTTTTTCGGCTTCTATATGGGCCTTGCGTTCAGCTTCTTTTTCTGCTTCGTAATTACGCTTGCCAGCTTTTGCCACGGTATCATAATCTGCGTAACCAAAATCGGCAGCGTTCTTAGGTAATACCATATTACCTATACGAACATAATCACCTTCGGCTTCTTTCATATGTAACTTCATAATTATCATCCCTTCTTAAAATCTGTGAAATTTTGCTAATTCCAAAACCTGTTTTTCTGATATTTTATATACTTGAGCCACATATTTAATATCTATCTTGCCTTGTAAGATGAGCTCGTTTAGATTATCAGAACCAGATTTACAACAACGAGTCAGTGCTGGAGAAATAAGCGTACATAAACAATTATTCATGAACAAAACTCCTTTTTATTTTAATTGTATTAAATACATGGGAAATTTCGAAGTATATATTTATAAAAACATAAACAAAAATCTCATTTTCTATTTTGTGGTTTGTAAAATAGAAAATGAGATTTGAAAGGAATTTATAAGTAAGAAGAAAATGGAGGCGTGGACGAATCCAAAATTTTACACATTATATCTGAACAAGATTCTTCCACAGATATGGAATCTCCAGTGTTTAACATTAAGCAGGAACCTGATGTACCTGGTATTGTATTAGGTTTAAAACTAACAATATACGAACTATTTATATGGATAGGGGTGTCATTCAACAATTTTAATTCAATAAAACCATTATTCATAAATCATTTATTCCTCCAACCCTGTCACGTTTGTATTAGGTGTGTCAAAGACTCCAGATATAAGCATTTTACATAAATAATACAAAAACTATTAAATACTACTAAAAATCATTATAGAACTAATAGTTTTCTTGAATTCGTAGTGTTAACGAGTTATGTCAAAAAGTCAAGTTAACTCTAACTGGGTGCATTACAAACCCTATATTGTCTAACTTATTAAAAGCATTGACAAATACTTTTTTCATTATTTGACAGGACGCATTAATATCTGCATTTATTAATTTTCCTGTATTTGTTTTAAAAAGTCCTCTGTGAATTCTTCTTTTCTTATTATAATTTTCTTTTATAGGAAGTTCGTCATCAAGAAAGGATGTGCCAGAAGTATATGATTCTTCCACAATTAGTATTTCTATTCCTAAATGTTCACATTTATATGTTAATTTTTGTATAAACATATTATAAGGTATTGTTGTAAATTTTTGATTATTTAATTTACCTAGATTTACTTTTTGTTTCCATCTATCATTTCTACCAATAATAATTTTAGATATATTGTGTTTAAGGGCTAAATCTATAACATAATTAGATGTTAAATTCATAAAGTAATCAACTTTGTCATTTCGTTTATTTGTTATGGAATATACTTTATGAGAATAACCAATATTTCCGGATTTACTATGAATTGATTTATGTTTGGCAATTAATTTATTATAATATCTATTAACAGATTTTAGACCCTTACCATTAATAATATTAGCAATTCCTGTATTACTAACTATGGTTGCAAAGTTATCTACACCCAGATCAATAGACATATAATTTTCATTATCTTTAATATTATTATTAACAATATCAATTGTGTAAACTACCTCAACAATAATTCTATCATTTTTAGGAATTACCCGAACTTGTTGCAAAGAATTATAAGGGTATTCTACAAATTTAGGTTTTATAAAGAAACCATTCATAGACTTTGGAAAATGAATTAACCCATCTTTTTTCAATTTAACTTGCTGAGTAGTTAATGAAAATTCCTTATACCCATTCTTTTTGATGTATTTTGGCAATTTAGGACGTCCTGTATATTTTTCAGGATGTTTTGTCCAATCCTTAATGGACTTGAAAAAAGATTTCCAGTTTTTATCCAAGACCCTTAAAACTTGCTGAGAGCTATTGGCTAAATTCCAGTCCCAGTAATCTGGATGTTCTAAATCATTGTGAAGTAATTTCTCAATTTCTTCATATCCCAAATACTTTCCATTATTTATAAATTCTTGTCGAATTAAATAATTAGCGTGATTATAAATGTTTTTAGCAACATGACATTTATCTAATAACAATGAAAAATATTTATGTTCCCTGTTTATTATATGTTTTTCAACTCTTCTTACTACCATTTTATCACCTCCTATCAATTAATATATTATAACTTACTTTAATATAAAAGTCGTTATTAAATTTAACAATTTTAAACTATTATAAAATAACTATATATTGTAATAATTATTAATTATTTTTGATAACCTTTAACATATTATCCTCAGGTTTTCTAAACCAGATATGAAAACCTTTACAAGAATTATCCCACATCAGTTTTTGGCCTCCTCATAAAGCTCCTTAGCATTATCCACCATATATTTAGTAAGCCCAATATACCCGTCAGTATTAGAGGATTCGCTAAAACCTCTAAATTTGACTCGTGCCGGATATACACTAATCAACTTAGTAGGATCCTCCTCCGACATCTGATAAACAATAGCCCATCCAAAAAGATGTAAAATGTTATTCACAAACCACAGGAGTTTAGTCTCCCGAAATTCTTCCCAACTCCTCTTATCCACCATACGTAGATTCCTCCTTATCAGACTTGTAGTCTTCTTGTAAAATTAGATAATTTGCTAAGGACGTTCTTAGGTAATCAATGTTATCACTTTGACAGATTATAGTATGTTCAGAAATAGATGGAGACATTTTGGATACACGGGATATAGTTATAATTCCCCAATTAAGTTTCAAAACATTATCTTTGTTTATATTGGAAGCGGATGGAATCGTTATACAAATTAAGGCCTTTGGGTGTTCGTATAAAAATTCAAAGCATTCGGAATCATGATAAATTATGTCACTAAACTGAAAATATTGTTCGTTTTCGAAAAATAAATCTCTAATTGTTGTATCAACGATCTTAAATGCCATGCTATCTATATCCTGTTGTGTATATGCAGAATATGCGTTATGTAAATGTGTAAAATCCAATCTTCTTGTATTTTGTACATTTTCTAAACTAATGGAAGATGCTGTAAGAATAGCATCAATTAGTAAGTCTGTTCTCTGTCGTTCTTCTACTAATCTTTCCCATTCCTGCTTATATACTTTGAGTCCAGAATTAGTTAATTCTTCGTTAGACATACCCAACTCCCCTTTAATTGCCTACGGCAATCCATAAAAATCTTTTCTTTTTAACTTTAACTTTGTTTAGAAAGTCTACGTCGTTCAATGTAATCATCAATTCTGGTTTATTTCTCCTAATTTCCGAAATAGATGGAAATATTCCCAGACTCACAAGAATTTTCGAAAGATAACGTTCCTCAGTATAAAAAGTTTTGTCCTTTTCCGCTGCTACCCAATCTTCCTCATTTTCCGCAAACAAGTCCACCTCTGAACAAAGCAAATTACCTATGACAATGTTTTCGATATATTTAGTAGGCATGATCTTTCCTCTTTTCATTTAAAGCATCCATAACTTTTATAGAAGTTTCTATGGAATCAAACTTAATAGGAACAACTTCGTATACGCAAGTTGTAGTGTCAAACGTTCCGTAAGTTAACCTGGTAATTGTACTCTTAGCATATGCTGCTTGGGTATAACAATCTTTATAGGAAATAGTGGAATCCAATGGAACAGATTTAGTTCCTTTAAGTATGACCCACTCCCTTTTCATATACCAACTGGTGTCTTGAGCTTTAATTATATAACCTATATAACTTTTACGTTTTCTTGCCATATGAACCCTCCTTAGAGAATGTCCGTCACAATACCGTATTGTAACGCTACCTTAGAACCAAAAAACAACTCTTTGTGTAGGTCCAAACAGTTCTTTACATATTCATAATCCATATTTGTTCTGGAAATTAAAAAATCCATATCATATTCTTCTAATTCTTTTATATAAATTAGATTATCCTCTATATTACGGGTTGTTTTATCAGATAAAGAAGATGCCATGTTATGTATCATAAATCTGGAATGTTTATATGCGAACCGACGTTCCCCCGCTAAGTATATAGTAAGAGCGGAACTCTCCACATACCCGTCACAATATGTATATACAGGAGTGGTAGAACATAAGATTATATCCATTAAAGCATAGGCATCCAGAACATTTCCTCCATTAGATTGTATATGCAACCTAATAGGCTCCCTATCCCTAACACTGTTATTATAATCATAATCGTTTATCTGTAAAATAGACTCTATAATAGGTCCAGTTGTCTTCTCGTCAACCTCTCCTCGTAATGATAAAATACGATCGTTAGTATCCATACTATAGTTCACCTCGACGTTATATATAAAAATGTGGCAAACTTCCTATGGTAGAAAGTTTGCCACATCAAAGTACTTATTCAAACTTCCATAAGAACCTTTCTTCTTTTTGCCATGCGGGCTTCATTCTGTACATAAGGCTTATTCCATTTGCCGGCCTGGCATCCAAAGTAATAAAAGTTAGTGTCGAAATAATCTATCATTCCATCACTATCATCATATCTGTAGGACTCTACAAACCTGTCTACATCTTTCATTATTTTGGTCACTTCAGGTGTGTAACAAGTTTTAAGAAAATACCTTTTCTGGCTGTCATCTGTTTCTCTACCAAACTGATAGTTATAGCTGTAGTGTCCATCATACAGCTCCTCATTTGTAAGTTCCTCCAGTGTCTTATTAAGCCTGTATGGGGATTCCACAAGGGCTACATGGATTTCGCTACACATGGAAGCTGTTTCAAACGTTACAGAGAATTTACACTCTGGGTAAATATTTTTTACAAACTCACGGACCTTTGCTGCTATCTCTTTTGTAGTAAGTTTGCTATCATAATTGGAACCCTTCCAACCATTACGTGTATAAAATTCGGAACGGAATGCCAGCACATCATCCCTTAACTTGTCCGGCAGAGTTGCCAGAAGCATCTCAAATTCATTATTGATAGCCTGCATAATGGCAGTATCTCCACCCATATCCGGATGATTTTCTCTTGCCAGCTTCTTATATACCTTTTTGAGTTCCTCTACTGTTCTAACATTCTTAAAATATTTCATATGAAACCTCCTATAACACACACTTTTTTCCTCTTCCTTACAATAATATTATACAACATATTAGAGGAAAAGTCAAGTGTTTTTAGGGGTATTTCAAAATTTTTTATATTTAACCTAAATAGGTAAAATTAAGTTCTGATTAGATTTTATATAAGGTACCGTTTCCACATTTGCTAATCGAAATAACATAGTAGAAGCCCTCACGGAATCCGTTCCTGCATATTTATTATCATAGTAAACAACTCGTTTTATCCCAGACTGTATGATGGCTTTAGCACACTCATTACAAGGAAATAATGTAGCATATAATGTACATCCTTTTAAGGACATTTGGTTAGAATTCAAAATGGCGTTTAACTCAGCATGACACACGAAGGGATATTTTGTATCCAATAAACTATCCCCATCACGACCCCAAGGTAAAACAGATTCGTCACATTGTGTAGGCATACCATTATATCCAATGCCTACAATTTTATTATCCTCATTTACAATACAGGCCCCTACCTGTGTATTAGGGTCTTTACTTCTTTTTGCTGATAATAAAGCAATCCCCATGAAATAAGATTCCCACGAAATATTCATTGAATCACGCTCCAAATTGTTTGCTAAATTTTCTACCCCTCTGCAAAACCTGATGTAAGCAATCTTCCTTATCAATACCTGCCAGTCTCAACTTATGGGCAAAGGATAGTAATTCAGAGAAATAAGGTCCAGGTTTTAGTCCACATTCCACTAAATCCCTTCCTTGTACATAAGGTTTGGACATAGTAGCAGTATAAATATTATACCTATCCATCAGCCAATTACCCTCCAATTTAGCAGAGTAATAGTTGCACTTACCCAACACATCACAATATGCCAATCTAATAAGATCTTTTGGGTATATTAATTAAATATTAAAAACATATTGAATTATTATAAAATATATGAATATATTTAATATAAACATAACAATTGCAAAAACATTAATATTAACAACAAATTAAGGAGGTTGTTAATATTATGAAATTAAGTGAATACGCTCGTAAAAATTCCATATCTTATCAAACTGCTTGGCATCATTTTAAGAATGGTTTAATACCTAACGCACGTCAGTTACCGAGTGGTACAGTTGTTGTAAAGGTGAGATTGTAGGATTTTTGCCTAAAATGAGACTTATTAAAGGAGTTAATAAATATTTATCTGAAAAACAAATTTATGAGAATTTATTTCTAGACTGGGCTATAAATTTTAATAACGATATTGAATTTGATGTTGAAAGAATAATGACAAAGGAACCAAATCTACCTACCATTACAAATATAGATACTGATAATGTGTATAAATTTTTGCTGGATTTTTACAAAGTTGTATGTCATGAATTATATCTACACGGAAATATGGATAAAACATTGTTGTATAGATTAATTGATGATTTACTTAAAAAATACCCGTATAAACGCTAAAAACAATACATAAGGAAAAGAGTAAACTTTTCGTGGAAATAAAAAAGGATGAAATAGTTATGATTAAATTAGATATAAATGAAAGTTATGATAACCTCTCCAAACGTATATATGCTTTTTTGGATGAAGAGGGCGGATATACTGATTATAATCAAAAAATAGAGGATGTAGAGGAAGAATTCGGTTTGTCCAAAGAGGAAGCTGAGAGTTATGTGTGGAATTGGGCATCTGGATTATATAAGAACGATATAGATGAAAACTACCTATCAGAAACAAGTGATTGGCACACTAATCCAAATGTAGAAGATGTATTTGTAAATGATGTATTTGTAGATAGTAGAGGTAATAAAGTCAAAATTGTAAAAGTTAATAAAGATGATTTTACTGTTGTAAATCTTGATACAGATATTGTGTCTAAAATACGTAAGGATTATTTAATTAATCATTTCGAACTTATGGATGAAGATTACTTAGCGGAGACTCAGGCTTATAATTTAGATAATAGTGAAAGTCGTAGAAAGGAAATAGCGGATAGGTTTGGACGTACATTTACACCTGATGACCATATACTTGTTTGTAAAGATGGTAAAAAGTTAAATATTCAAGTAGGTAAAAAATATAAATGTACAGCTTGTAATGGACAAAGGGTTGAAATAGTTTCTATTGATGACATATATACAGATGATAGAGGAGATACTGCTTCTATAACTGCTTACTATCGAGGCAAGTTAATTATGGTAGGTTCTACACAACTATATGAATCCATCCATCGAAAAAGATCTGTTAAAGAATCCTATCGTAATAATTGGGGAAGAGATAGGCACTAAAACATTATATATTAATGATGATAGACTCAGACTACCCAGATATGAAAAACGTATTGACACAATAGTAATTCAAGTTGTACCAGAAGATGATAACGACGAATTAGTTTGGACAGTTTATTATACTCCTGAAATAGGTATGGCAGGTTTTAAGTTTGTTGAATCTGGTTTCTTTACAAGTGGCGAAGCTATGGATTATGTAGATAATGAATTTATTTCTAAATTAGACATATATGAATCTCTTACAGAAAAAATATCTGATCAAGACTATTCACAATCTAAAAAAGGTGTAGCTTATAAAGTATTTAGAATAAAAAATGGTAAATTATATCCTCCTATGGTAGCTAACCCAGGTGGTGGAGATACTCCTGTAGGAGTTTGGTTGGATGCCGAAGAAGGTGAATTTGCAGGTTTATCTAAAACAGGTCGTAAAAAAGTTAAATCTACTGGAAGTGGTGATTTGGCATATAGACCTGGTTGGCATCTTGGGGATGTTCCACGAGCTAAACAGTTTGACAGATCGTTTAGTTGGACATTTGTAAATGTGGAAGAAGACACCCCTGTGGAAAAAAGTGTTAACACTTATAACACATTTATCAAAAGTTATGCTAAATCCTCTAATATTGGTAAAATTTACTATGTTAAAGATGTTGATGCCTATGTTCAGGTCGTGAATAATAACGCTCCATACTTCCCTTATGATTTTATCTGGGCAGAATGTGAATATGTTATGGATATTAATTATCAGGATGAAGCAGATGAACAGGGATATATGAGAACGAAACCGGATGGGTCCACTTATAGGTCGGATAAATACCAACATTCTTTAGCAGGTTTACCTAAACTACCTACAAAGGGTTATTATAAATACAGAACAAATCCTAACCCGGATACAGTTCCATGGGTAATAACAGGTGCTATTAAAGTTACTAAGTTACTGGACGATTTTGATGTACGTAGAATTTTGGGTAATGACGCTCCAGAACGTCAGGGTGGAGATAAAACATTATCGGAATTAGGACTCCAGCAAATATAAGATAGGTCTAAAAAAAAACAACTCATTTATTTGGAAGGAGTTTTGTGTTATGACATTATATGTTAAGGAAGCAAATAATACCAAAGTTACACTTCAAGTTAAATTTGTGGAGTACCAACGGCTGGATCAAGGTACAAATCGTGCCGCTACAGTATCTGGGGCAACACTACTTGCGGCCCTCCAGAAAATGGTTGATAATATGCTTCTATATATAGATAGTGACCAAATTGAAGAAGAAGGTTGGACGGCAGAAGAAGTGCTGGACGAAATTGAAATGTCTAACGGTGACGGTTGTGATTACATCTACTTCCTCAAAAATTTAACAACTGGAGAAGTTTATATAGACGAAGGTGAACCAGAAGGGAAAGAAGATTGGGATGATTAATTAGGATTATAAGAATATTGCGTAATTTTTATAATAAACAATTATAAAATGTTGTAAACTATAATATTTTTATAATAGTTTTATATGAAAATTTCCCTTAAATACACAATCAGACTAAGTTTTTAGAAATAAAAACTACGATATTTAGGTCATAACACCTTCAGTTGACGCACCAGACTGTTGCACTGTTGTTTAATTTTAAGTTGGGTGGGATTAAAAAATAGCCCTGTGAATTAGATGTAAAAAGCCTTTATATCATTGTCGAGGTGATGACGGATTCTTATATTGGTAATAGATATAAGATACGCATAACAGCTTATTTATATTTTTATATGAATAAGTTGCATTAATGATTAAATTCATTTTTGAAAGGAAGTGTTGATTTGGTATATGTTTTAAATAGAGAGGGTAAACCTTTAATGCCTACCAATAGACACGGAAAAGTTAGACATTTATTAAAAACAGGACGTGCTAAGGTTGTAAGAAAGGAACCATTTA
>Ga0116190_1001179_pt1 | contig 23487 bp, 17 predicted proteins | sample AD_JPNTR4_MetaG_FD_89808 | JGI IMG/M metagenome (GOLD analysis project Ga0116190, IMG submission 89808) | Active sludge microbial communities of municipal wastewater-treating anaerobic digesters from Japan - AD_JPNTR4_MetaG | ecosystem: Engineered > Bioreactor > Anaerobic > Digestate | place...
CAGCGCGGGCGGCGCGGGAGATTATGATGCGTGGATCATGAAACTGGATGCCGACGGCAATCCGTTGTGGTCGCGAACTGCCGGCGGGCCGAAATTTGACCAAACCAATGCCGTGATGGAGACGGCTTCCGGCGATATCCTGGCGGCGGGAGAAACCACCGCCGCGACAGGGAACGGGAGCACCGATTTTTATGTGCTGCGTTACGATAAAGACGGACATTTCAAGTGGTCCCGGACCTACGGCTACGCCGGGTTCGAACGTGCGCGGGCAATGGTCGAAACCGCGGAAGAAAATTTCATCATCGCCGGTTACAGCGATTCCATCGGCGCGGGCAACAAGGATGCCTGGCTGGTCAAGATTGATTCCAACGGCATGGTTCTGGGCTCCCAAACCTTCGGCGGGCCAAGTTGCGATGAAGCCTTCGCCATAACCCGCACCGCCGACGGTCATTATGTGATGGCCGGCAATACCGCATCTTCCGGTGCCGGCGGCGTGGACGCCTGGACCGTAAAGGTGCGCGATCTTCTGCCATGACCCGGCCCGAAGCGCGCCGCGCTCAAAGCCGGGTGAGAGAGTATGCTCACCATCAGCGCGGCGTGCAAAAGAGGTCCGGCCTCAGAGGTTTAATATGTTTTTGCCGTTTTCGGGCTTGACCTTTTTCCGGGGTCGTCCTTATGCGCGTTCCGTAGCGGTTTCATCCGTTTCGCCGGTTGCCGGCAAAGAGTAACTCTTCGTGATCACAGCGTTTGTGGACGTTCAGAAAGCATCTTGACACAAGGAATATTTTTTCATAAATTCAGCACACGAAAAAGAAGTTTTTGATGCGGAACTTCTTTTTTGGCGCGGAAGTCACCACACCACAAAGTCAAACTCAACAACTTAACCATTTGGGAAAGGAGGCCAAAAATGAAGAAGCTTTCTGTCGTTTTGTTTTCGTTGATGTTGCTGGGCATGGTGTCCGTTCAGGTCGTCAGCGCGGCGGATTACACCTGTCCCGCGCCCTCGCAGGTCAATTGCGTGCCCGCCACAACAACCATCGGCCCCTGGACACACAACGGCGGCCAGATGACGGGAAACACCTTCGCGCCGAACACACAGTGCGCCAATGTGATTCCTTTGCCGGGAGGAAAGACCCGTCTGCTTTGCTGCTACACCAAATGCGGCGTCTTCACCATGGATGTTCCCCAAAAACAATGCACAAAGACCAGTGAGTCGAAGTTTACCTGCCGTTAATTAACAATTGTCTGTGGGGGTGGCAGGATACTTCTTGCCCAGAGTTTCAGGTATGCTGCCACCCCATAAATTCAATAAGGCAACGTTCCATTCAAACAAGGGAATTGGTAGATATCGGGGAAACCGATTATTGAGCGCCTTTCTTTTTATTCAACGCAAAATTTGTCACATGCGCGTTGACGCGTTAATCCTGAACAAATTATGGGTTTGATTAAAAGAGAGCGGATATTATGCAGATCTGTATAATATCTCTGGTGAAAAAACAGGAAACAGGTTGATTATCCTGTAATATTAAGTTATTAAAGCTAAAAATGCGGCTTTTGCCATGGGGTTTTATACGGAAGGAGTTGTCGGTGTTTGCTGTATTAGTATAGATCTATATAAGCAATATTAGGCATCACATGACTACGCTACGTCATTCGCTTGCAGTCCTACTCATTCCAATAATCGTTGCATTTAGTGGCTGCGCTTCTACGACCACATCGCAATTGGTGCCTTCGCCACAGTCACCCGTTTGCCAGAGCTCAGCCAAAGCTCTCATCTTGTGGATGCCACAGTGGCGGCCTGATCAAAAGGATGTTCATGAGCGAGAAACCGCCGCTGCAGAAGGCATGACCCAGTTTTTTGCCAATTCTGGTTGTTTTTCATCGGCTGTGGTTCAGCGAATCGCCCAGCCATCAGCAGCATCGATAGCAGCCGCAGTAGCTGAAGCGCAATCGCGCTATGACAAGCTTGTCATAGTCACGGTTCGCGAGCTGGGACCAATAGTCAAAATTGGATCGTCTATCGCCCTTGTCGAGGGCGGAACCGAAGTAGTGCTGGATCTTGCAGAATACCTACTTCCTGCGTCCAAGCCACATCGTGTTTTCTCCGTGCAGTGGCGCGATGGCGGCCCAGGCGTCATCAAAGGTGTAGCGAGTCTGTCTCAAGACATACAATTCGCGCTGGCTGCAGGCATGCAGCCAGCAAAACAATGATACCTAACACTGCGTTCCACCCGGACTGGCTACAGCGGGCTTCGTCCGCTTCCGCCGGCGGGTGAATCTGAACGTTAGGCAGTAACTAAATCTATTTGCACCTGAAAGGAGATTTTCCGCATTGGATATTCCAAGAATTTTCAACATCACGGAGAGCGCCCACCGCATCCACAACCCGATCACACCCGACAAGCTCGCCACGCTCGGCGCGGCGCTGCGTCTGGAATCGGGAGCCCGGATGCTCGACCTCGGCAGCGGTTCGGGGGAAATGCTGTGCACCTGGGCGCGCGATTACGGCATCATCGGCACCGGCGTCGACATGAGCCGGTTGTTCACCGAGCAGGCGAAAAGCCGCGCCGAAGAACTCGGCGTCGCCGATAAAGTCCAGTTCATCCATGGCGATGCGGCGGGCTTCGTCTCCGACGAGAAGGTCGATGTGGCAGCCTGTCTCGGCGCGACATGGATCGGCGGGGGAGTCGCCGGCACGATCGAGCTTCTGTCGCAAAGCCTCCGCCCCGGAGGGATCATCCTCATCGGCGAGCCCTACTGGCGGCAGTTACCGCCGACGGAAGAGGTTGCCAGGGGATGTTTTGCACACTCGATTGCCGACTTTCTCATGCTTCCGGAACTTCTCGCGTCTTTCGGCCGTCTGGGCTACGATGTCGTCGAAATGGTTCTGGCTGACCAGGACGGCTGGGACAGATACGAGGCGGCCAAATGGCTCACCATGCGCCGATGGCTCGAAGCCAATCCCGACGACGAGCTTGCCCAAGAGGTTCGCGGCCAACTGACCTCGGAGCCCGTGCGTTACGCCACGTATACGCGCGAATACTTGGGCTGGGGCGTGTTCGCGCTGATGAAGCGATAGTCAATGGATTACCCAGTCGCTGAAAAAGGGGACAGATATATTTTTTATACTTCCGAGGTCACCCTTGCCCTCGAAATTCGACACGATCATTTTTGCTTCAATTTTATCAATGAACCGATTGCTACCGGTTCATTGTCCTTGCTGCAACGATTCGCGCATCAATTCCCATTCGCTTTGGGGAATAGAATTTTTCATCTTATCGAGATAATATTGATAATCTTGATCTGTTGCAGAAAACAGTTTGCTTGTTGTGGTCGCGCTGAATGATGTGATGCGGGCAATCGGCAATAATTACACGGGATGATCTTGGCAGGGAATATAATTAACCTAGGCGGCTTCAAATGATAATAAATCTGTCCCATTTTTATCCTAGCGATGAACCAGTTTGTGCGCAATCAGAAAATTATATAAATTCTCGGCGGCAATTCGGTGGGCTATCTCGTTCGGATGCTGGTCGGTGGGATTCGCCCATAAGTCGCTGTCATGATACCGCGAATAAATGGGCAACAAATCAAGAACGGGAATGTTTGCTTTGGTGCAAACGGAAATCATTTTTTCGTGAATTTCTTTAAACGGATAGTTATCAAAATCATAAAGCAAAGGGAAAATCACAACAACCAGTACTCCGCCATCTGATTTTATTCTCTGATTGATTTCAAGGAGAAGTTCTGTGCCTTCACGGAATCTTTCACCCCGGAAGGCATCCAAATATGCCTGCTTCGTTATCTGACTTAACCTGTATTTCTCTATGCAGAACATTACCAAATTGACAATTTTGGAAACCTCTCTTATCGGCATCCAGCGGTTGCCTCCATTATTGATGTCGATAAAATCCGAACCGCTGACAGACATGGAAAGCCCGAAATCGTTAAGCACAAAACCATAGACAACCAGCGGATATTTTTGACTTGCCGTTTCGTGTAGATAAATTTCTCTGATGTCCCAGATATCAGCGCCCACCCGCCCGCAATTTTTAACAAAATAACCATAGCCGTTTTTTCGAAGCATTTCAAAAAGCTTCGTCGAATAAATATCGTTATATTTAACACCTCTGCCAAATGTAAATGAATCCCCGAGAACCAAAAGACTTTTTTGAAATGATTTTTCTGAAATGACGGCTTGACTCCTGTCATCAGGCAGACGGTAACCTTGGACACTTGCTTGATAATGCAATCCATAAATAATTTGCCCATCCTGTTGCCGAATTGGAATGTGATATCCTCTCGGGTTGGAATAATACTCCTGGCTTGCATTACCGAACTTATAATATTTTGGTCCCACAAAACGTAAAATAACTTCTATGAAAACAATAACTAAAACAAGCGGTAAAATCATCGCAACAGTTTTAACAATCTTGTTTTCCAATTTTATTTTTTTCATTTATTGCCTTTTGATTTCTAATCATCAAATCATTGACAATCAACAAATTCTTCCAGTCAAAACATACCAGTTTCTCGATTATCTTTCCACCTTAAGAAAAATGATCTGAAAAGTAAGTGCATTCTATTTATGTAGAAATGGGAACAGTTCTATATTATTGACAAGACGATCATTCTTTATATTGGTCAGCCATGCCGAAAAAAGCAAGACCCATACCTGAAAAATTTCCAGAGACAAATCTTGGAAAGAATAATTTAGTTTGCCATTTCAGTCATAAAAACAGTCCGTACAAGAGAAGTCGGTGACAAAAGCAAACGAATATCTCACATCCGTCATTGACAGCCGGTCCCCGCATGTGAAATAAAGCGCGCAGGTCCATGACGGAGAAAAGCTTTGAATCTCAAATTGCAATTTATTCGCCAAGTCAAGAAACGCCTCGACCAGGTCATGGCGGAGGACTATCCCTTCTTGGTCCGTGACATCAGCGACATCGAAAAGCAGAAAACCCAAGACAAAAAAGCTTTCTTCAAAACGCTGAACCGGATCCATCGGCGATTTGAAGCCTCCCGTCAGCGCTATGAGCGTCGCCGGCAAAGCGTGCCGTCCGTGACATTTCCGCGGGAATTGCCCATATCGGCAAAACGGAAAGAGATTATTGAAAGCATTCAGAAGCATCAGGTCACGATTATCACCGGCGAAACCGGATCCGGCAAAACGACGCAAATTCCCAAAATGTGTCTGGCCGCGGGTTTGGGTCTGCGGGGCATGATCGGCCTCACCCAGCCCAGGCGTTTGGCGGCGGTCAGCATCGGCCAGCGTATCGCGTCGGAACTAGGCGAGGAATGCGGACAGTCCGTCACCTACAAAATCCGTTTTGAAGAAAAAGCTTCCGTCGAACCGCTGATCAAAGTCATGACCGACGGCATCCTGCTTGCCGAAACCGTTCATGACCGCGAGCTGCTGGCTTACGATGCCGTTATTGTGGATGAAGCGCACGAGCGCAGTCTGAACATTGATTTTATTCTGGGCTATCTGCGGACGCTGCTTGTCCGAAGAAAAGATTTGAAGGTCATCATCACCTCGGCCACCATGGACACGGAAAAGTTTTCCGAGGCTTTCAACAACGCGCCGGTCATCAAAGTGTCCGGACGGATGTATCCTGTCGAAGTCCGCTATCGGCCCGTTGATCCGGACAAAGAAGAGAAGGGCGAAACAACCTATATTGACGAGGCGGTGGCCTGTGTGGAACAGTTGCAGCGGGAACGGCGTTACGAGGACGTTTTGATTTTCATGCCCACCGAGCAGGACATCCGCGAAACCTGCGGCCTGCTGGCCCAAAAATGTTCGGGCCTGGTTCTGCCCCTTTACGCGCGGCTGTCGAGCGCCGGGCAGAAATTGATCTTCGCCCCTGCGGACCGGCAGAAAATCATCGTGGCGACCAATATCGCGGAGACGTCGCTGACGATTCCCGGCATCAAGTACGTGATTGATACGGGGCTTGCGCGAATTCTGGAATACAATCCCCGCAGCCAGACGACCGGTCTGCCGATCAAGCCGATTTCCGCAAGCAGCGCCGAACAGCGGAAAGGACGCTGCGGCCGTGTGCAGAACGGCATTTGCATTCGGCTCTATTCGCCGGAGGAGTTTTCGCAGAAGCCCCCTTATACGCCGCCGGAGATCATGCGCTCCAATCTGGCCGGCGTGATTCTACGGATGCTGGCGCTTAATCTCGAAGATATCTATTCGTTTCCCTTCATCGACAGGCCGCAGCCGAAAAGCATCCGCGACGGCATAGAAACGCTGCGCGACCTGGGCGCGCTAACCAGAGAGGAGGGCGCCGAAGAAAAAAACGTCTATAGGCTGACGGACACCGGCCGGAAGATGGCCGAATTCCCGCTGGATCCGCGTGTTTCCCGAATGCTGATTGAAGCGCAGAAGGAAAACTGCGTTAACGAGATCGCTGTCATTGCCGCTGCCTTGAGCATCCAGGACCCGCGCGAACGTCCCTACGAAAAAACGGACGAAGCGTCGAAAGCCCAAGCCCAGTTCGCGCATCCGGAGTCGGACTTTCTGACGTATCTCAATATCTGGAATCGCTATCATGGTTCTCTGGAGAATCTGAAGTCGCAGAGCAAACAAAGAAAATTCTGCCGCGATCATTTTCTCTCCTACAAGCGAATGAGCGAATGGCGCGACATCTACCATCAAATTTTGGACATCATTGATGGGAAAAACAAAACGTCACAAACCAGAAGACATCACAAGATTGAAATCAATCAGGACATTGCCGACCGGATTCACCGCTGCATCTTGAGCGGGTATCTTTCCAATATCGCCCGGAAGAAAGAGAAAAACATCTACACTGCCGCCAAGGGCAGAGAGGTGATGATTCATCCCGGCTCCGGCCTGTTCAATCGCGCGGGTCAGTGGATTGTGGCGGGGGAAATCAGCCAGACCTCGCGGGTCTTTGCCCGCCATGTCGCCACCATCCAGAGTGATTGGCTGGAGAAGCTGGGCGGTGACAACTGCCGCTACACGTATGCCGCCGCGCACTGGGAGAAAAACCGCGGGCAGGTTGTCGCTCTGGAAAAAGTGACGCTTTTCGGTTTGACGATTGTGGAGGGCCGCCCTGTGGCTTATGAAAAAATCAACCCCGAAGAAGCCAAATCCATTTTCATCCGGGAGGCGCTCGTGACCGGAGAAGTCGCCCGCCGGAGTCCTTTTCTGGACCACAATCTGTCTTTATACGAACGCGTTAAGACAATGGAAGAAAAACTGCGCCGCCGCGGCATTGTCGCCGACGAGGAAACCATTGCCCATCTCTACGAGCAAAGGCTGCCGGTGCTTTCCGACATCCGGTCGCTGATGCAACTGATCAAGGAAAAGGGCGGCGATGAATTCCTGCGTTTTCGGGAAGAGGATTTGATCGTTCGCGGACCGGATGAGGAGGAAATTGCTCAATATCCCGATCAAATTAAAATCGGGGATGCCGCTTTCAAGTGCCTGTATAATTTTGAACCGGGCAAAAAGGACGACGGCGTCACGGTTAAAGTTCCGCTGGGTTTTCTTTCAAAAGCCGCAGCGGAAAACATCGAGCCCCATCTCCCTGCCTTATTAAAGGAAAAGGCCGTTTTCCTGTTGAAGTCCCTGCCCAAGTCCATTCGCTTGAAGCTGCCGCCGCCCGCGCAAGTTGCGGAGTTGTTGTTGGAGGACGCATCGGCGCTGAACAAACCCCTGCCTCAGGCATTGGGTCATCTGCTGCTGCAGAAATACCAGGTGAAGGTCTCCCGGGAGGATTGGGCGGTGGAAAAACTGCCGGATTATCTGAATGTCCGTTACAGCGTCATTGACGAAAAAGGGAAAGAAATCAAAGAGGGCCGGGATATCAATCTGCTGCAAAAAGAGCTTGCCGATGCCGTGAGTTCATCGGTCCTGGAAACAATCCGCGGAGAATGGGAAAAAGAAGGAATCACCGATTGGAATTTCGGAGACTTGCCGCCGGAGATTCCCTTGCGTGGAGCCCACGGCGTGATCGGCTGCGCCTATCCGGCGCTGGCGGTTGTTGATGGCGCGATCCATCTGAAGCTTTTTACCGACGAGAAACAAAGCGCCTTTCATCATCCGCGGGGCGTCGCGGCTCTCTACGACCTTCTTTTTGCCGATTTGCTCAAACAGCTCAGAAAAAACGTTGTCCTGCCGCCTGCGCTTAAGGCCGTGGCGGCGTCTGTCGGCAGTGCCAAATCCCTGGAGCAGTCCCTCATCCATCGGGTCAGAAAAGACTTGTTGTTCAAGCCATGGCGAAGCCGCAAGGAGTTTCTCGACTACGCCGATTCGGTCAGGTCGCGGATTCTGCCCTACGGCCAGCAGGTGTTTACAGCAATCGAACCGGTGTTAAAAGCCTTTGACGATGCCCATACCGCTGTGCAAAAACTCATGAAGAAAAATACCGGCAATCAACCCGTGTTGAAATTCCTCAAGGATATTCTGACGGCCATGCATATGTTGGTGCCTGTTGATTTTCCCGAGCTTTACACCTTTGACCGGATGAAGGAACTGCCGCGCTACTGCCGGGCGCTTGCCTTGCGCGCCGAGCGCGGAAGCCTTAATCTCGCCTCGGCCGAAAAGAAACTGCGGGAAGTTGAAATTTATTCCCGGCGATTGCAGGAAATGATCATGCCTGTGGAGAGTGATTCCGCGGAGCAGCGAATCGGCATCATAGAACTTCATCGATTTCAGGAGGACATCCAGACCGATTGCCTGGAAGAGAAAAAAAAGATGATTGAAGAATTCTTCTGGATGATTGAGGAATACAAAGTATCGCTGTTCGCGCAGGAGCTCAAAACGCCCTATCCCGTCTCACCGAAAAAACTGAATCAGTTGATTGAGGAAATCGAAAAACTGTAAAGGGCTTTTTATTGATCTGTAACAGGAACGCCAAAACTCGTGAACTTGATTTTGAAGCCGTGCTTGGCAGCCAATGTTTTTATTTGATTGACCTTGTCCAGATCCGGTCTGAAGCCCGTTGAAAAATCATCCTGCGTTTTTCCTTCAAAAGCCAGGATCATGGTTTCCGCCATGCAGGCGTAGATAAATCCGTCTTGGATCGGCAGTTTCAGTCCGAGCTGCGCTGTCGGCGGCGGCTCGATCACAGCGCCGTCAATAACGAGAATGTCCTCGCGCTGGTCGCAGATTTCTCTGGAAATATTGCGCGGAGAAGGGATATCGCAGATAATGGCCCCGCGCTTGAGATTTGCGGCGGTGGCGGCGGACGGAACTTCAATGGCGGATGTCGTAAAGATCAGGATATCCGCCTCCCGGATGACGGCATCCAGCGCGACACCCTGAGCGCTGACGTTTGCCCTGGGTTTCCGTGCTAAGAGAAAATCCTTCAATTCGCGGAGCCTGTCGGCGCTTTTCGCGAGCAGATAAATGGTGTTGACTTTGTCGAGCAATCCCAGAGCGCAGTTCTGGCCGATGGCGTTGGTCGCGCCGATGATGGCCACTTTCGCCGCGGACAAATCAATGTTTCGCAACCGGGCCGCCCGCTCCAGCGTTTCCAGAATGGCCGCGGCGGCGAGGCTGGCGCCGGTGGTAACGGCAACCGTTGTTTTCTCGGCAATTATCTGCCCGCCTTTTCCGGCAATACCCATCAAGGCTCCCAGCCCGATAAGCTTCGCGCCCGCCTTTTCACCCAGGCGCACCGCTTTTAATATCTTATTGAGAACTGTAGCTTCCTTCATCGCGAGCACCTGTTTGGAAAGCAGCGGGCAGACGATGAAGCATCCTTCGATGACCGCGCCCTGAGCAGAACGCAGGTTTCCGGCGTAATGAATTTTAAAGGGAGGCATAATTCTTAAAATCATTCTGACGAAGGCGTCAGGCGCGAGTTTCGACAGGGCGCAGTAATCGTGGATATTTTTCATGTCGAACGGATTGAGGACAAAGGCAAATTTGTTCATGGTCTCGGCCGGATGACGAAGTGTTTTCGTTAACGCGTTATCTGGTCATTGTCGGGACATTCATCCTCCTGGCGGAAGGCGGAATCCGCAAGTCGTCGCACGGCACCTCGGCCTTCGCCGGCGTGCCGGCCGCGCTGATTTATTGTCAAACATTCCGGCGCTGTTCATCCAGGATTTCAATTTCATCATGGACTTTTATTTCGCCGCCTGTGATGACCTTCGCGAAGATTCCTTCACGGGGCATGACGCAATCTCCGACGGTGTAGAAAATATTGCAGCGGTTGTGACAAACCTTGCCGATCTGGGAGACTTCCAGCAGAACTTTGTCGCCGATTTTCAGCCGGGTGCCGATGGGCAATGACGGCAGATCAATGCCTTCGGTGGTGAGATTTTCCGCGAAATCGCCATATTGGACATCGAGGCCTTTGGCCCTGATTTTTTCAATGCTTTCTTTGGCCAGCAGACTGACCTGCCGGACGACATCCGCTTGGGCGTGGGCGTCGTTTTCGAGTCCCAGATTTTCGACAAACAAGCCGCAATGAATGTTGCTCTTTTTTTCTCCCTTTTTCTGAGAGATGTTCACTGCCAGAACTTTCCCGCGTACTTTCATCATTCGATTGGAGTCCTTTGTCTCGTCATATTGGTCGGGCGGCAAAACGGTTTCTATAATTCCGCCGCCTAACACCCGGTCGTCATCGTAGAAAACCACGGATTGTCCGGGCGTAATGGCTTCCTGTTCCTCCGCGAAAATAACTTTCAATTTGTCCTTTTCTTTTGTCACTTCGCAGAGCGCCTCTTTTTTCCGGTAGCGGATTTTCGCGTGCACCTGTTTCGGCCAGTCTTTCGCCAGCCAATTGATACCGCCCGCCACGAGCCCTCTGCCCATTACATCTTTTTTCTCTCCGACCACGATGCGGTTTTTCACCGCGTCAATGGAAACGACATACAGCGGCGTTGGATGGCTGATGCCCAACCCTCCCCGCTGGCCTATGGTGTGAAAGATAATTCCGCGGTGCTGACCGAGGACTTTCCCGTTCACATCCACTATCGGGCCCGGCCGCATCATGCATCCCCGGGATAAAAGAAATTCCTGATAGTTTTTCCGGGGAACAAAACAAATATCCTGGCTTTCCTGATTATGCGCGACGGGCAGCAGGGATTGTTTTGCCATCTGCATTATTTCGTCTTTGGTGTAAGGCGCGAGCGGAAACAAAATATGGCCGAGTTTTTCATAAGGAATGGCGTATAAAAAATAGGTTTGATCTTTTTTCTTGTCCCGGGGTTTTTTCAGAAGGTAACCGGACGGGCGGGCTTCGATCTCCGCGTAATGACCGGTTGCCAGAAAATCGAATCCCATCGCCAGCGCTTTGTCCAAAAGGGAGCCGAATTTGAGCTCGCGGTTGCATCGCACGCAGGGATTGGGCGTTCTCCCCTGGCCGTATTCATTGATAAAGTAGGATATGACGTTGTTTTCGAGTTCCGCGGCGTAATCAAGGACATAATGGGGAATGTCAAGATGACGGCAGACCTTTTGCGCGTCTTCGACGGCGGTGGCGGTGCAGGATCTTTTCTGGTCTCCTTCCGTCAGCACTCCAAAGCGCATTGTGACGCCGGCGACATTGTAGCCCCTGCTTTTCAACAACAGTGCGGCGACCGAGGAATCAATGCCGCCGCTCATCGCCACCAGGACTTTCTTGCCCATACAGTATTGCTGCTCCTTTAGAGGTCGTCTCTTCCATGAAGAGAGGGAAAAAGGTTTCTTTGATCGATGGCTGTAATGTTATTGAGCTTGCCGGATTGTGTCAATCATTTTTCGCGCTTTTAAAAGTCTCTTGATGCGCTGGGCGGGACAGGGAAAGACTTCCTGATTTATTCATTGACTTGGGAAGTTAACGTGATGAATCCCTCTCGGGGATGATAATGATAAAGGAACGTGTTTTCTTTCAGGGTTTTCGACCAGTTGGTTCCGGTTTGCGCTTCCTGCCGGGCGATGGCGTCGTAGGTTTGGAGCTTTTCTTCATCCGGAAAGGCCCGGGCTTCGATCAGCGCAATGGCCTGCGATTCAATTTGATACAGCAATTGCTTTTGCTGATCCATTGGCATGGCCGCCGGCATCATGATTCGGAAAGGCCGGCGCGCTGTTCTTTTGAAATGCGCGTCCAGAAGATTTTCCGCGAGCTTTCGGGCCGCCTCTTCCGTCGTCGTGCCGGAGCAAGCGGGCATGGGCAGATCGTTGAACGATAAGCAGATCGTGACGCTGTAAGGTTCCGCGTCAGGCAATAATGATTCGTTTTCCGGCAAAGCACTGAAGACCGCCGGAAGAATCAATCCTTTGGTGATTTGTTCGTCGGTATCGAAAAGCTCGATGGGTGACGGTCCCATGAAAGCATTGTATTTCTGAGCGGGCGATGCGAGGCGGTTTTCATTGGCATCCGCGCCGTAGAGGTTTGATGACGCCTCCGTCAGGGCGGATCTCAAGGCGTTGATGAAAGCGGCCACTTGGGCCGATGAGGCTTCCGACGAGGGAAAAGAGGACAGATTGTTCATTGCCGGTAGGGATGAGTTTTGAAAATTCACGGTGACGCCGTCGCCGAAACAGCGCGCGCTTCGGCCAAAGCCCAGGGCGATCACCGCGAAAAGGATGAAAAGAATTTTGTGCCGCCGCATTGCAAAGCAGCCTCCTTGCTAGACGATGGAGTCTTTGAAAAATGATCACGCGCCATGCGTCCAACATTACTCCCGATCGCCGATGATTTCGTACTGGTAATAAATGACGTCGTCCCCGTTCGCGAAACTTTTGATTTTTTTCTCCGTCACTTTCTTGCCGAAAAGTTTGAATGCTTGTTTGTAGAAACCGAGCACCATGTACTCAAAGTAAATGTGTTTGATGGGAATGTCCGTGATTTTAAAATGGGCGACATTGCCCTTCAGTTCGCCTGCAAATTTTCCGCCGTCAAAAAAAGTCGTCCAGAGTTTGGGGGCGACTTCGATGACAAACCGGTTCAGATCATGGGTCAGGAGATAGGAATGATAAGGACCGCCGGGAGAGAGTGAAAATTTCGCAGCGACTCTTCCGAAGAGTTGATATTGATTCTTGTCGTTGTTGAAGAATTCCTTGAGCATTTCATCCAAGAAAAAAAGGTGCTTCTCAACGGGAATGGGCGTAATGGACATGATGACATTTTTGAAATAGCTGTCCTTTTCCGCCAGCTTTTTCAAAAAGGCGTTCCATCGTTCTTCTCCAAATCCGGCGGTAATGCTGGCTTTTGCCGTCACAAAAGCGGTTCCTTTTATGTTCATACGAAAACTCTCCAGGGGATTGTTGTTAAATATTATGACGTGACAAACCGATATGCAAGAAAAATAATTTACTTCATTTGTCAATCAAAACAGCAGAGAGGTGAATCGCGCCAACCGTATAAGCTTTATCCTTTTGCAAGGAGATGTCATTGCGGGGCCTTGTGATAACCGGCCGCGATGGCATCAGCTTCGGAGTCAAATTCCACGCGATGGTAAGCCTTCACCGCGTTGTAGTATTTCATGCCCGGCAGATGATAGCGTTTTGTGTCGCTGTTGCCGATGACCTTGAATTTCTTTTCCTGCAAAACAGGCGCCGCTGGTTTCGCTGAAGCAGACGTCGTTTCCGCGCCGGGAGCAGTCGCCCCAACGGTGATGTTTGCAGGCGTCGCCGAAGTGGCCGAAGGCAAGACCGTTTCAGGCGCTGGCGCCGCCTCGGGGATCGGCGTCCTTTCCTGTGCCGCCGGCGGCGCAGCGGTTGATTTCAGGGGTTCTTTCTCCAGGGGGGCGCGGGCAAAAAATCCCGTCATTATTTTTGTCAGCTCGGGGGAAATCAGGCGGCTGAATTCAGAGAGGTGGCCTGCCACGATGACCAACGATCCCGCAAGGACAGCCGCGCATAAGAAACCAATCGCGATTTTCATTCTTCGTGCATTGTTTGCCGGTTTTTGGTCTTTCTTTTTGGGTGCACGCGGACGGATATCGCCGGCTTGAGCGGATTTCTGTTTGCTTGTTTCTTCCTTTCGGGCCTCTCCGGACGTGACCGGTTGCTTTGTTGGCGTTTCTTCCGTTCGGATTTCACCTCTGTCATCACCGCGATCAAGCGGGGTCAACTCTTTTTTCCTTAATTTGTCTTTGAGTTTCCAGGTAATGTAGTCTTCAAGTTTTTTGACCGCCTCTTCGGGAAGACCGCTGAATTCCACTCCGGCATAATAGGCTTTATCCTTAATGGCGACTTGAACCCATTTCACTTTACCGAAAGCCTTGATTTGCTCTCCCAAACCTTTTGATTTGAATTCCAATTCAATGAGGGCGTCCACCGGCAGTTGAACCTCCGTCCGAATACCGACGCCCGATTTGGAAATATTTTTCGTGTAGTTGTTGAGATAGACATCCCTTATCTTTGCCGGCGACTGACCGCTTTCATCGGATTCAACGGTGATGATCAATTCATTTTCTTCTTCAACGCGTTCTTCTTTTCTTCTGTCGATCATGGTTGCGCCTTTGGAAGGAATGCTCTCTCGCTTTTGAGAGAGCACTGATTGTTGATTTGATTATAAAAAACTCTTTTGGGTGTGTCAAGACGTTATCGAACTCATCAAGCCTTTCGATCATCGCCTCGAATTCATTGTCCTGCTTTGTTGCAAAGCGGTGTTTTTAACGTCCGGCCGCGCCGTATTCAAAGGAAAGCGCGAGATCCGCCACCGTGCTGTTCAAATCTCCCTTGACGGATATGATTTGGCCCGCGCCCAATTTTACTCCGAGCGTTGGGGTCAATTTCAAGCCCAGATAGGCCATGGGCTGAAGGACGAGACCGCCCTCCGTATCCAGCGAAGCGCCGCCCGCCGCGCCTGCAAGCATTTCCGCGCCGGCGGTAAGCCGTTCGGCGAATTTGGCCGAGCGCAGTCCGATGCCGATCATACCGACCGAAAATGCGCCCGAGTTGCCCAGGTAGGCGCTGTGAGCCTGTCCGGTCAGGTACAGATATTCATTGAGGTAGCGGTTGGCCTTCAAGGTGATCAGGTCAACATCGTGCGTTTCGCCGTTTTTCGTTTCGGCGGAAAAGTAATGCAGTGTGCCGAAAGAAAATTCATAGCCTTCCACCGTGCCTCCGGTGCCGGAGGCGAAGGGATGATCCAGATCGAAGCCGAGATTTGCGGAACAATAGGCCGCCTCAAAATCGCCGTCGGGAGCAGCGGCATAACCTCCTTCAAGCGATAGATGGATGTCGGGGTTGATGTTGTACGTCGCATAGACGCCCAGCTTGCCGATGAAGCCGCCGCCGACCGACACGCCGCCGCCGCCGGACATGCCCGCCGCCGCCCGGGCGCCGATCGCAACCCTGTCGCCAAATACAGGTGTCTCAACGCCCAGCGTGCCCAAATATTCGGCATACCCGTCGGCGTCGCCGGAAAAAGCGCCGGCGCCTTCAACACCGAAATAAAGCCAGGGCGTCGCGAATCTTTCATAACGAACGCCGACAAAACCCATGGTGTCATCCGAAGATTGAACGCCGGATTTAGGGAAATAGCTGCCCAAAACCGCCATCAGGCGGTCTCCGCCCAGTCCCTGGCGGCTTCTGACCATGACGCGACGTCCGATATTGTCGGGTTTGAAATATCTAAAATCCGTGTCGAACGCGACGGTCAGACCGATTTGATTGCTGTGCACGTCACCCCCGTCCGGAAAACTGACATGGGATGCCGTCACTCCGGCCTTGAATATTCCAAAGTCCCAGACCAGATCCGCGTGCGGACGCAGCATTAATCCTCCGCCCCACAGGGAGGACGCGCCGCCGCCGCCACCGCCGCCGCCGACATAAATTCCGGTCTGCAATTCGATTTTGGAAAACAGCGGATAATGCCAGGCGAGTTCCCCTCCCAGGGTAAAGAATCCGCCTTGTTCCCCTGTCACGGCTCCGTAAATCGCGGGGCCGAAATAAAATCCATGACCGATCTCGACCAGATAGGTCGTTCCGATGGTACCCATATTCTTGGCGGTGGGCAGATTGATGCTTTCGAATCCTGCTTTGACGACAGCGTGCCGGCTGACCGTTCCATCGCCTTCGGCATCCGGTGCCATGTAGACTTCCGCCCGAACGGAAGATGATCCTGAAAAACCGGCGCTCCAGACAACGGCAACCGCCAGACAAATGACAAACAAAATTCTTCTGGATGGTACGCAGATCATGTCGCTTCTCTCACTCCAGGGATAACGAACCACAAAACCTTTGTTTTCTCTGGCATGATCGCCATTTTTTGGTGATGCAAAGATTTTAGTCTTCATAGTGCAGCTTATTCTTTTTTTCAAGTTCAAATCATCAGCTGTTTGCTTGTTTTTTGAAGAAGCGTGTTTCAATTTCTTGAACCCGGTTGATTTCTTTCGATCAATCGGGCCGTCCGAATTCCGATTATTCTTTGTTGACATATCTTTTTGTTCTTCCTATACTTTCAACCGCCTCAAAAAATACCAGAACGAAGGAGCCGATATGACCACACCACTTGTTATCGCCATGTCGCAGGGCAAGGAAATTGTGCTCCTGCCCCAGATGGCCAACCGACACGGATTGATTACCGGCGCGACGGGAACCGGAAAAACCGTCACGCTGCAAAAAATGGCCGAATCCTTTGCCTCCATCGGTGTTCCGGTGTTCATGGCCGACGTGAAGGGGGACCTCTCCGGCATAGCCGCGGCGGGCGTTGCATCGGAAAAACTGCTCAAACGCCTGGAAGGCATCGGCATCAAGGAATTCACGCCGCGCGCCAACACGACGGTTTTCTGGGATGTTTTCGGCAAATCCGGCCATCCGGTGCGGGCAACCATATCCGACATGGGGCCTCTGCTTCTGGCGCGTCTGCTGAACCTCAATGAAACGCAATCAGGCGTTTTACAGATTGTTTTCAAGATAGCGGATGACAACGGCTTGCTCCTGCTGGATTTGAAAGACCTGCGGTCCATGATTCAATTTGTGGGAGATAACGCCAAAAAGTTTACGACTGAATACGGGAACATTTCCGCCGCGTCCATCGGCGCGATTCAGCGGGGATTGCTGACACTCGAGGAGCAGGGCGGCGACAGATTTTTCGGCGAACCGATGCTGGATATCGCGGACTTGATACAAACAGACGGTGAAGGCCGCGGCGTGATGAACGTGTTGGCCGCCGATCAGCTCTATAACAATCCCAAATTGTATTCCACTTTTCTGCTCTGGATGCTGGCGGAACTTTTCGAACAATTGCCGGAAATAGGCGATCCGGAAAAACCGAAGCTGGTTTTCTTCTTCGACGAGGCGCATCTGTTGTTCAACGACGCTCCCAAAGCGCTACTGGAAAAAATCGAGCAGGTCGTGCGCCTGATTCGTTCGAAGGGGGTGGGGGTTTATTTCGTGACGCAGAACCCGCTGGACATTCCGGATACGGTTCTGGCCCAGCTGGGCAACCGCGTTCAGCACGCGCTGCGCGCCTTCACGCCGCGGGACGAACAGGCCGTGAAGACGGCGGCATCCACGATGCGGCAAAATCCAGCCTTTGACGCCATGAAAGCGATCACCGAACTGGGCGTAGGCGAAGCGCTGATTTCTTTTCTTGACGAAAAAGGGCGTCCCTCGATGGTGGAACGCGCTTTTGTGATTGCTCCCGGATCCCGGATAGGTCCGCTGACCGACGAAGAGCGCGCCGCGGTCATCAGGTCCTCCACCATTTACGGCCATTACGAAAAAACGCTGGACCGCGAATCGGCTTATGAAAAATTGCGCAGCGGCGTGTCGGATGCTCAGGAGACTCAGCCCGCGACAAAAGGCGCTGTTGCGGATGCACCGGCCAAGGACGAGGGAGGCCTGCTGGGCGGCATCGGCGGCGGTTTGGGTAAAATTATTTTCGGCAGCACCGGTCCGCGCGGAGGACAAAGAGAAGGCATGGTTCAGGCGGCGGCCAAGAGCGTCGCTCGGAGCATCGGTTCGACCGTCGGGCGTGAAATTATCCGCGGCGTGCTGGGTTCCATTCTGGGCGGCCGGTCCCGTCGCTAACCCTCAGGCCCCTTTTTCCGGAGTTCTTTAATGTCTTTGGAAATCGAGCGGAAATTTCTTGTCAAGGGAAACGATTGGAAAACAGACAACGGCGAGCGCTATGTTCAGGGCTACCTGAATCTCGACAAAGAAAGAACCGTTCGCGTGAGAATTGTCGGCAAGCATGCCTTTCTCTGCGTCAAGGGAGCGACGCGGAATGCGACGCGCAGGGAATTCGAATACAAGATTCCTCTGGCCGATGCCAAAGCCTTGTTGAAACTGTGCGAAGGTTCCCTCATTGAAAAAAGGAGGCACACGGTTTATTGCAACGGCAGGCGATGGGAGGTTGATGAGTTTATGGGGAAAAATCTGGGTCTGGTCGTTGCCGAAATTGAACTGGACGCCGAAGACGAGGCGTTTGACAAACCATCCTGGGTGGGCACTGAAGTCACCGATGATCCGCGTTATTTTAATTCGAATCTTGCGGTCCGTCCTTTTTCCGCGTGGCAAAACGAAAGTGAACGCCAGGGGGCTCGTTGATGGAAACGCGCAGGGATTTCATTAAAAAAACAGCCGTCGCCGGAGCCGCCTTATGCCTTCCCGTGGCCTGGGGACGGCAAAGCGCGGCCGCGTACCCTGACTTCAAAACACGCGATCCGAAAAAAATTCTCATTCTGTGGTACAGCCAAACGGGCCATACCCAAAGATACGCGCGATTGATCGGCTGCGTCCTCAAGGCAAAGAATCTTGCCGTCGATGTGCGCGAATTACAGGAGACGGATCCGAAGATTCTGCCGTTGTACGACCTGATTTTTATCGGCTCGCCTGTTTTTTATTATGACGCGCCTTCAAACGTCGTCGAATGGCTGGAAAAAATTCCGGCCGTCACGGGCACGCCTGCGGCGGCTTTTGTTTCTTTCGGCGGCCCGGAGGGCAACCAGCGCAACGCGTCCTGCCATCTGTTGAAAATTCTGGTGGACAAAGGCGCCCTGCCGGTGGCGCGGGATTCTTTCCGCAACATTCCGACCTATCCCACGCCGAATTGGGCCAGCGCCAATCAAAAATCGGGAGAGCATTTGCCCAATGCCGCGACGTATGATCAGGTGCGCCGCTTTGCCTCCAGTACCCTGGAGAGAATTTTCCGGGGCGAAACGATTTCGATCGAATATGAATTCGCCTTGCGGGAGCCGCTTCGTCATCTGCCACTGGTCTGGATGAACAAAAGAATGATTACCAGGCATACCGTGGATGCCTCCGCCTGTATCGGCTGCGGGACCTGCGTGAGAAAATGCCCGACCAAAGCCATTGATCCCTTCAAACAAAGTGTCGACCGCGAGCGGTGCCTCGCCTGTTTCGGCTGTTTGAATAATTGCCCGGAGGGAGCGGTCGTGATGGAATACGGCGGCAAACGGCTCTTTGGTTTCTTCGAGTATCTCAAGCGCAGGAACATTACCATTCTGGAGCCGGAAGAATTCAAAAAATGCACCTAACAGCAGAAAATTTTCCCGGAGCCGCCGGGGAGACGAGCGGATGAAAAATCTCAACGGGAGACTGCGCAACAGGAAAAGCCAGGGAGGCAGATGAAACAAACCGTCAAAGCGGCGGCGATTCAACTGGCCGTGAAAATAGGCGACGCAAGCGCCAATATCGATGCCTGCGAGCGGCTCGCGCGACAGGCCGTGCGGGAAGGCGCGGTATGGATTGCTCTGCCGGAATTTTTCACCACCGGCGTCAGCTGGAATCCAAAAATAGCCGACGCCATTCAAGGCATGGACGGACCGGCGGCGAATTTTCTGCGTGATTTTTCCGCGAAGCACCAGCTGGTTATGGGAGGTTCCTTCCTTTGTCGTCTGTCCGACGGCCGCGTGCGCAACCGCTACCTGTGTTACGCCGCCGGCACGCTTGTCGGCCGGCACGACAAGGATCTGCCCACCATGTGGGAAAATTACTTCTATGAAGGCGGCGAGCCGGATGACAGCGGCATTCTCGGAACGTACGAAAACATCCGCATCGGCGCGGCCGTCTGCTGGGAATTCATGCGCACGATGACCGCGCGCCGGCTGCGCGGCCAGGTGGATGTGGTCATGGGCGGTTCATGCTGGTGGAGCATTCCCACCAATTTTCCGAAGTTCGTCCAGCGCCTCTGGGAGCCGGCCAACCAACTCAACGCGATCGCCGCCGTGCAGGACACGGCGCGTCTCATCGGCGCGCCGGTGATCCATGCCTCGCACTGCGGCATGGTGGAATGTCCGATGCCCGGCCTGCCGATTCCATATAAAGGATACTTCGAAGGCAACGCCGCGATCGTGGACGCAAACGGCAACGTGCTGGCGCGGCGTCATTTTGATCAGGGAGAAGGAATAGTCTGCGCCGACATCCAACCGGGCGCCCGCGAGGTTGCCGAACCTGTTCCCGGCGGTTTCTGGCTGCGCAGCAGGGGTCCTCTTCCCGTTTTCGCGTGGCATCATCAGCGCTGGCTGGGGCGGCGCTGGTATAAGCGGCATGTCAGAAAATTGCAGCGCCCAATTTGCAAAAGGCAGGAGAGAGGAGAGATAACATCATGAAACAGTTTGTTTTGACGCCTGCGGCGGGAAAACGTCTTATCGGGAAGGCTCTGGCAAGACATGAAGCCGTCCGCAAGGCGCTGAAGAGCAAAACCGTCGTCATCATTGCGGGAACCACCAACGGCTACGCGGCGGAAGAAATTCTGACCCAAATCGGCCAGGCGAAGGATTTCAGACGGGATCATTTTTACCGCGGAATCATTCTGCCGCCTCATCGTCCGATGACGCCCACCGGCAGAAGCGCCGACACAAGCCGGTTTCCGGGAGACGTGGTCATCTCCAAAGGAATCTACCGAAGCGGCAAGACCATTTTCGATGTCGTCAATGACCTGGCCGAGGGCGATGTGATCCTCAAGGGAGCCAACGCGGTTGACTTGTCCCGGCGGCGGGCCGCCGTTCTCATCGGAGACCCGAAGGCCGGAACGATCGGCGCTTCCCTTCTCGCCGTTGCGGGCCGGCGGGTCAGGCTCATTGTTCCGGTCGGCCTGGAAAAACGCGTTTGCGAAAACCTCGATGAACTGGCCGCGAAAATGAACGCGCCGGGCGCGCGGGGACCGCGTCTTTTGCCCGTGCCCGGAGAAATCTTTACGGAGCTGGACGCCATCCGACTGCTCACCGGCGCGGAGGCCTCGCTGGTAGCGGCAGGCGGCGTCAGCGGCGCGGAGGGCAGCGTCTGGCTGGCGGTTCACGGAACAAAGTCTCAGGAAAAAAATGTGGAAGCGCTTATCCAGTCCGTCATCGGTGAGGCGGCATTTAACTTCTGATGACCCCAGGACGCCCGGACGGATGTTTTTTCCCGCGTCCCTCGATGGGAGAGGGGTCAGGGTGATTTTCGCGGGGGCGGGGAAGCCAAAATAACAAGGGATTGTCAATTTGAACGATAACCATATCAACACCATAATCAAAATCCTGAAGAAAGAACTAGCCGTCGGAACCATGCCCGTCGTTTCGCATCTGGCGGAAAACCAGCGCGATCCCTTCGTCATCCTGATTTCGACGCTTTTGAGTCTGCGGACAAAAGATGAAGTGACCGCCGAAGCGACGGACAGGCTCTTTGCGCTGGCGTCCACGCCGGAGGAAATGCTCAGCGTTCCCGTGAATAAAATCGCCCGGACCATTTTTCCGGTCGGTTTTTACCGCGTCAAAGCAAAAAACATCCATCATGTTTGTCGGGAGCTCATCGAGCGTTTTGATTCCAGAGTGCCGGACAACCTCGACGATTTACTCAACATCAAGGGCGTCGGACGCAAAACCGCCAATCTGGTGGTCTCGCTGGCTTACGGCAAGGACGCCATCTGCGTGGACACGCATGTGCACAGAATTTCCAACCGGCTCGGCTATGTCAAAACGAAAACACCGGATGAAACCGAATTCGCCCTGCGCGCAAAACTGCCGCGCCGCCACTGGATTATTTACAACACGATCATGGTGGCTTTCGGACGCAAAACCTGCAGGCCGGTGTCTCCGCTTTGCAGCCGCTGTCCGGTCAATAAATACTGTGATCGAATCGGCGTTACCTTGAGCAGATAACTTTCCTGCGTAGAACTTGAGATCACAATGAGTATTAAAATATTGATAGCTTCCTGAAAGGAACAAAAAGCCACTCTCAAACAATATGATTTCTTTTAGTTAGAAATCCTCAATATGAGTGGAATGGATAATTTGAAGTAAATGAATTGGGATATTATGCCGATCCAGATAATATCCCAACTTAAAAAAAGAAAAAGGGGTTGATTATTGTTTAATATTAAGTTATTAAGTCAAAAATAACGGATTGTGTAAAGGAGTGTTAGGCCGACAGCGCTGTCGGCGTGTACAATATTAGCGCCGATCCATATAAACAATGTTAGACGGTGCATTCCAGCATCACGATCTTAAGGACGGCCACCATGCTGATTGTTGAACACAGAGCTTTTCATCTTTATCGTGAGGACGCATACCGAGAGTACTGCTGGAGCGTTGATGCCTACGGGGCCTATCAACCTGCATCCTTCATCTACCTATGTTTTGAAGCCTTCAGGGACGCATGCACCGAGTATGGACTTCAACTTTTGTATCGTTCGACCCACGCGACGCAAGAGCACTTCCCTCGGAGATTCGAGCGGGATTTAATACCGGAAAACGTGCCACCTCGGGGTATCATTCTGCGAATAGAAGGCGATGAGGACGTTGCCACGGCAACGGAAGCACTCCGTCAAGGTCGTAACGTCATCGCTCTCATTCCAAGCGAGTTTCTCGGCCTCTTTTACCCGGGGGATGATGCACGAATGGAGAGAGCCAAAGCCAGCATCGCCAAGATCGGCGCAAGTCCAACAGACTGGGAATTCCGATCCCTAGCGAACCCGCGGATACCGGTGCGCTGGGTTGAAATCGAAACCGATGTGCCGGGACGCTTGTTCGTCACGCGTGATTCCTTCCTTAGCGATGGCTATTTCATGAAGGGTTACGGATATTCTGACGAAAACTATGCTCAGATCAAAGCCCTGGTACAAGCCTTCGCTTCTTTTAAATCTAACCTTCTCCGCCTGTCGTACCGCAACGCAGTCAGCAGCTGGCCGACGGGGGAGCCTCTGACGGTCCTTGTCGACGTATGGAATCATGGCCCCAACCTTACCGGGGCGATGATGAAGCTGAACATTAGCCCGGAATTCGAGCCCTTGAGTCCATTGGATCGGAGGATTCCTCCGTTGCGGAGTCTGGACCGCACAAGCTTTGCTCTCCAAGTGGTTCCACGGGTTGACGGCGATACATCGCTTATGGTTGGTGCGACAGCCTCAGTCCCCGAAGGAGGCAGCTGCGAGGTTATCTTCGCTCCGCTCACTCTCAGCGTTGTGCCCGCTATCGGTTCGTCTCAGCGGTCATCCGCCCCTGAAGATGATCCGATGCTTCGGCGACTCGTCGCCGTGTTTCGCGATGCCAAAATGCCTTCCGAGGTCGAATCACTTCCCGAACTTGCCCGGGTTAACGCGCGCGCATGCCTGAATC
>Ga0116190_1001183_pt1 | contig 23421 bp, 16 predicted proteins | sample AD_JPNTR4_MetaG_FD_89808 | JGI IMG/M metagenome (GOLD analysis project Ga0116190, IMG submission 89808) | Active sludge microbial communities of municipal wastewater-treating anaerobic digesters from Japan - AD_JPNTR4_MetaG | ecosystem: Engineered > Bioreactor > Anaerobic > Digestate | place...
GAGCTCCGAGCGGTGACAGGCCTCCATGCAAGGTGCCGGACAGACCCGCCCACAAATCCCCGGAAAAGGCGAAGTCGCGTGGAGAACCGAAAGCGCCCGGTCGAGGTCACGGTCTCGGATGGCGGCCAGAAAGCCCCGCACGTCATTTCCCGCCGGGCAGCCGCTATTGCACGGCGACCCAAGTTTGCGGTGATAGGGACGTTGCCTCGCCCAGGTGCCTGTCTTTATGGTGGGCTGACTTCCAGCCGCGGGATCTAAAATGCTCAGGGTCGTTCCCGTTCGGGCAATCGGGGGCTGAATTGCACTCGTACCGACCGGCTCGCCAAGGCAACGGACCGAGTCGTAAGCTCGTCGGGCCGCGCTCAGGTTGGGTCCCAGGAATTTCGCTTCGGAAAGGGCTGCCTCGACCGCCGAGAACTTCTCACCGAGAGCACGGGCCGCGGCGCCGAGTATCGTCGTATTGACGATAGGAGTCGTTCGGGTTCCCAGGTTGTTTTCGATAGCGACCGCAGTCGCGTCAATTGTTGCGATCCGGTAACCGGGAAACTGCCCTGCAAGCTCTTCGGGCGAACGAGGGGTATTCAACACGAGCCACCCACCCGGTTTAAGCCCCATCGTTATTCTCTCGTCAATCAACGCCCGCTCAAGAACAATGACATGGTCTGGCTCGTAGATCTGGTTTCTGCAGATGATTTCTTTGTTATCTATTCGGACAAATGCACGTACCGGCGCGCCCGATCGTTCCGCCGCATACACGCCAAACGCCTGCGCAAACTGATCCTGCAGAAAATAAACCAGAGCGATCAACTTCGCGAGGGTAACACCGCCTTGGCCTCCGCGGCCGAAGATTACGATTTCAGTCATGGCTCTCCGCAGGTCTCTGAAGGGGAAAAGGTTTGAAATGGCGTTCGGTATGGCCACGATTCTGCAGGGCAAACACCTTCATACCGGCGGCCATTCTAATCCAAAATCACGGATAATGCCCAGAATAAACCCGAGCCATCGACCCGGGCACCAGCAGATGTCTGCGTTCAGCGTTCCAATCAACGAGTCCAGTTTTCTCGTCCTGGCGGGTCGCCCCTCGTGGGAAATATGCTCAAGGGTGGGCGATTTGACTCAGCCCCGGTTAGAGGCGCAAGGTAGTTATCCCTTTGTTCTCGCAATTTCACACCTTTTTTTCCGGTCGGCACCTGAAATGCAGAGGCAAAGCGCATGAACCGACAGATCCTGCTTGGCAATGAAGCGGTGGCGCGGGGAGCAATAGATGCGGGTATCAGCGGCGTCTATGCGTATCCCGGCACGCCTTCCACCGAAATCTTCGAATACATTCGCAGCCGATCTGCCAAGGAGAACCTCGGAATTCACGCTCGCTGGTCCACCAACGAGAAGGTTGCTTACGAAGAAGCGTTAGGGATGTCGTATGGCGGCCTCCGGGCGCTTGTATCCTTTAAGCATGTGGGCTTGAACGTGGCGGCCGATCCTTACATCAGCTCTGCCATCTCCGGTATTCACGGCGGGCTGATGCTCGCTGTGGCGGACGACCCTTCCATGCACAGTTCGCAGAACGAGCAGGATTCCCGCTTTTATGCCGGATTTGCGCAGATCATTTGTTACGAGCCCGCCGATCAGCAGCAGGCCTACTGGATGACTCGAGAAGGCTTCGATTTATCAGAAAAGTTGAAGCTGCCGGTCATGCTCAGGCTGGTAACACGCTTGGCCCACAGTCGTTCGATCGTTACGCTGACAGAACCGCGCAGGCAGAATCAGGCTTCCCTGTGCCCAGATACATCCTGGTGGACGCTTTTGCCCTCCAATGCCAGACGAGGATTTGACCGGTTATTGAATAAACAGGGGGAACTGCGAGAGCTTTCGGAGAGCCACCCGGCTAATCACTTAACCATAGCCGGTGCCGGAAAACCTGGGATCATCGCGGCAGGAGTTACCAATGGCTACCTGCGTGAAGCGCTGGGCGAGCGGATCGCGGAATTCAACATTCTTTCTCTGGGATTCTATCCTTTACCGATCGAGAAAATCCGACAACTGATTGAGCAGAGCTCCGAAGTTTGGGTTCTGGAAGACGGATACCCCTTCATTGAGCAGCAACTGACCGGTGCCGGACTTCACAAGGTTCCCAAGGTCAAGGGAAAGCTCGGTGGGGACCTCCCGCGCAGTGGGGAACTGACTCCCGATCTAATCGGTGCCGCCCTCAAGTGCTCGAAGAACCCGGCGGTTGTGCTGCCCGGGGTCGAGAGCGTGCTAAAACCGCGCCCTCCCGTGTTGTGTGAAGGGTGTCCTCACTCGGACACATTTCAGGTGATTCGCGAGGCCATACGAGGATATTCCGATGTCAGGATCATGGGCGATATCGGTTGCTACACCCTGGGTTTCTACAAGCCCCATGAGGGACTGCACTCGTGCATTTGCATGGGGGCCAGTATCGGAATGGCCGCAGGGCTCAGTCATGCCGGTTTCAGTCCGGTGATTTGCGTCATTGGGGATTCGACTTTTACCCATTCGGGCCTCACCCCGCTGCTTGACGCCGTCCAGGAGAACACCAACATCAAGGTGTTTGTGCTCGACAACAGCATTGTGGCTATGACCGGGGGGCAACCGACGATGGTCACCGACGGAGAAGTTGTTCGGTTGCTGGCGGGGTTGGGAGTGCCGGGCGAACGAATACGGGTTATCAAACCCCTGCCCAGAAATCTCGAAGAGAACGTGCGCATAGTACGCGAAGAGCTTCAATACCGTGGGCTTTCAGTCATTATCTCGCGGCGGGAGTGCGTGACCTACTACAAGGAGATCAAGACGGCTAAAAGCAATCGCCAGGGAGAGTTGCGATGAAGCAAGATATCTTGCTGTGCGGAGTGGGTGGCCAGGGGATCCTCTCCATGGCTTATGTGATCGACCACAGCGCGATGGAAGCTGGCTACTACTTGAAACAGCCCGAAGTGCACGGGATGTCTCAACGCGGGGGAGCCGTTCAGGCCCACGTCCGGGTTAGCGACCAGCCAATAGCCAGCGACTTGATTCCGCTGGGAAGCGCCGAGATGATCCTGGCCCTTGAGCCAATGGAATCCCTTCGTTATCTGCCTTATCTCTCGATGGAAATGGGCTGGCTGATCACGGACATCACCCCATTCGTCAATATGCCTGACTACCCCGATCCCTCCTCGATTTACGCCTGTTTGTTTCAGCTACCTCGAGTCCAGCTTGTCAATGGGTTTCACCTGGCCCGCAAAGCCGGCTCCCCGAAGGCTCAGAACATGGTCATGCTGGGTGCCTCTTCCTGCCAACTTCACTATCCTCCACCGATGCTCGAAAAGCAGATTGCCCAGCTGTTTGCGCGTAAGAGCGAGAGGTTGGTGCACATCAATCTCAACGCATTTCGTACTGGCCGGGCCGTTTCCGATTTTCATCGGGTGCTGGTCGAGGCCGGTGTCCCTGTCGGATTGGCGGCCCGGGTTCTGCCATGGCTGGATTTTGATCCGTGGCCGGTACCCGAGGCTGTTTCAGGCGCTTGGATTGAGTTCTTTAAGAGCAGCCGAGTTTGCGAAGTACTGGATGTGATGTGGTCCAAGCAGGAGGTGTTTCCCCTGGACCCGGAGGTCCCAGGCAGGCTGCTGAAGGACATACAGTAATCCAGTACTCCCCCGATTTTTTCGAACCCGCGGTTTGCGAGCAGAAGTTTACAAACCAGCGCGGCTTATAATACTCTTTTCATTTCCCGCCATTCGGGCATCGATGATTGCATGAAGATTCTCTATTTCGACACATTTAACGGCGTTGCCGGCGACATGATCCTGGGGGCGCTTCTCGACTTGGGCTTGCCGCTCGATCACTTGCGTTCCGAGTTGAATAAGCTGGATCTGGGCGGTTATGAGTTGCGCGCGGAACCGATTACACGGCAGGGATTACAGGGGATCAATTTCCAGGTGCTCATCAGCGGCCACCATCATGATCACGGCCACGCTCACGACCATCACCGGCACGAGAGGGAACATCACCATCAGCATTTCAGCCCGAGACAGATCGAAGATCTCATCAACTCCAGTTCGTTGGAGCAATCCGTTAAAGAGAGAGCAGTCGGCATATTCGCCCGCCTCGCGGAGGCGGAGGCCAAGGCTCACCGGACCTCTCTTGAAAAAGTCCATTTCCACGAAGTCGGTGCCGTTGACGCAATTGTCGATGTGGTCGGCGCCTGCGTGGGGTTTGCCTATTTCGGGATTGAGAAGTTTTATACGGCGCCGATAAATCTCGGTGGGGGGACAGTCACTTTTTCCCACGGCACCTGGCCGGTTCCCGCGCCCGCGACGGCTGAATTGGTACGGGGCTTCCCCACTCTGCTCGGAACGGTACAGGCGGAGTTGACGACACCAACCGGGGCCGCCATCGTTACAACTTTGGCTGCGGCCGCGGCTTCTCCTCCTCCGGCCCAATACCTCAAATGGGGTTTTGGAGCGGGAGATCGCGAACTGCCCGCGATTCCCAACATGCTCAGATTATTGATCGGCGAAACCTCCGATCTCGCGCCTGGCCAGGACGTCGGGGTGGATAGGGAAGAGATCCTCGTCCTGGAAGCGACGATAGACGATATGGAGGCTCAGTTTTTCGGTCACTTCATGGACCTCGCCTTGCGCGAAGGAGCTCTGGACGTCTACTACACCCCGGTTCAGATGAAGAAGAATCGACCGGCTGTCCAACTCACCCTACTCACTACTCCGGAAAATGAGAGCAAAATGGTTCGTCTCCTTTTCCGTGAGACCACAACCCTGGGGATACGATCGACCGCGACCCGTCGCTGGGTCGTTCCACGCGAAATCATCAAGGTGGAAACGAAATTTGGGCCGGTTCGTCTCAAGGTAGGTCGGTGGGAAGGTGACGTCGTTAACGTCTCGTTAGAATATGAAGACCTGAAAGCGATTGCCGAAAGGACCGGGCAGCCCCTGAAATCGGTCCGCAGGCAAGTGCTCGAGCAGATAGGGAATCTGAGAGTTTCTGAGAATTTCTGAGAATTTATGAGTAAGACTTTTTACCTGACTACTCCGCTTTATTACGTTAATGGTTTGCCGCACGTCGGTCATGCCTACACCACCATAATCGGGGACGCGATCGGTCGCTTCCAACGCCTTTCGGGCCAGGAAGTCTACGCGTTGACCGGCACAGACGAGCACGGTTTAAAGATCGAGAGGGCGGCACGGGAGCAGTCGATTACACCGCGCGAACTGGCGGACCGCTACAGCGAGGAATTCCGAAAAGCATGGAGCAGCCTGGGTTTGCGGTACGATCATTTGATCAGGACCACCGATCAGCATCACGCTGCCGCTGTTCAGGAATTGTACCGGCGAATAAAAGAAAACCGATTCGTTTATCTGGGCGAGTATAGCGGGAATTACTGCGTCAGTTGCGAAGCGTACGCCTCCGAGAATGAGAAGAATTGCCCGGACTGCGGCCGCGCCACCGAATTCGTTTCCGAGCCCAGCTACTTCTTCAAGCTCTCCAGTTTCCAGGAAAAGCTGCTGGCCTTTTATCAGGACAATCCGGATTTTGTTGTTCCGGCTACGAGGATGAACGAGATCGTTAGCTTTGTGAAAGGAGGCCTACGAGACATCAGCATCAGCCGGACATCGTTTCAATGGGGGATAAAGGTCCCGGACGACGAGAAGCATATCTTCTATGTCTGGTTCGACGCCTTAACCGGGTATCTCTCAGGGGCCGGCTTTCCTCATGACATGGAGCGTTTCAGGAAGCTTTGGCCGGCTGATGTTCAGTTGATAGCCAAAGACATCCTTCGGTTTCACGCTGTCTACTGGCCCGCATTTCTGATGGCAGCGGGGCTTGAACCACCCCGTCGGATCCTGACACACGGTTGGTGGACCATTGACTCCGAGAAGATGTCCAAATCGCGCGGGAATTTCATTACTGTGGAGGAACTGACCAGCCTTTTCCCTCCTGATTACTTGAAGTATTTCCTGCTCAGAGAGATTCCTCTCGGCGCCGACGGCAACTTTTCCTATGACAGCCTGATCAACAGAGTCAACAGTGATTTGGCGAACGACTTGGGGAACCTGTCGAGCAGGTTGTTGAAGATGGTGGAAAACTACTTCAACGGCATCATTCCGGAACCGGGAGACTTGGAGGGAGGCGACGAGGAGCTCCGCGATTTCGCCAAAGAAACCGTTGGGCTGTACAAGGAGCACCTCTCGCGGCTTCAGATTAACAAGGCGCTTGATACCATCTGGGAACTGATTTTGGTGACGAACAAGTACATAGTGGCAAACCAACCGTGGTTGCTGGCACGCGACCGGCACCGAAAGACCCGGCTGGCAACGGTTTTGTTCAACGCTACAGAGGCTCTTAGATTGATCGCGACGATGCTCAGCCCTGTCATCCCGGATGGCTCTCAGCGGATTTTGAAGCAGGTGGGGCTGGATGGCTCGAGTGACAATCAGCTGGCTTGGGGAGGGTTAAGGCCCCGGACTGCGATTGGCCAGATTGAACAAGTCTATCCGAGACTGGACCCCAAGGAGTTTCAAACCCGACTTTCGGTCACACCCGAACCGCAAGAGAAAAGCGTGGCATCGCCAGTCACGGCCGACAAACAGGAACAACAAATGAAGACAGATGAGATTTCGATCGAAGACTTTGCGAAAGTCGAGATGCGCGTGGGCAAAATCCTCGAGGCTGAACGGGTTTCCGGGTCGGACAAGCTGATCAAGCTACAGGTCGACATTGGTGATGAAACCCGGCAAGTCGTAGCCGGAATCGGCAAAGCCTATTCTCCTGATCAGCTAGTCGGAAAAGTGGTAGTAGTAGTTACAAACTTGAAACCGGCCAAGTTGATGGGGGTGGTTTCGAACGGCATGATTGTGGCTGCATCACACCAAGGCGTACCTGTGCTGGCGACTTTCACCGAACCGGTCGTGATTGGATCGAGACTGAAATAAACGTGTACATAGATTCCCACGCTCACCTGGATTCCGAAGCTTTCGCCCCGGATCTTCCCGCGGTTCTTGACAGGGCACGCGAAGCGGGTGTGGGGCGAATACTGACGGTCGGTTGTATGACCGAGGATCCAGCCAGTGTCGAGACGACACTGCAGCTTGTGGAGCGCGAGCCGAACCTGGTTGGCGCAGTCGGCGTTCACCCGCACGATGCCAAATGCTTTACCGATGAGGTGGCAAGAACTCTCAAGGACTTACTTCGTCGGCCGAAGATTGTGGGATTGGGAGAAATCGGATTGGACTATCATTACGACTATTCCCCACGAAATCGGCAACAGGAGGCTTTCAGGCAGCAACTGCGGCTTGCCCAGGAACTGGGCAAGCCCGTGATCATTCACACTCGGGAGGCCGACGACGATACCTGCAGGATTTTGGGTGAAGAAATCCGGCCTGGCGCCGGCGGGGTGTTTCACTGCTTTACTTCGAGTCCTCAGACGGCTGAATGTGCACTCGCGCTGGGTTTCTACATCTCCTTCGGAGGAATTCTTTCTTTTCACAACGCTGAAGGGCTGCGCGAGATTGCGAGACGTATTCCAGCCGATCGGCTGCTGATCGAGACGGACAGCCCTTTTCTGGCCCCTGTTCCGTACCGCGGCCGCCGAAATGAACCCTCGTTTGTGGTGAGGGTGGCCGAGGTCCTGGCCTTGGAACGTGGGACAGTGCCAGCCGAAATCGCGAAGCAGACGACGGCTAACTTCGAACGGCTATTTGGAGCAGGCGCGGGCGCTGTCTCAGATTGAGGGGATTAACGTCGCACGGTCAAGTTCGCTTTTGAACTGGCATTACGGCTTGGGCTATAGTAGCGCGAATAGAGCTGAACATGGCAATTGGGTCGGTACTGACCACTAAGGATATTTTTCGGCTGATTGAACACGAACTGGCCGAGGTCGAGGCAACGCTACGCGCATACTCCGACAACGGTGTACCGCTTGTTGGCGACATTAATCAGTATGTGCATGAAAGCGGCGGGAAGAGGCTGCGTCCTGCCCTCCTGCTCCTTGCCGCCAGATCGTGTGGTTATCAGGGCCCCTCGGCGATAAGGCTCGCGGCCGTCGTCGAACTCATCCATGTGGCCACCCTGGTGCACGATGACATCATTGACAATGCTTCCTTGCGCCGGGGTCGACCTTCAGTCAATAACGTCTGGGGCAATTCAATCACGGTACTGATGGGCGATTGGCTCTACATGACCTCCTTCCGCCTGGCCTTGGATCTGAAAGATTTCAGAATCCTTGAGCTGCTTATCGATGTGACCCGGACGATGGTCGAAGGCGAATTGATGCAGCTCGATCAAATGGGCTGCCCGGACATTTCGGTTACTGAACAGTTGGAAATCTGTCGGCGCAAGACCGCCTGCCTGTTCGGCGCCTGCGGGCGGCTCAGCGGTGTCCTGGCAAAAGTCGGACCGAAACTCGAGCAGAAGATCGAACGGTATGGAAACTCGCTCGGCATGGCTTTTCAACTCATCGACGATCTGCTCGATTACACCTCCAACGAGAGCGTTCTGGGAAAACCGGTACTGAAAGACCTGGAAGAAGGTCGCGTTACTCTCCCCATTACCTATCTCATGCAGCGGGCAACTCCCAAGGAGAGAGAATTCGTCGCCAAGGTCATCCGCAACAGGGAATTCACGCCGGAAAACAAAGCGAGAATACTCGACCTCGTGCACACCTACGAGACGGGGAATGAGTTGAAGCAACTCGCTGAAAGCTACGCGGAAGATGCTAAAGAGTCTCTTGCAGACTTTCCGGATTCAATCTACCGCGATGCTTTGCTCAGAATCCCCGAATTCGTCACCAGCCGCGAATCCTAGCAATGAAATCACAGCGGCGGAGTAATGTCCTCAACCGTGATGGGAGCGCCTGTGGCTGGTTGGGTCTTCGTCAATGTCTCGCTGTGACTTGAAGGTTCGGTTGGCCGGTAGGTCGTTTCGAAATCCTCGGGCGGCAACTGCTTGAAGACTTCCTTCATGAACTCGATCCATATGGGAAGCGCGAGCGTTGAGCCGTAAACGCGGTTTCCCAGACTCTTCTTTTCATCTTTTCCGGCCCAGACGCCGGCGGTCAGTTGAGGAATAAACCCGACATACCAGCTGTCTGTAAAATCGTTAGTCGTTCCGGTCTTTCCTCCCATGGGCCGCTGAAAGTCCTTGCCGGCTAAACGAACTGCGGTTGCCGCAGTGCCGCGTTCCGGCACGGACTTGAGCATGAAGACCATCTTTCCGGCCGTTTCCGGGGAAATAACTTCTTCCACACGATGACGGTGCTCTTCAAGCGTCACGCCGTTGTAATCTTCCACTCGTTTAATGAAATACGGTTCGGCTCGCACCCCGTTATTGGGAAAAGCAGTAAATGCGGAGGTGATCTCAAGCAAGGTGAGTTCGCCGGCACCGAGGCTCACCGGAAGATAAGGAGGAAACTTCCGACGGATTCCGAATCGATGGGCCACTTCGATTATCTTCTCGATGCCGAGACTGTCCGCCAGGCGTATCGTCGGGACGTTGCGAGACTGATATAGAGCCTGCTGGATGGTAATCAGTCCCTTGTATTCCTGGTCATCGTTGGTGGGCTCGTAAAGACGGCCCAAGCCATCACGAAAACTGACGGGAGCGTCCAGGACGGTATCAGACGGGGAGTAGCCGCTCTCCATTGCTGCCACGTACGTGAATGGTTTGAAAATCGAGCCCGGCTGTCGCAAGGCCTGTGTCGCCCGGTTGAATTTGCTGTACCGGAAATCGAAACCGCCGACCATTGCCTTGATCGCTCCCGTTTTATTGTCAATTGCCACGAGCGCCGCTTGAGCCTCGGGAATTTGATCAAGTGTCACCTGGAGGGTCCTTTCACCGTGGTTGATGTTATCAATCGTGAACATCGCAACATCACCAGGCTTGAGTACCTCGCTGACTCGTTTGCGTCCCGTCCAGGCGATGGCTTCGGGTCCCACGAGTGCCGTGTAGCTGCCAATCTTGACTTCCGCTTGGGAAGCGCTCGACTGTCGAACCACCCCCGGCACCATCAATCCTTCATAAAAGATCTGAAGCCAATCCTCATGACGGTAACTGTTCGGATCAACGCCCTTTTCAATCGGGCCCTGCCAACGCCGCCTTTGACGGTCAAAGCGCTTCAATCCTTCACGTACCGCCCGGTTCGCGGCCACCTGCATATCGTAATCAACGGTGGTGTAAATTCTGAGACCGCTCCCCCAGATCTCATCCGCCGTATGTTTCTGTTCCAGGTAAATTCGGACCCATTCGACAAAATACGGGGCTGGTCCGGAATCAAAGTTTCGCCCGTACACGACGAGCGGTTCCTCGATGGCGGCCTTGTAGGTGGCTGCGTCGATAAATCCCTCGTCCAACATCCGTGGCAGAACGTAATTGTTTCTCCGGCGCAAAGCCTGGTCCGGATGGTTGATCGGGGAATGCCTGGTCGGGGATTGAACGATGCCGGCTAACAGGGCCGCCTCCGCCACGGTGAGATCCTTCAACTGCTTATGCAGGTAAAAATCCGCGGCTGCGGCAAAACCATAAGTTCCATGCCCCATGTAAATCTGGTTGACGTAGATGGTAAAGATCTGTTCTTTCGAATAGGTCTTTTCAATCTCGATCGCATAGAGCATGTCCTTGATTTTTCTCTTGAGAGTCCGTTCCTGGCTCGTGAACTGCAGTTTGCTCAACTGCATCGTCAAAGTTGAAAAGCCTTTTCGTTCTCCGAGGAAGATGTCGCGAAGAAGGGTCATGAAAGCACGGCTGAAATCGATTCCTGAATGCTGGAAGAACTGAGCGTCCTCAGCGGCGAGGATGGCTTGTTTCAGGTGCTCTGGGATCTGATCGTAGGTGACCAGGATTCGTCTCTCCGTCGCGAACTGGCCAAGAACCCGTCCATCGTCCGCGTAGACGTAGGAGACCACGTTAGGTCTGACTTTCTGAAGCTCATCCACGCGAGGGAGATCGACAACGTAACCGAAAATGAGGCCAAAAGAAATGCCGAGGATAGCCACTCCCAGTACAACAAGAGCGTAGGTGGCCCAAAAAAGGGAGTGACGATTGCGTCTCCTGGCCGCTGACTTCTTTACCATCGAGAACATTGTATATCAGCCCTCCTGAAAGGATGGCAGGGCATGTCCGGTGCCAAAGACATCGCTGCCTGGCAACACGGGGACGAACTTTGCACTTTCCGCGGTCCAGGATGTCACGCTCCTGCCCCTTGAAGACGATGGCGCCCACAGTTGCAAAGGGGGTCTCCGAGGTCTCGCGTGTCCTTTAGCGCACGTGACGTGTCCGAACAGACACGAGCCGAGATTTGCAAAAAGAGCCTGATGAGGCGGTCGGTCCGATGGGGCGATCTTTCACGAATACCTGTTCGACGTTTAGAATGAATTTTTACGGGCAGGAGACAGGCCGAAGAAATCAGGAGGAATCACTGAATCGTCTCTTAAGACTGCTGCTTCTAAGACGGGAAGAGGCGCCATCGGTACTGATCATGGCCGTGTACTTTTTTCTGGCCGTGAGTTGCGTCAGCGTGATCAAGGCGCTTCAGTTCACCTTCTTCCTCGAGAACATCGGTTTCGATTGGCGTCTACCCTTGCTTTATGTCGTCTCGGCCGCATTGGCGATCCCGGTGGTGTTCCTGTATCGAGTACTCGCTCGAAAGCTCTCGCACCTGGCTTTGTCTAGTGTCACCATCCTCTTCTTCTTTTTAACCCTGGCCGGCGCCTGGCACCTGCTGCAGTTACGGATTCAATGGATCAATTTCGTCTTTTTCGTGTGGGCAGGGCTGTTTACGCTGCTGTTACCGACCCTCGGCTGGGTAGTGTCTTACGACCTCTTTACCGCCAGGGAAGGCAAGCGAGTCTTCGGACTCCTCGGGATGGGCGGGATTTTGGGAGGCGCCGCTGGAGGTTACTGGACCTTCTTTTGGGTTGATCGGTTTCGGGTCGGGGGATTGATCACACAGGTCCTGGTGATCCTCCTCCTGCTTCAAGCTGTTTTACTGATAATTAGCCAATCCAAAAGACGGCAGGCACGGCGCAGCGCCCGGCAGTCATGGACGTCGGAGCCGGGGCGGGAACCGGAACGTCCCCCCGGTTTACTCTCCTCCCCTTACCTGCGGTCGATCGCCGCACTTGTTTTCGTTTCTGGCCTTGCGACAACTATCGTCGACCTTCATTACATCTGGTTCCTTGAGAATCGCTATCCGGCGGCGGGTGAGGAACTCACTCGATTCATCAGCGGATTGCTGGGAAGCATGTTCCTCGTTTCGGGTCTGCTTCAGCTCTTGGGAACCGGCCGGTTGCTAAGCAGATTCGGAATTCCGGTGGGGCTGATGGCCCTCCCCGCTGGCCTCGCTGGAGGCGCATCGGTCGCTGTGGTTGCTCCAGGATTTGCTCCAGCCGTGGCGCTGAAAGCCATTGATGGATCCCTTCGCACTTCGCTCCATCGGACTGCTGTTGAGATTCTTTACGTGCCGGTGGCTGGAGTGGGCGCAGTAAGTGTGAAAAGCCTGGTAGACCTGGTGATCTTCCGGTTGGGAGACGCTTTGGGCGCCTTGGTCTTCCTGATTGCCCTGGGGGCTTTTGAAAGTCCCGTTCGGGTGATGCCCGTACTGATTTTCTTCGCATCGGTGGTATGGCTCTTCCTCGCTTCGAAGACGTCGAGGGCGTATGTAAAAGACCTCCAGGCAACCGTTCGGGAAGCTGCTTTCAGTCGCCGCCGGGTGCATTTGCACGATTTCCGATCGTCCGACCTGGTCCTTCAACAGCTCCGACAAGGCGAAGGCGGCCGTTTGAGAAGCGTACTTGAAAGGCTGGCTGCTCTTTCTGAAATGGAACGGCGTCCGGCTGCGTCCATGGAGGCGCCTCCAGAAGAGGTTCTGGAATCTCACATTTCGGGTCTGTACAAAGCCGTGCCACGCTGGTACGCCACAGTGTCGGATCTTGTCTCACATCCGGACCCTGAAATCGGGGCAGCCGCCTTTCATCTGCTGGTGCGCTACGATCCCAAAAGTAACCTGCGGAAACTGAGAAGGATGCTGCAAAAGGACGACTTGCCTGATCCCGTCTACCTGACCTATCTGGCTGTATACGGGGATCAGCCGGAACGCGTGCTGGAACCCGCCAAAGTACTACGCTGGAGCCACGAGATCAGCGGAGTTCACGGTGCCGCGCTGGCGAAGGTAATGGGGCGGACCCGTGACCCTGCTTACTTGCCGGTCCTCTCCGAATGGCTGCATAGCTCAGATACGGCTCTGCAGAACGGGGCCTTAGAAGCAATTGGTCACTATGGGGATGACCGGTTTTGGGGAACCCTGGTCTCCTTTCTTCAATTCGCGAAAACCCGGCAAGCGGCACGGGCTGGGTTGGCAAACTACGGGGGCGAATGGATCGATCGGCTCATGGCACTGCTTCGCGCTCCGGACACCGATCTGGCCGTTAAGCGTGAAGTGCCGCTTATTCTCGGCCAGGTTCGTACCTCCGCCGCGCGCGCGGCTCTCATGGTGGCACTCTTCTGGCCCGACCCGGTTGTCTCATTCCGCGCTTTGAAAGTGCTGAACAAGACCCGCGCCTATCGCGATTTGTCTTACATGGAAGCCTCGTTTCTTCCGGTTCTCATGCAATGGGCCAGGCAGTACTACGAAGCACGCAACCTGGAATCAATCGTCCCTGCAGAGGTGGCGCGTCGCCGTTCCCGCTCGGAAAGGCATCAGCCGGAAGAAGCGGCGCTTGGAACAGGGACTGCCAAGGATCCGGCGTCCGACCGGAGGGCCTGGCGTTTGCTGTGGAAAGTGTCCCGAGAACGGCAGAGTTGGACGGTCGAAAAGATTTTTCGCACACTGGATCTCTTTCTGCCTCGCGGTGAAGCCTACTATTCCTACTTGGCTATGGACGATCGGACAATGATCCGGGACAACGCCATTGAACTGATCGAGTTGCGTCTGCGAGGCGAAGTGAGACACGTCCTGCTCCCGATCTTTGGAGAAAAGGACCGTGAAGAGCAGGTGAGAATCGGCAGGAGGCTTTTCCGACTGCCGTCCGAAAGGGACGGGGTTTTACGAGAGGCATTGTATGACGAGGACCCTCTGGTTCGTACATCGGTTCTGGCGGTAATCGGCGAGGAGCGGGTGGACCGGTTGCGGGAAGACGTGCAGCGGATCTGCCAGGACCCGAACAAACTTGTACGAGAGACAGCCCAGTGGGTGCTGCAAGGATTGACGAACGCTCCGTGATGGTTGATGATTGACAGCCGTGCCCTCGGACCGTAGCTTGCTGACGACTATTGAAAAGATCTTTATCCTGCAGGAGATTGATTTCCTTGCAGAAACTTCGACCGATCACCTGGCTTTACTCGCCGATCTGTTTCAGGAGGAAACACGTAAACCCGGTCAGTACCTTGTTCGGTCGGGCGTCCCCTGTTCTTCCTTTTACCTGCTTGTCGATGGTCGGGTGGCACTGGAGAAGCCGAACGGCGAGATCGAACAGATCGAACGTGGGCCAGTGAACTTCTGGGTATGCCTGAGTCGTCGCCCCAGCAGGCTGGCTGCTAAGTGCCTGGAGGAATGCCGGTTGCTGGTGATGCCGAGTGAAGATCTCCTCGACGCTCTTACCACCGAGCCCGGTTTGAGCCTCGCGATTCTAAAGCACCATGCACGAACGCATTGGACTTGAGAAGAAGGGCTGAGCCTTCCCACCCTTCTTAGACACCGTCCGCCTTGTCCCCCGCGTTCTTTGCTCGCCTGGACTCCGGTGTGATACTTTCGAACTATTGCCTTGGGGACAAAACCCCATTTATGCCCATGACATCCGAACGCTGGAAGAGAATCAAGGATCTAACGCAGGAAGCCAAGAAGAAAGGCGCCCGCGACCGCGAAGCATACCTCAGGGACATATATCGCACTGACCCTTCGCTCGGTCTTGATGTTATTTCGCTGATGGAACCCGATGAGACAGCAAGCTCGGTCCAGTTTTTTCCCCGCCCGAGTGGGCAGCAGGAAATCCTGACCGCCGAAGACGAGGTGGGCCCGTACCGTATTATGAGCTTGATCGGACAGGGGGGGATGGGCAGGGTATACAAAGCCAAGGATCCTCGCCTCGGACGCTTCGTGGCGCTCAAGTTTCTCCCCGAGGAACTCGAGCGCGATCCTCACATCCAAGCCCGTTTCTTGCACGAAGCCCGTGTAGCCGCTGCATTAGATCATCCTTTCATCTGCAAAATTTACGAGATTGGGCAATATGGCGATCGGAAGTTCATCGCTATGGAGTACGTAGAAGGGGAGACTCTAAGCGATAAACTCGGAAGAGAACGGCTTGACTTGGTCCAGACAATCCAGCTTGCAATCGAAATAGCAGATGCGCTGGAGAAGGCGCATCAGAAGTCAGTCATTCATCGTGACTTGAAGCCGCAGAACATCATGCTGACGACCGAGGGACATATCAAGCTGATGGATTTCGGCCTGGCCCGAAGAGTTCTTTCCCCAGCCGACGAGACCACCGAGTCTTGGATGACGACTTCCACCCCGAACCTGCTCATCGGGACTCTTGCCTACATGTCGCCCGAACAGTTCCACGGGGAAGTCGTTGATTCCCGGTCCGACATCTTCTCTTTTGGAATAATCCTTTATGAAATGCTGAGCGGCGTGCATCCGTTCCGCCGGCCAACCAAGCTCGATACGGCAAGCGCCATCTCGCAGGAGGCTATGGCCCCGTTTCCGGAGCATTGTAGAGTCCCCAAGGATCTCGAGCGGATCGTGGCTAAAATGCTGGAGAAGGCGCCGTCGGACCGGTATCAGACTGTCAGAGACATCCGGCGTGATCTGATAGACGTTCAGCAGATGCTTCAGTCGGATTCAGCCAGCCGGGCGGCATCGCCGGCGAAGTGGATTTTTGCTGCTGTTCTGGCCAGCATCGTAGTCTTGTTCGGACTTGTTTTCTTCTGGTCCGAGCCACGGAAGATGCCATCACCACCCTTGAAAATCGCGCCTCTGACCAGTTACCCAAAACAGGAGCGCTGGCCCTGTTTCTCGCCTGACGGGCAACGTGTCGTCTTCGGATGGAACGGCGGGCCGGGCGGAAACTTTGATTTGTACATCAAGCTTTTGGGTGCTGAGCAGCGGACCCGGTTGACCGTCAATTCCGCGCAGGATATGTATCCAGACTGGTCTCCCGACGGGGTGACGATCGCGTTTGCCCGTCAGGGATCCCCGACCGATAAGGAAAACGGCCTGTTTCTTGTGCCTGCGGATGGAGGCCCTGAAACCCAGCTTCGCGACGGGGACGTCAGAGATCCTGATTGGTCTCCGGACGGGAGACAGATTGCTTTTGCGGCCATACCCAAATCGCCTGCGGTATCTTCGCGGATTCTACTATTCTCGCTCGCCGATCAGAAAGAAAGGCAGCTCAGCTTTCCACCCGGCAATCAAAGCGATACCAACCCGGTGTTCTCTCCTGACGGCCGGCTCCTGGCCTTTGTCCGCTGGACTGGCCAGGAAGCGGGAGATATCTTTCTGCTCGACCTGCAGACTCGAGACCTGGTTCAATTGACGTCGCGTAATCGGGCTGTTTTCGGATTGGCGTGGGGAGCAAACGGCCAGGAGATTATATTTGCCTCAAATGATGGGCGGGAAGGGCGAGTTTGGCGAGTGCCGGTCTCGGGCGGCGATCCTGTGCCGACTCCCATCAGGGCCGATATCCTGTCTCTGTGTCTTGATCCCTCTCGCAACCTTCTGGCCTACGAGGAAACATTCAACGAACTGAATATCTGGCGCATTGCCGCCCCGAAAGGCGGGTCCGGTATTGGTACGCCGAGCCGGCTCATCACATCGACCCAGGCAGATCTGAATCCCGACTACTCGCCGGACGGCTCCAAGATTGTCTTTTCTTCAAGACGCACTGGCAGTTCCGAGATCTGGATGAGCGACGCCGAGGGCCAGAACCCGGTCCAGCTGACCTCTCTCGGTCAACATTCAGGCACTCCCCGCTGGTCTCCGGACGGCCGCACGATCGCCTTCGATTCCCGGCCTGAAGGGCACAGCGATATCTTTGTGATGGACGTCGCCACTCGTTCGCTTTTTCGACTTACGGATCATCCAGCCGACGACGTGGTACCGAGTTGGTCCAACGACGGGAATTGGGTTTATTTCGGCTCCGACAGGACCGGAAAGTGGGAGGTCTGGAAGGTTTCGCGCCACGGAGGTGAGACCAGCCAGGTGACGGAAAACGGCGGCTGGAACGCTGCTGAATCACCCGACGGGAAATACCTCTATTACCTGAAGGCGCCTTACTCGCCGTTGTGGCGGATGCCGCTTGCAGGTGGCCCAGAAAGCGTGGTTATCAACGAGTTGATCTTCTGGCCGAACTGGCGGCTGGTGCCGGAAGGCATCTTTTTCGCCCGGGATCGCTCCTTCTTCCTGGCGGATTACGACGGCCGCGCTCGTCGCCTGCTAGGAACAATAGAGCGGGAGCCGGAATGGGAAGGCCCCCAGTGGATAGCTCTCTCCCCTGACCGCAAGTGGATTCTCTACTCCAGCTTCGACCACGAAGTCCGCGACATCATGCTGGTCGAAAACTTCCATTGATCCAACCATTGGATGCGGATGCCTGGCGCGGGGTTTTTTGATTGCGGTCAAGGGTTCTACGCATCAGGGTTTTCCTGGGAGATAGGCAGGATCGTTCCGAGTCCGTATTCTTGACCAGCGTTCCCCATTTGTAGTGCGGCCCTATCTCTGTTCTTATCCGTCAGTGCGTGGGTAGGAGTGTTGAAGACAGTCCCTTAGGCACCCTGCCCTTAGGCGCCCTGAGAACCGAGGCGTGCTGGGGAGAGGCGTGTTGGGGACAGTCCCTTAGGCGCCCTGAGAACGGAACCGACGAAAGGGACCGACGAAAGGGACTGTCCCTAACGAGCATCCCCAACGAGCCCCACGAAAGGGACTGTCCCCAACAAGCCCCTCCCCAACAAGCCCCCCAACAAGCCCCCGGCGCGAAAGGGACTGTCCCCAACAAGCCCCACCACGAAAAGGACTGTCCCCAACAAGCCCCCCAACGAGCCGAGCTTGCTTGCGCGAGGGATCGAGCTTTCGATCGCCAGGTTGAGAGGTGGCGGCGGTTGAGTGACTCGCTGTTTTGTGGCGAACTGTATCGAAACCCTTTGGTTGAGTGTGACGTGCCTGCCTTGTGAGTGCGCTATACCGAAACCCGCGCCACGTCTCAACCACTCGGCTCGCCTTGGCCTCCCTCGACCGGGCAGCGGGGCACCGTCACTTTCCCCAATTTTCCCTTGAAACCAGCGGACTCGTACGGTAACCTTCCTGCTTAGTGCGTTAAGTTAGTTCAACTTCGTTGGATGGGTTAGACAAGGAAGGCGAGATGGCGAGCGCCAAGGCACATCTCCCGAAATACTTGCGGATAAGCGGGGAGATAGTCGACATGATTCGCCGTGGGGAACTGACTGCCGGGAGCCGCGCCCCCTCTGAGAACGACATCATACAGCGCTATAGGGTGAGCAACACCACGGCTCGGAAGGCCCTGGCCGAAATTGAACAGAGTGGCTGGGTTACCCGAATCAAAGGGCGAGGGACTTTTGTACAACGACGAAGTGTGGGCCGATCCGCCGACCGCATTCTCAGTTTTACCCGAAACATGGTTGAGGCCGGACGAGTTCCGTCGACCCGCCTGCTTGGCGTCCGCCTGCTCGATACCTCGCAATCCCTGGTCATTCACGGCCGCCGGTACCGCCTCGACGGGCCGGTCTGCCGTATCGAACGGCTGCGTCTGGCAGACAATGTCCCGATGATGAAAGAAATCCGCTATGTCTCCGCTGCGCTTTGCCCTGGAATAGAGCAAAAGGCGCTGGAGGGGTCGCTCTACCAGATTTACGAGAAGGATTATGGGCTTGAACTGGTTCAGATCGACCAAAAGTTGAGCGTCGTCATGATCGAGGCTGAGAGGGAGATGGGATTGTTCGAACTGACGAAACCGGTGCCGGCATTCCGAGTCGAAGGTGCGACTTTCGTCGGTAAGGGCGCCATTCTCGAGATGGAGGAATCGCTGTACCGGGGTGATCTCTACAGCTTTTCGGTCCAGGCCCGGCGGTAAGGAATCGCAGTTTTCGCCAGCTGCGTCAAGGAGCCAAATGTACAGCAAAGAGTTCTTTACGCGCCTCTACCGGACGATGTACACGATCCGGGTTTTTGAGACTCGGTGTGTGAAGCTTTATCGACAGGGAGCGATCCGTGGATATCTTCATTCCTACGTGGGCGAGGAGGCGATTGCGACGGGTGCGTGCGCGGCGGCGCGGCCGCAGGACTACATCACCAGTACTCACCGTGGACACGGCCATTGCATTGCCCGGGGCGGCGACCTGAAGCGAATGGTCGCCGAGATTACTGGTCGTGAGCCTGGTTATTGCAAGGGTCGCGGCGGGTCCATGCATATCGCCGATCTCAGTACCGGTAACCTGGGCGCCAACGGAATCGTGGGAGGAGGTATTCCAATCGGCGTCGGCGCCGCCATGGGCGCCTGGATCCGAGGTGATGACCGGGTGGCCATTGTATTCGCAAGCGATGGAGCGGCAAATAACGGGGTTTTTGGAGAAAGCTTGAATTTCGCGGCCTCGTTACGACTGCCTTTCATTCTTGTCCTCGAGAACAATCAATTCGCGGTTTCGACTCCCATTGAGCAGTCGACGGCCGAGCCTGAGCTTTTCCGCAGAGGACTGGGCTACGGCATTCACAGCGAAAGAGTCGACGGGAACAACGTTCTGGTTGTCTACGAAAGAACGGCTGAAGCGATCGAGGCCTGTCGGCGAGGCGAGGGTCCGATCTTGCTAGAAGCCGTGACCTATCGACAAGCGGGGCACCACGTCAACGATCCCGGTCAATACATGCCTAAAGACCGGCTTGAGTATTACCTGAGTCGAGATCCGCTCAAGATCGGGAAGGACCTCGCGTTGTCGAAGGGGGGACTGAAGGAACATGCTCTCCAACGGGTTGAGGCCGAGGTCGAGCGCGAGATGGATGAGGCCGTCGAATTCGCACTGAACAGCCCTGAGCCCTCGGTCGAGGAGTTCCTGCGGGAAGTGGAGATCTACTGATGGCAACAAGACCCGAAGAATCGGTTGCTGCACCTGCCGCGGGACGGACCATCATGTATCGCGAAGCGTTGAACGAGGCTTTGCGTGAGGAGATGCGCCGTGATCCCAGGATCTTCCTCATGGGGGAGGGCATTGGCGAACGTGGCGGCTCATATAAGGTGACGGTTGATTTGCTGAAGGAGTTTGGTCCCCGCCGGGTCATTGACACCCCGATTGCAGAGGCCAGCTTCACGGGCGCCGGGGTCGGTGCGGCCATAACCGGAATGCGCCCCGTGGTGGAAATTCTTTTCGTCGATTTCGCGTTGCTCGCTATGGATCAGATCGTGAACCAGGCTGCGAAAGTCCGTTTCATGACCGGCAGACAGGGCCACGTTCCTCTGGTCATACGGACTCAGGGGGGTGTGGGCAACGGCCTGGCGGCGCAGCACTCCCAGAGTCTCGAGGCGCTCTTCTATCACATACCCGGCCTGAAGCTGGTTATGCCCGCCACGCCTTACGACGCAAAAGGTCTGCTGAAAGCGTCGCTCAGGCAGGATGACCCCGTGATCTTCATCGAGCACAAGCTTCTTTACTTGACGACCGGGGAGGTTCCGACCGGGGACTATATCGTTGAACTGGGTCAGGCCGATGTCAAACGTGCGGGAAGTGATGTGACCATAATCGCCTGGTCAGCCATGGTGCTGCGTTCGCTCCAGGCTGCCCAAAAGCTGGCCGAGCAGGGAATTGATGCCGAGGTCCTTGACCTGCGAACGCTGGTCCCTCTGGACCGCGCAAGAATCCTGGAATCGGTGCGTAAGACCGAGCACGTTGTTATCGTGCAGGAGGCGGCACGGCGAGGAGGCGTTGCTTCGGATATCGCTTCGATTATCCAAGCCGAGGCCTTCGATTATCTGGACAGTCCGATTGAGATAGTGGCCGGGAAGAATACTCCCATTCCTTATAACCTGGCTCTTGAGTCGGCTTGCGTACCTCAGGAAGCGGACATCATAACAGCGGCCAGGCGCGCGGTTTATGCAGATTAGCGGCGGTACGCGGTCCGTGCACTTTAGCGTGACCTGCGGTCTGCAACCGCAGCTTACAGGGGAGGGCGAGGGTAGTTCATGGCACTTCAAAGTATGAAAACAATGCTGGCGGCGGCTCGCGAAGGGCGCTATGGCGTCGCGGCATTCAATATTGTTGATTACAACTCCACACGAGCCGTTGTGCGCGCAGCCGAGGAATTGAATGCTCCCGTCATAGTCCAGGTTTCAGTGAAAACCGTGCGATTTTGGGGATCGGCAGCCATTGTCGCCTGGGTGCGGCAGTTGGCATCTGATTCTCCGGTTCCGGTTTCGCTGCACTTGGACCACTGTAAAGACCTGGATGTCATTCGTGAATGCATTGCAGCTGGGTGGACGGACGTGATGATCGACGCTTCGCATAAACCGTTCGAAGAGAATCTGTCGCTGACCCGAGAAGTTGTCGCCATGGCGACCGAAGCGGGTGTGGGAGTAGAGGCAGAGTTGGGCCAGATCCGCGGAGTCGAGGAAGACAAGCGGGTGGATGACGATCAGGCCCATCTCGCAGATCCTGACAAAGCGGTCTTGTTCTGTCGCGATCTGCCCCTGGCGGTGTTTGCCCCGGCGATCGGGACAGCGCATGGTCTTTACAAAGGGGAACCGAAAATCGCCTTCGATCGTCTGGAGCAGATCGCCTGCCGAACTGGCCTGCCAATCGCCCTGCACGGTGGCGCAGGGCTGTCTGATGAGGTCTTTCGCAAATGCATCGCCCTTGGCTGCGCCAAGATCAATATTTCGACTCAACTGAAGCACACGTTTATCGATAGCTTCGTCGAGTACCATGTCGCTCATCACGAGTACGAGCCCTTGAAGCCGCTGGGGGCACAGTTTGAGCGAATGAAAAACGAGGTAAAGGAAAAGATCACTCTTTTCGGCAGCAGTGGCCGTGCCGCTTCCGCCGGTTCAGCCGCGGTTGAGTGACCGAGAGGGAGTTATGAAGCCGATCATCATGCCCCAGGTGGGCCAGGACATTCCGGACGCGATCATCAGCCAGTGGCTTAAGAAAGAGAACGATCGTGTGGAGAAGGGGGAAACCGTCCTGATCGTGGAATCGGACAAGGCGAGCTTCGAAGTCGAGGCGGAATGCTCAGGTATCTTGACCAAGATCCTTCACCAAGAGGGCGAACGCGTCGAGGTCTTTCGTCCGCTCGGCTACATATCCGAAGAAAGTGACCAGGAGGCGCTCAAGCAAGATCAGGCGGGGGTCAGCGCGGAGCCGGCGCACCCGACGGAACAAATCGAAGTCGAGGGCGGGGAGGTCATAGTGCCACCCGTCCCGTCTCTTTCCGGCGATTCGACTCGCGAGAGGCGAGCGTCACCTTCGGCCCGCCGGCTGGCCCGCGAACTCGGACTCAGCCTTTCGCAGATCGAGGGAACCGGTCCCGGTGGGCGGATCATCAAGCGAGACGTGCTTGCTGCGAGCGCGATGCAGCCCTCGTTACAGAACGCACCCCAGACAACGAGTGTCGGTGATGAGGTCATCGTTTTTGACCGGACTCGCAAAGCGATTGCCGAAAAGTTAAGAAGAAGTAAACGGACGATACCGCACTTTCACCTCTCTATCGATGTGGACATGACTGACGCGCTGCTTTGGCGCAGTTCAGACAATGCCAGTCGTGCAGTACGGATTACGGTTACTGACCTGGTGGCGTACGCGGTGGCCCAGACCTTGCCGCGATTTGGCCGGCTCAATGCGCACGTTGAAGAAGACAGACTGATTCTTCGCAAGAGCGTCAACCTGGGCATCGCGGTGGCGGTTGAGGACAGTCTCGTGGTTCCCGTCATTCCTGACGCGGCCAGCCGTAGCCTGGACGAAATCGCAGAGATTTCCAGAAGAAACGCGGAGGCGGCTCGCCGCGGAATGGTTGATCCGCGCCACTGCGGGACTTTCACCATCAGCTCCCTCGGAATGTACGGCATTAGCCGGTTTCTTCCCATTATCAATCCGCCTGAATGCGCCATCCTGGGAGTCGGATGCGCTGAACGACGGGTTGTCCCCGTCCCTGGCGGAATTGGAGTCCGGGACATGATGACCCTCGATTTGGCCTGTGACCACCGGGCAGTTGATGGGGCGTACGCTGCCGGTTTTCTGAAGTGTCTGAAGGAATTTCTGGAGGGAATCGGGAGGAACTGAGTGAAAGCTCTCATCTTCGATTGCGACGGGGTTCTCGTTGATACGGAAAGAGATGGACACCGTGTGGCGTTCAATCAGGCGTTTGCCGCAAAGAGGCTCGACATCGAATGGGACGTTGACCTGTACGGCCAGTTGTTGAAGATC
>Ga0116190_1001201_pt1 | contig 23233 bp, 22 predicted proteins | sample AD_JPNTR4_MetaG_FD_89808 | JGI IMG/M metagenome (GOLD analysis project Ga0116190, IMG submission 89808) | Active sludge microbial communities of municipal wastewater-treating anaerobic digesters from Japan - AD_JPNTR4_MetaG | ecosystem: Engineered > Bioreactor > Anaerobic > Digestate | place...
AACGGCTACTGGGAGGATATCGGGACGATTGGTGCTTTCTATCGCGCTAACCTCGATCTGACCACCGAATGCCCTCATTTCAATTTTTACGACCCGGAGGCGCCGATTTACACTCATCCACGCTTTCTGCCTGCAAGCCGGCTTGAGGACTGTCAGGTAGAAAGCAGCATTATTTCCGAGGGCTGTTCAATTCGAAACGCGAGGATCGTTAATTCGGTTATCGGCATTCGGACCGTGATCGATCGGCGTGCAGAGGTCCACAACAGTCTGGTGATGGGCGCCGACTACTACGATTCCAACTCCCTGTCGATTCCCGTGGGGATCGGAAGCAACACATTTATTAAAGGCGCGATCATCGACAAGAATGCGCGCATCGGCCGGAACGTCAGGATTGAGAACACTCGTAATCTGACGGATTTCGACGGCGGGAATTATTACGTCCGCGACGGCGTGGTCATTATCCCCAAGAACGCTGTCATAGAGGAAGGAACTGTCATCTGATGGTTGGCGGTCGAGGCCGGCTGATTTGAGCCGGAAGCGGCCGACGCTCCCGGCTTCCTTGGGTGAATAAATCTCTGACGTGTTCTGGCTCCGGATACCTCAGTTTATCTGCGGTGTCGGCCTGGGTTTCATAGCCGCTTGCAGCTGTTGGAGCCGTTCAGAATTGGCCTCTAAGGCCCTCGGGCTTACGACCTTTCCGATGAATTCAACGTGGTAAGTCCACGCCTGTTCAATGTTGCCGGTTTCCGGGTTGCGGTACCAACATTTTTCCCAGAGCTTCTTGTTGTTCAGGTCCCATGCGACGATCTGTCCGGGCTCGTAGTTCTTTCGAGTTGGCGCAACATCGAGTTCCTGAACGGGATCGTCGGGATCGAGCGCTTCCAGGATGAGGATTGTACCGTCCGTCACTTGGTTTTTGCATTCCGGATCCGAATAGAAAGGAATGCCGGCGTAAAGGACACGATGAGGTATGGTGGGCAGTTCATCCAACTGACCCGGGTTAGGATCGAACTTCGAACTCATCACACACTCCTTAGAGATTGGTTGCGGACGCAACCTCGGGTTTTGTATTTTACCATGGCCCGCCAGGGTGTCATCCGAGCTTATGTGTGGGTTATCCATCCCGCAGATAGAACGGATAGCGCGGATGTTACATGAGGGAATTGGATCAGTTCTGCTTGGGTGTCTGCTGCTTTGCGTACCTTGACGTTAACGCACTACCCATGCTAGAAATGACTCTTTTCGAGAAGGCTGTAGGAGTAAGTTGTGATTAATCCTGACTGGACTTTATTGGCAGCATCCCTGATCTTCCTCATAACTCTTTTTGCCCTCAACAGACTTCTGTTCCAGCCACTTCTCAGGGTTTTGGATGTGCGCCGCGAGAAAACAGTCGAGATGCGGCGACAAGCGCAAAAAGAACTGGAGTACCACCAGGCGCTTCTGGATGAGTACACTTCGCGGATTAAGCAGGAGAAGCAGGCAGGGTATCGTCTGGCCGATTCCGTGAGGGCGGCGGCCCTTCAGGAACGCCAACGGGCTTTAGCGGAGGCGCGCGCCCAGGCCGAGCAGGTGCTGATGCAGGCCAAGAACGAAATCCAGACGGAACAGGAGGCTGCGCGGCAACGTCTGCGGCAGGAGTCCGAAGAAGTTGCCCAGCTGATCGCTGCGAGGGTCTTGCAGCGCACCTGATCTCCTCCAGAAGTAACGGTAGGCACCAGATTGGTTCAACAATCATGAAACACCGGACTGTAATTATGGCGGTAGCAATCGCGGCTCTCGGCGCCGCGATGTTTTTCTCCGACTCTGTCCTGGCTGCGGCGGAAGAAGGGCACACAGAGGGGTGGGGCTGGATCGAGACGATCGGGCGTTTCGTCAACCTGTTCATTCTCTTTGGAGTCATTGCTTACTTCGTACGTGCCCCTTTCAAGCGCTTTTTCGCCCAACGGGCAGCTGCGATAGAAGATGAAATCCGATCGTCGGCCGAAGCTTACGAAAAGGCCCGGGCTGACAGGATTGCGCTCGAACAAAAAGTCGGAAACATCGAGACCGAGTTGGCCGCGATTCGGGCGGAGGCCCAGAAGCAGGCAGACCTGGAAAAGGAGCGACTTCGGGAACAAGCTCGGAAAGATTCCGATCGGCTACTTGAAAATGCGCGTCGGGAAATCGAAAATCTGACTCGCGCCGCGCAGAAGGATCTTAGGGAGTATGCGGCAGAGTTGGCAGTTGAACTGGCCGAAGACCGGATACGCCGCGAAATCAGGCCTCAGGACGAACGGAAGGTCGTCGAGCGGTTTTTTGTGAGCCTCGGACAGAAGGAAGGAACGAAGGGGTAAGCGAGCATGACATCCTCAGTGGCACGCAGGTATGCTGGGGCATTGGCCGACATAGCCTTGGAAGAAGGAAGAGGAGATCAGATCCTGGTCGAGCTTCATGCGGTTCAGAGACTGTTTAGCAATTTCCCGACACTTCATGAGACTCTTATCAACCCGGCCCTGCCGTTTTCGCGCAAACGTTCTATTATTGAAGTGATCGCTCCCCAAATCCCGGTCAGCCGGACAATCATCAATTTCCTCCTTCTTCTTCTCCGGGCAGCGCGTTTGAAGCAGTTTGACCAGGTCGTTGAGGCTTATGAGGTTGCACTCGATGACAGTCGGGGCATTATCCGCGGAACGGTCTCCTCGGCAAGGCCTCTTGACGAGCTGACTCAACGGCGATTGGAGAGCGCGTTGGCCGATCGGACCGGGAAGATGGTTCGTTTGAGTTACTTCGAAGATCCTTCCTTGATAGGAGGCTTCAAAGTCCAGCTCGGATCCACTGTAGTGGACGGTTCAATTCGTGCACAACTCGAGCAGATCAGGGAACAGTTGAAGGGGGATTGACGATTGACGACGTGCCTTTAGATCGTGAATGGTCAATTGTTACGGAGTGGATGAATGGCGATTAAAGCGGAAGAAATAAGCAAGATCATCAAAGAACAGATCAAGGACTTCGATACCGGGGTTGTGGTCAGCGAAGTGGGGACGGTGATTTCAACGGGCGACGGAATCGCGCGTATACACGGCTTGGAAAACGCCATGGCCCTGGAGCTTCTGGAGTTCCCGCACGATGTTTACGGTCTCGCGCTGAACCTCGAGGAAGATAACGTGGGAGCGGTGCTTTTTGGCGAGTTTCATCTCGTAACCGAGGGCGACATCGTCAAGCGGACTCGCAGCATCATGCAAGTGCCGGTCGGGGAAGCGATGCTCGGCCGGGTGGTCGATGCCCTTGGTCGGCCGGTGGACGGCAAGGGGCCGATCCATACGACGGAGTTTAACCCAGTAGAACGACTCGCACCGGGTGTTGTCGACCGCCAGCCGGTCCGAGAGCCATTGCAGACGGGAATCAAGGCAATTGACTCGATGGTCCCGATTGGACGCGGGCAGCGCGAGTTGATCATTGGGGACAGGCAGACGGGGAAGAGCGCGATCGCGATTGATACGATCATCAATCAGAAAGACACCGACATAATCTGCATCTATGTGGCGATCGGCCAGAAGCGTTCGACCATTGCGCGGGTGGTCAAAACCCTGACCGATTATGAGGTCATGGATAAGACCATCATGGTTTCGGCCGCCTCTTCGGACCCCGCGACCATGCAATACCTGGCACCTTATGCCGGGTGCGCCATGGGTGAATACTTCCGCGACAGGGGCCAGCATGTCTTGATCATCTACGATGATCTTTCCAAGCACGCTGCCGCCTATCGTGAGATCTCCCTGCTGCTCAGGCGTCCACCCGGGCGTGAGGCTTACCCGGGGGATGTGTTTTATCTCCATAGCAGACTGCTTGAGAGAGCAGCCAAGCTAAGTGACGAGGAGGGGGGTGGAAGCCTTACCGCGCTGCCTATCATCGAAACGCAGGCCGGCGACATCTCCGCGTACATCCCGACGAACGTCATTTCTATTACTGATGGGCAGATCTTCCTTGAGACCGATCTGTTTCATGCCGGCATTCGTCCGGCCATCAACGTCGGATACTCAGTCAGCCGCGTGGGCGGATCGGCTCAGGTCAAGGCCATGAAGCAGGTCGCCGGTACCCTTCGTCTGGAACTGGCTCAGTATCGCGAACTGGCTGCATTCGCGCAGTTCGGATCAGACCTGGATAAGGCCACACAGCACCAGCTGGCTCGTGGCGCCCGGTTAACCGAGCTTTTGAAACAGCCGCAATACCAACCGTTGCCAGTTGAATTCCAGATTGTGCTGATTTATGCGGGCACAAATGGTTTTCTCGACGATTTGGAATTGAGCGAAATCAGGCCATTTGAGGAAGGGTTGCGCACCTTCATGGAAGGTCCGGGCGCGGCAATCATGCAGTCAATAAGGGAAAAGCGAACGCTCGATGATGAACTGCGAAGCCGGCTGCATGAATCGATCGCCGATTTCAAGGCAAGGTTCAAAGAAAAAGGCGAGTAATCGTACCTGAACGGAAATTATGCCAGGCGAAAATCTAATTGATCTGAGGCGGCGCGTCAGGTCGGTCGGAAACATCCGGCAGATTACTCGCGCCATGAAGTTCGTTTCAGCGTCCAAGCTTAGAAGGGCGCAGGAGCGCGTCTTGTCTGCCCGTCCGTACGCCAACCGAATGCTGGCGGTTCTCAACTCGGTGGCCACTCGGGTTGACCCGTCGTCTCACCCGCTGCTGGCCGAAAGAGACAACCAGCGTGTCATGCTGCTCGTGCTGACGAGCGACAAGGGTCTTTGCGGCGCCTTCAATTCGAACATCATTAGAGCGACTGTTCGTTTTATCGAGAGCGAGGCGGCCAACAAGACCCTCACGCTTACGCTGCTCGGCCGAAAAGGGCTGGACTGGTTTGCGAAACGGCCGTGGCCGATCAGACACCAGTATGTGAATATCAGCAGCAGTGTGAGCTACTCCTATGCTCAGGAGATCGCGCGCGCCGTTGTTGACTATTACATCAAGAGCGAGTTGGATTCGGTTCAGCTGGTCTATAACGAGTTCAAGTCGGTAATTCAGCAACGACTCGTAATTGAGCCGCTGCTGCCCATTCGCCGGCTGGAGCCCGAGGGGCGAGAGGTTTTTCTCGATTACATTTACGAGCAGCCCCCGAGTGTTATTTTCGATCGTCTCTTACCGAAACACGTCGAGACACAGATCTTCAGGGCCATGCTCGAGTCAGAAGCGGCAGAGCATGGCGCCAGGATGACCGCAATGGATTCGGCGACCAGGAATGCCGAGGAGATGATCGAGAACCTGACCTTGCGAATGAACCGAATGCGTCAGGCATCCATCACTACGGAGCTTATTGAAATCGTCAGCGGGGCGGAAGCCCTGGCTGGCTGACGAGGAGCGAGAGAAAAATGGCAGAAGCGGTCGGAAAAGTACTGCAGGTGGTCGGACCCGTTATCGATGTCCAGTTCGATTCTGGTCACGTGCCTCCTATATACAACGCAATCAAAGTGGTAAGCGACGGATTCGAGACTCCGGTGCCGATCAACATCACGCTCGAAGTAGCACAGCACCTGGGCGAAGGCGTGGTCAAATGCGTTTCCATGGAGCCGACCGATGGGGTGGTTCGCGGGATGAATGCGATTGACACCGGTGCGCCCATTACAGTCCCTGTGGGGCGTCAGACGCTCGGACGAGTGTTGAACGTTCTGGGCGAGCCGGTTGACAAGAAGGGACCCATCGAGTCCGAGATGCGATACCCCATCCACCGGCCTGCACCCAGTTTTCAGGACCAAAGCACTGAAACAGAAATGCTCGAGACCGGTATCAAGGTCATAGACCTGGTCGAACCCTTCTCGCGCGGCGGTAAGATCGGCCTGTTTGGCGGGGCCGGGGTAGGGAAGACGGTTATCATCATGGAACTGATTAACCGGATTGCGACCCAACACGGTGGTTTTTCGGTTTTTGCGGGTGTGGGCGAGAGGACTCGCGAGGGAAACGACCTGTGGCTGGAAATGACCGAATCAGGAGTTATCAGCAAAGCTGCCCTGGTTTATGGCCAGATGACTGAGCCCCCCGGCGCTCGACTGCGGGTGGGCCTTACGGGTTTGACCGTTGCCGAATACTTCCGCGACGAGGAAGGGCAGGACGTACTCCTGTTCATCGACAATATCTTCCGGTTCACCCAGGCTGGATCAGAAGTATCGGCTCTGCTTGGCCGAATGCCTTCAGCTGTCGGCTATCAGCCCAACCTTGCCACTGAAATGGGTGAGCTCCAGGAGCGCATTACCACGACGAAAAAAGGGTCCATCACCTCAATCCAGGCCATTTATGTGCCGGCTGATGATTACACCGATCCTGCCCCGGCCACGACCTTTGCGCACCTTGACGCTACCACCAACCTGGATCGGAAGATCATGGAGCAGGGAATCTATCCCGCTGTGGATCCTCTTGCTTCTACCAGCCGTATCCTTGATCCGCGCGTGATCGGGGAGGAGCATTACACGGTTGCACGGTCCGTTCAGCGGGTTCTGCAGCGCTATCGCGAACTGCAGGACATCATCGCGATCCTGGGAATCGATGAACTGTCGGAAGAGGACAAGCTCACGGTCTCACGGGCACGGAAAATTCAAAAGTTCTTTTCGCAGCCCTTCTACGTCGCCGAGCAGTTTACTGGTCTCAAGGGGAAATACGTTCCAGTAGCCGAGACGGTACGCGGTTTCAAGGAAATCGTAGAAGGCAAACATGACGAGATTCCCGAACAGGCTTTTTACATGGTCGGCGGCATTGACGAGGCCCTTGAAAAAGCTCAGAAGCTGCGTGCAGAGGCAGCGTAATTCATTGACAACAGACTATGCCAGAGCCGTTGTTGCCTAAATCGATACACCTTGAAATCGTGACACCGGATCGATTCCTGTTCCGCGGGGAAGTCCAGTCTGTAACCGTGCCGGCCATAACCGGATATCTGGGAATCCTGCCTGGGCATGCCCCGCTCCTGTCAGAACTCCGTGTCGGTGTCATCACTTACCGGACAGCCTTGGAAGAGGAGCGGCTTTTTTGCAGTTGGGGATTTGTCGAGGTCTTGCCGGACCGTGTCTCTGTCCTTGCTGAAATTGCCGAGAGACCGAACGAGATTGACGTCGAACGGGCCCGGCGGAAGAAAGAGGAGGCGGAGAGACTGCTGCGCTCCAAGAGCCCGGGCGTTGACTACGAGCAGGTCATGATCTCGCTGGAAAAGGCGAACACACGGCTCGAGGTCGCTCGTGCGAGCGTTTGAGCAACGACAGACACCGCCAGCCTGAATGCGGTCTTACTAGGGCGATACGCGGGGAGTTAACAAAACTGGCCCCGCGATTCTATCGCACCGCGCCATGGATTTGTTATAATCCTTCCTGCCGCTCGTTGCTGGGGGATGGTGTAACGGCAACACTCGTGGCTCTGGACCACGCTATCGGGGTTCGAATCCCTGTCCCCCAGCCAACTTCATGTTCCTCCGCAATCCCTGAGACGGTCTGAGAAGAATCGCTGGGTTTGTCCGCGTAATCCGCGGCATCCGTGCCATCCGCGGGCTAGTACCCGCGGATGGCACGGATGCCGCGGATTACGCGGATAGACCCGCCGATTTTTCCATACCGTCTCAGGCATTGCCGGTCTTGGACATTCCAGTTGCGTTTTGGTAACGTCTAGGAGTAAGTCGACGTTCCCCTCTCGCGTTGTCATTTACGTTTCTTAATACCGGAAAAGGCGTTGCACGAGAGCGAGAATCTCTACCACAAAGTATTCAGTCAGATGAACCAGGCCTGTGGCCTGTGCGAAATGGTGCACAATCCCCAAGGTGCGCCGAGTGACTACCGGTTCCTGGAAGTGAACCAGGCCTACACCGAGTTGACAGGCGTTTCCCTTGGAACTGGCAGCGAGCAGACCATCGGTCAAGCACTACCAGGCGTCAAGGACGATTGGATCAAGCACTTTCACGGAGTGATTGAGTCGGGAAAGCCGGCCAGATTCCAGAGCCACGATACGGCTTCGGATCGATGGTTTGAAGTATTCGTCTACAAGATCGGACCGGGCCGACTGGCGCATCTCCTTGTGGAAATCAGCGACGCGAAAAGAAATGAAATCGTTTTGCGGCGGCAGGAGCAGAGACTGTTGGAGCTCAATCAGGAGCTTGAACAGCGGATTGTCGAAACGACGGCGCTTGCCGAACAGCACACCTTCGAGTTGCGTCAGCTGATCGAGGAATTAGGACAGACGGAACAGCAATACCGGGCAAGTCTCTCTCAAATCCTTCACGATCATTTGCAGCTGTTAGTAGCTGCGAAGTTTCGCATCCAGGCGCTCCAGTTGGTCAAATCTCCGTCAGACTTGGCCGGGGAAGTCCCGCTGCTGGAGGGCCTCATCAACGAGGCGATCGAGCAGGCAAGGTCGGTGGTTGCAGGTTTGAGTCCCCCGATCCTCAGAGATCGGGGACTGGTCGCCGGCCTGGAGTGGTTGGCCCGCCGGCTTAGAGAAGAGCACGGCTTGAAAGTGGGTCTAGCGGTCCACCCGGAAAGTGAGCCGGAGGGGGAAGAAACCAAGATGTTCCTGTTTCTTGCCGCCCGCGAGCTCCTTTTGAATGTCGTGAAGCATTCGGGAGCGAGTCGAGCCTCCCTGGGTTTGGCGCCCGCAGATTCAGGCTTTCTGAAGCTGACGGTGAAGGATGAGGGCGTCGGGTTTGCAAGGGATAAGGTTGAGATCCGCAGCCATGGCGGATTCGGTTTGTTCAATATTCAGCAGCGGTTGGAGTTGTTGGGCGGCGCCCTCGACATTAAGAGCAGTCCGGGCGAAGGTTGCGAAGTCTCGATGATTATTCCTGTGCCGTCGCGACCCCAGCCCGCTCCGAGGACACTGGCGCCTCGCGATCAAAACCGGGACTTGCCGCTCGAAAGGGATAAAAAATCCGAGAACCAACAGGCGATCCGCGTCATGATCGTCGATGATCACGAGATCCTGAGAGAGGGACTGGCGAACTTACTCGAGAGCAACAGTCAGATCAAGGTCGTAGGTGGGGCCGCAGACGGAGCAGTAGCTGTCGAATTGGCGCTTCGACTCGTCCCTGACGTCATCCTTATGGATGTCACTATGCCGATCATGAATGGAATTGAAGCGACTCGCTGCATAAAGGCTGATCTCCCGGAATGCCGGATCATTGCCCTTTCAATGCACGAAAGAGAAGACATGGAGGCCGCGATGCGCGAGGCGGGAGCGACCGCTTACGTCTCCAAAGATGTTCCTTGGGATCAGCTCAATGCGGTTATCCAAAGCCTCGTTATCGAAAAAGGGTAATGTTGCCGCCCTCGAAAGATGATCGTTGTGAGTGAATCACGGTGTCCATTTTTCCCGCGCCGCTGACCACTCTGATCGCAAGATCCCATACTGTTCGACGTCCAGATACTCTCCCCACTTGAAAATATGCTTTCGCAGGCACCCCTCGTGAGTCATGCCGAGCTTCTGAAGGACACGGCCGGAGGCGGGATTGCGACTGAAGTGGTGTGCCCATACCCGATTCAGCTCTAAAGTTGTGAAAGCATAGTCGAGGACCGCAGTGGCCGCTTCGGTACAGTATCCTCGGTTCCAGAAAGGAACACCCACCCAGTAGCCAAGCTCGGCGTGGGAATGGTGACGATTGATTCCGAGACCGATTGCCCCGCAAACCATCCGGGCTTCCCTAATGAGGATCGCAAATGTCACGCCTATTCCTTTCTGGAAGTCTGTTTGGCGCTCCGTAATCCATCTTTCCGCGAAGCCTTGCTCGTACGGATGAGGGATCAGGAGTGTGTTATAGGCGATCTCTCGTTGGCCGGCGAGCTCCTTGACTACCGGAGCATCAGTGACGAAAAACTGTCGCAACAACAGCCGTTTTGTAGTAAGGACCGGATGATTCATAGGATAGTCAAGGGTCTCCGAAAAATCAGAAGACGACTCGTCCCCCCACAATTGTCTGAACAACTCGAATCGCCTTGATGTTAACAGGATCAACCTTAAAGGGGCTTTCCGATAAAACGATTATGTCGGCAAGCCAGCCGGGTCGAATGACGCCTAGAACATCCTCAGCGAACATTGCGTACGCATTTGACCTGGTATAGCACGTCAAAGCCTGCTCCACGGTGATCTTCTGGTCCGGTATCCAACCCCCGGGGTTCTTTTCGTCAAGTGTGCGACGAGTTACGGCGGCATAGACCCCGAGCAACGGATTCAGAGGGGCAACCGGCCAATCGCTTCCAAAGGTCACTACGGCGCCATTGTCCAATAGTGACCGGAAAGCATAAGTGGTCTTCAGCCTTTCGGGCCCGATGCGTTTTCCGGCCCAGCGGCCGTCGTCGATCAAGTGGTAGGGCTGCATCGACGCGATTACTCCCAGACTTCTGAAACGACCGAGCGATTTCGGCGCCAGATGCTGCGCGTGCTCGATCCTGAAGCGCCTGTCTTTCATAGAGCCCTCATCCCGCAGGATCGACTCATAGATGTCGAGGAGTTCCTCATTGGCCCTGTCGCCGATGGCGTGGATCGCGACGTGTTGGTCTCGCTCAATTGCTGACTCAATCAGCCGCCTCATGTTTCCCTCTGGAAAGCACATCGCCGCTGGAAGACCCGTGGAATCCGGATCGTCAAGATAGGGCTCGTAAAACCAGGCGGTCGTGCTGCCAAGAGATCCGTCCATGAATCCCTTGACTCCCCCGACGCGCACAAAATCGTCCGAACCCTGGATTTCTCGCTCTTCGTCCGAACCTTCATGAGACTTGTCCAGCTCGGGAAGAGGGGTGAAGGCATAGATCCTCACGGTCAGCTTTCCATCTTGGAACAGCTTCCTGAATAGCGCCACGTCTGCTTGTGAACACATGGTGTTCACCGATGTAACTCCCAGCCGCGCAGCTTCCTGGATTGCCGCCAGGGCGGCGTTGGTCCTTTTCTCTTCAGAGGGTTCAGGAATCAACCGCGATACCAGGTCCATTGCGGCATCCCGCAGAAGGCCGGTCGGCTCGCCCCTGTGATCACGCACGATCTGGCCGCCGGGGGGATCAGGAGTGTGGCGCGTTATTTTCGCCAGATTCAGGGCGTAGCTGTTGGCCAAGGCCATGTGTCCGTCCAGGCGATTGACGAACACCGGGGTGTCGGGCGTTACCGAATCGATCAGCCACCGCGTGGGCAGCCGTTGGGAGGGCCAGGACTCATGGTCCCAGTTTCCGCCTGTTATCCACTCCCCTTTGGAGAGGCGGGCAGCTCGCGCCCCGATCAGCTGCGCAAATTCCTTCTCGTCCTTCGCCTCGCGGAGATTGATGCCCAGCAGACTGAAGCCGCCTTCCAGAAAATGGACGTGGTTATCAATGAACCCCGGCATCACGAATTTTCCCTGGAGGTCGATGACTTGGGTCTCGGGCCGACTAGCCGCGAGGATTTGGTTAGTGGCCCCGACTGCTGTAATTCTGGCGCCCGAGATCGCTACAGCTTGTGCCCAGGGCGTCTCTGGATCTCCAGTCCAGATATCGCCGTTCGTCAAAATAAGATCGGCTTGCATAGCGTCCTTTCCGGTAGAACAGGCTATCATTGCCAGAAGCACCAGCGGTGGTAAGAGTCTGAGAGGCAGCATAGCCCCGATATTACATGACATCAGCCGACGCAGGAAACTGCGTATCGATTGGCTGCGGCTCTTGAGCTAACATTACCAGCCAGGGGATGAGATCGCCGAGGGTGCTTCGATGAACCTGTTGAACGCACTGGCGCTTGCAGGATTCTTCCTGGGGATCCTGCTTCACTTGTTTCTTTTTTCCGCTTTCCTTAAGCGTCGGCGCAAATCGGTTTTCGAGCTGGCTCTATTGTCCCTGGTTGGCGCCCTGCTGCTGTGGTTTGGCGGCAGCTTCATCTCTGTGCTGTTAGGCCAGATGAATCAGGCGAGAGTCGCTCCTGTCGCACGCGGCGTGAACACCGTGACCTTCGTCGCCCTGGCGTTGCTCCCTCCGTTGCTGTTGCATACGAACTGGATCTATTACAGGAAGCGACATTCTCCGGCGGCCTGGGAGCGCAAGGTGATATTTTTCCTCCTGGGGGTTCTTTACCTTTCGCTGGTGGCTCTCCCGGTGATCGCGGCCCGCCTCCTGTCGGCGCCTGCCGAAGACCCGTTGAAAGATGTCCAGTTTTTTATGCTTCCTTTTTTGCTGCTTCTGTCCCTGGCTTACTACGGGGCGGCTTTCATTGGATACCGGATCATCACTTATCCTCGGAGCCAGCTGGAGCGAAAAGTTTTTCGCAGTCTGGCAATCATCTTCACAGTTATCCCGATGTACAACGCGGCGGCCGTTTACCTGGGCAGTCCCGACGGCTGGTTGATGCTGGGTGCCTCTTTGGCATCGCTCGTTCCCAGTTCTCTCATCTGTTACTACATCTACCGTTACCAATTCCTGGATATCGATACCGGCAGGCCCCTGGCCTCAGCCTTAATGATCCTTCTGAGCCTGGCTGCCTATATCCTCGGGGTCCGGATCATAGGCGGTTATCTCGAGGGCGAACTAACAGGTTCCTCTAGTTCGTCTTTGCTTCTTGAGGCTACGCTGCTGGTGGGAATCCTGCTGTTGTTTCCACCCTTGAGCCGAGGTCTCGAGCGCTTGGTAAACCGTCTTTTCCGCGGGGAATTCGGAAGTTCCGGGAAATCGGTGAAATCATCCATCATTCCGCTCCAATAATCGCCGACCCGAACCTGTTTAAAGAGTTCGTGGAAAGTCATTTAAAGCATGAGCTCGGAACCAGCCAGGTTTGGATATCGCTCGATCCGAGCGGCCCAAGGTCGGGTGAAGGAGTGTATCCGCTGATTGCTTCCGAGCGGCCGATTGGCTTTCTGGAGATCCAACACCCGCAGACCGATTCGGGAAGCGAACGAGAGGCTATGCGTTTCCTGGCCAATGAAATAGCGGTGGCCTCGAGCGGTGGTCGCTCGCTGGCAGCTCAGCTGCAGATGGAAAGAGAACTTGCCCAGAAATCCCACATGGAAGAACTGGGAAGGATGGCTGCATCTGTTGCCCACAACGTTAAGAACCCTCTCAGTTCGATGAGAACGCTTTTGCAACTCCTTGAGGAGGCGGATAATCTGACATCCGACCAGAAAGATGAAATCCGGATGATGATCAGAGAAATTGACCGCCTTTCATCGACGGTGACGAGCCTGTTGAAATTCTCCAGGCTCGACTCAGACAGCAGGGGACGGAGCGCGGAGTGGGCAACCGTCAGTCTGCGGGAACTGGCCGGTTCATTGCGCGGTGTTTTTGCCGGCGATCTGGAGGCCCGGGCAGTCCGGCTGGAGATCTGTGAGAACGACGTAACGCTTCGAAGCAAACCCGAAGTTTTGACCGATATTCTCTCCAACCTGCTCATGAACGCGATCGAGGCCAGTCCGGTTGGCGGCGCCGTTCGGATCTGGTTTGAAAAGGACGAAACCCACGTCCGGTTAAATGTAGAGGACGAAGGTGCGGGTATAACGGAGCGGGTTCGTGGGAAGTTGTTTGAACCCTTCGTGAGCACGAAAAGTCGGGGAACCGGATTAGGGCTGGCTATCGTGAAAAAGAGGATCGAGCAGTTAGAGGGAACCGTCTCCTACTTGAGTCCCGTTAAAACAACAGGCGGCACGCGTTTCACGGTGAGTGTTCCGGTTGCGCCTGCATGGGACATCAAGGCGAGGGGCGACAGGGAGCCGTCCACATGAAAATTCTCATTGTTGACGATGAAGAAACGGCCCGTTACGGAATGCGCCGGACCTTGGATGTGAAAGGGCGTGTTTTCGAAGCGGCTACTCTGACTGCAGCGCGCCGCATTTGTGCGGAAGAAAAGCCCGATCTCGTTCTCCTGGATCTCAATCTCGGAGGTGAAAACGGCTTCGAATTATTAACTGAGCTTCAATCATGTGAGCCTGTCCCAAAAGTCGTCATCATTACCGCCCATGGGAGCGAAAAGATAGCCGTGGAGGCCATGAAGCACGGCGCCTTCGATTACCTCGCCAAACCCTTCGACATTGATGAACTCCGGCTCATCGTCAGAAACGCTGCCCGGCAGATCGAACTGCAGCAGGAGAACGAGGCTTTGAAAATGGAGCTGGCTGCCGTATCCAGCAGGGGCAACCTGCTTGGAATCAGTCAAGCCATGCAGGAGGTTTTCGGCCTGATTGACAAGGTTGCCGAAACGGATGTGACAGTCCTGCTGCTGGGTGAAAGCGGGGTGGGCAAGGAACTCGTTGCACGGGAACTGCACCGGCGCAGCGCGCGAGCAAAAGAACCATTTATCACGGTCAACTGTGCGGCAATACCGGAAAACCTGATGGAGAGCGAGCTGTTCGGACATGAAAAAGGCGCGTTTACAGGCGCCCTGCAGCGGCGCATTGGAAAGTTCGAGCAAGCGCAGAAAGGGACGCTGTTCCTGGATGAGATCGGTGATATGGCATTGGAAACCCAGGCGAAGATACTGCGCGCGCTTGAGAATCGAACCATTGAACGGCTGGGCGGCAGCCAGACGATAGAGGTAGACGTCCGTATTGTCAGCGCAACCAATCGGGATCTGCGAGAGATGGTTAAGCAGGGGAAATTTCGGGAAGACCTCTACTATCGACTGGAGGTAGTCCAGATCGAAATCCCTCCCTTGCGAGAGCGTAAAGAAGATATCCCTCTGCTTGAAAGTCATTTTCGGAAGCTCTTCGCGGCCAGGCATCGGCGCGACATTCCGAATATCACCCCGGCCGCCTTGTCCCGCCTGATGCAGTTTCCGTTTCCGGGGAATGTCCGGCAGCTGCGCAACCTGGTGGAGCGTCTTGTGGTGCTGAATTCGACGGGCACGATCGAAGAAAGCGACCTGCCCGAGGAAATCAGATTCTATTACCCGGAACAAGGCGACGATACCTCCGACATCAGTATGGGCGCATTTCTCGCTATGGATTTTAGAACCGCACGCGAGGCATTTGAAATCCGCTACTTGCTCGCCAAACTTGCCGAACACCACCACAACATCAGCCGTACCGCCCGCGCAATCGGGATGCACCGACAAAGCCTTCAGCAGAAAATGAAAGACTTGGGTCTGCGCGGCCCCGGTACAGCCGATGAAGGTGACATCGGTGGCAACGGTCCCGGGATCGAGTGAGCGAAGCATCTGTCGTGGTGCTGAACTCAATTGATCCTTGCGCTGGGCCGTTTTTTGTGTATTATTTCGCAACAATGAGACTTCCGTGTGGTCCTTCTGGAAGCATCGCTTTATGAGTAGTGGGGTGTATCTGCGGTTTGCTATGAGGAGGGAGATGAATATGTCGAGGAGAATGATATTGCCATTGTTGCTGCTAAGTCTGGCCTTGCCGGTTTACGGCCAGCTTGTTGGCGACCAGCCGACAGCTGGATTCACGAATGCTCGTACTTACACTAACGCCGACGTGTTGGACCTGCGGCCTCCGCTCAGGCTGTTCGAGACTATTGATCTTACGGGGATCACTAATGCGACCAGCCTGGTGGTGTTTGAGGACAAGTTTTTGGTCGGGCAAACGGGCTCGCCTGTCAATTACCGGATGTTCAGTCGATCGGGGAACTACCTTTGGGGTTCGGACCTGTCTGGCTCTGGAGGACCATTCCGCTTCATCCCTGCGATCGGCGGCCAACTGGTGATCCTCGGCGGCGAGGGGACCACGTCAATTAGGGCGGTCAGCTTGATCGACGGTACGCCTTTGTGGAGCGACACCGTCGGAAATACTAATGGTCGCTTTCCCGCGGTGACGGATAATCGGGTGGTCTATCACGGGGCGAATAGAATCGTTGTTGCGAACCGGAATGGGAGCGTCTTCTGGCAGAGCGCGGTTACTACCGCCGTATCGGCGGTAGCTGTTCGCGATGACTCGCTTTATTATCTCGCCAAGGATAGGACCCTGAGGGCAATCAACCTGCAGATGGGCACCGATAAATGGCCGGCTATGACTAATGTCGCCGGCGACGGAGCAAGCCTGATTGCGACCGAAAAGTACATCTTCCTGAATGATCCTGCGGGTGGGTATGTGGCCACGATAAACGCCCAAACGGGGGTACCGGATTGGAACGGCGACGTAGTCTTTCTGGATGGTGAGTTTTCGGGGACGCCGGGCTTAGCACTTGGGTACGGTCGGTTGTATGCGTTCCGATCGAATGATGGGAGTGGTAATTCGGCGATCTCAGCTTACGATCCCGACACGGGTGACGAACTCTGGGTCGTCACTGACGAAGGAACGGGTTTGGACTATGCCTTCCTGGCTGACAATACGATTTATTACTATCAGGGTGGAAGCCAGGTACGCGCCCGGGATGCAGCCACAGGGGCCCTGTTGTGGAGTATTGAAAAGCCGGGAGTTCGGGGATTGGGCGCCGCCAAAGGTGAGCTGTATGTGCTACGCGAAGATGCCATCGATGTCTACGTGACAACTAATGAGATTTTCATGCCGCAGATGGCGAATGCGGGCGGTCAGAAGACGATTATTATGCTGGCAAACCCGGGGTCGACGCCGGTCAAGGCCACTGTGTACTTCTACGGTGAAGACGGCAGTTCCATCTCGGTCCCGCTCCAGTCTTACGGGGTGCAGGACCAGGTTGAGGTCACGGTGCCGGCTGGCGCTACGTTGAGCCTTCAGACCGATCCCGCCGTCGGCAACGCGATGACTGGCTGGGTTCGTGTCATTTCCGAAGCGCCCTTGCGCGGAACTGTGAACTTCCAGTTTGCGGAAGGAGAGGAAGTCACCAGAGAGGCGGGCGTGGCTGATTCTGTCCCAACCGGTTCGGCCAACATCTACGTCAACGTCGAAGGTGATTTCAATGCCGGTGTGGCGATGGCCAATCCGACAGAACAGGACAGCAATGTGACCCTCCGGCTCCTGGACTCTTCGGGCGCGGAAATTGCGAGCAAGAGTCTGGAGTTGCCGTCGGGCGCTCATTCGGCAAGTTTCGTCGTGGAGATGTTCCCCGACGAGGTGGGTGATTCTTTTGAAGGAACCCTGGCAATCGAGGCCGATGTCCCGATCGTGATTACCGCGATCAGGACTAAGGGCGGGTTGCAGATTTCAAGCTACCCGGTGGCTCAAGCAGTTCGGTAAAAAGTCTTGGCGGGCGGTCCGCAAGAACTGCCCGCCTCCTCACCTTTCTCAGAACTGAAAGGAAATCCCGGTCGTGATCATCCAGGTGGAGTCCCAACCATCCTCCTGCGCCAGGCTCACCCTCGGCAGGCCGGTGATATAGCGGGAAAGGTCCAGCAGCAGGAACATTCCCTCCTGCAGCTTGATCTCCGTACCTCCACCCAGGACAAAACTGGTTCCGTAGTCGACGAACTCCTGCCCGCCGATTTCAAAGACGTGGCGAACGAAGCCAACCCCCCCTTTGCCAAACACATTGATTGCATCGCTGCGTTTGGTGAGCTTCACGCCTTGAGCCTGATTGATAAACTTCAGACTGAGGCCGCTCTGTTCCACTCCGCCGAGAAAGCTGGTCTGACTGAAAATTCCGAAATATGGGTTGACATTGTAGACGAAGCCAAACCCACCGCCGTTAAAACCTTCACCCTCGAAGGAGAATCCGGGAGCGTCCTCGATGTCAAATCCTTGAACGCGATGATAGAAGCCTTGGAACTCAACTTCCGAATAATCTTGAGCAAGGCACAAACCGAATACCAGTGACATAACCGCTACGCCTGTGAACCACCGCATCATGAGCCTCCTTGGTGACTTGTATGGATGACGAAAACTATTCGAAAGTTCAGCTCTTGCTTTTCTGAACCTCGTACCAACGCCTGTTGATTTCTATATATTCCTGCCACTGTTCGGGCACTTCATCCTCCGGGAAGATGGCTTCGACGGGACACTCAGGAACACAAGCGCCGCAATCAATGCACTCCTCCGGATCAATATAAAGCTGGGTAGCCGGCTCGAACGACTCCTCATCCTTTCTGGGATGAATGCAATCGACCGGGCAGGCATCGACACACGCCGTATCTTTCGTCCCGATACAGGGCTCGCAGATAACAAAGGCCATTCGAACTCCTTCCTCCAGTGTTTTCAGTTAATCATAACAGTCTAGACCAAAGGGCAGTCTAGACCAAAGGGAGCGTTAATGGATAAAGCAGTTGCAGCCCTCGTTGTCATCCGCGCAATCCGCGTAATCCGTGCTATCCGCGGGTCTCCATACCGGCGGATAGCACGGATTACGCGGATGACAGGCGGGCGGCTACCCCCATTGACCCCTTCCAGGCGCTTTCATAAACTACAAGCGGTGAATCGGACGGAACGCCTCTTGGATCTCATCACCTACCTGCTCAACGCCAGAGAGCCAGTCTCGTGGAAGGAGATAAAGAACCATTTCCCTGAAGACTATGACCGCGGAGTGGAAGAATCCAATCAGCGAAAGTTTGAGCGGGATAAGGCGGAACTCGTATCACTTGGTATCCCGATTGACTATCAGGCGGCGACCGAGGGTCGTAAGGAAGGATACCTGATCAGGAAAGAGAAGCTCTTTCTGCCCGAGGTGGAGTTTGAACCCACCGAAGCTTCGCTCCTGATGTTGGCGGCCAGCGCTGTTATCGAGAGCGAAAGCTTTCCGTATCGGGAGCAGCTGGAATCGGCACTGAACAAGATCATCGGCGTCCAGAACCGTTTCACCGTCCCGCCGCAGATAGCGATCAGCGTTCAAAACCGGAGGAAAACTCCTCGGACGGCGGCGCTCCTTGAACAGATACAGGAAGCGCTTAACCGCAGGAAGACAATAACGATAGAGTACCACGCGTTCAGTACCGGCAAAACCGAGGTTCGGAAAGTCGATCCCTATGGCTTGATCTTTCGAAAAGGCAACTGGGTTCTGATCGGGTGGGATCACTTACGAAACGGCATTCGAAAGTTTGTCTTAACGCGCATTCAACGGGAGATTCCGCCGTTGAAACGGCCTGGGACTCCCGATTACGAAATCCCGGCCGATTTCTCCCTGCGCGCTCATCTCAATCTTCAGCCGTGGGAATTCGACGTACATGAGCCAGTGGATGCGACCCTTCGCATTGCCAAACACCGAATTCCCGAGCTTCTCCCCCAATTGTCCTCGGCCAAGGCAATCGACGACGACACGTTTGAACTGCGCGTCACAAATACCCGTCTCTTCCTTCGTTGGGTGCTGGAACAAAAGACGGACGTGGAAGTCTTGAGTCCTCCCTCGATCAGGAACGAGATCCGAAAGGTGCTTCAGACACTGGCATGAGCGTAACCGGAAGGATCAATCGCATTCTATTCATACTGAGCTTCGTCGCTCAGAATCAGGGCGTCACTCTCGAAGAATTGGCAAAGCAGGTGGAGATGTCGCCCGAAGAATTGACTAAGGAACTGGAGTTCATGCTCCTGATCGGGAAGCCTCCTTTCCGGCCTGATGATTACGTCGATATCTATGTTGAGGATGGTCGGGTGTATGTGGAGTTCGACCAGATGCTGAACCGGCCTCTGCGTCTGACGCGCCCGGAGGCCTTGGCATTGCTCATGTCATTGCAGTTGCTGGACCCGGAGGTCGATCCCAAGGCAGTGGACTCCTTGAAGACGAAGATCGAGGCACTGATCTCGTGTTCTGTTGACGAGGCTTCGCGGCTGGAAGACAGCATTCTGCTGGATAGACCCGCCCGGCCAATGTCGGCTCATTTTGATCGCCTCCGAAAAGCGGTAGAGCGGCGTCGGAAGGTGTTGATCCAATATTACACCCTGGGACGTAATGAAACCGCCAAGCGCATCGTTCACCCTTACTTCCTGATGAAAAGTCTCGACTACTGGTACCTGACCGGGTATTGCGAGCTGCGCAAAGATCTGCGGACATTCAAGTTTGAGAGAATCCTCAACGTCAAGATGCTGCCGAATACTTTCCCGCCGCCCCAGGATTCGGTGATTGAGGCTTACAAGAAGGAATTCCTCAGCGCACTCGGCCGCAGGCATGTCGAGATCTTCTTTGATTCGGAGGTCGCTCCCTGGATCCAGGAACGGTACGGATCGTCGGTCAGGCAAGGGCCGGATGGCGGAGTCATCTTGACTCTTTCAAGCGATTCGCTGGAGTTTCCCTCCCGCCTTGTTCTCGCTCACGCTCCGCATGCGCGGCCGCTCAGTCCGCCGGAACTGGTTGCCAAAGTGGCCGAGGATGTCCAGAGAGTCCTCGAGATCTACCCGGACGAACCGTCACCGTCACTAAAAGCTTCGAAGTAAATCCTATGCCTAAACGGGTTTCTCTTCTCGTCCTGATTTTCTCCTGCAATTTCGCCCTGGTTTTAGGCGAGACGCATTCGGGCAAAGATTTTTTCCCTCACTTCTACCATCAGCAGAAGGAAATCTGGTCGTTTCCCGCCCAAAAGAAAACGTGGCAAAACGAGACCTTTTGGCTGCTTATCGGGTGCTCAACCGCGTCCTTCAGCTTGGACGGTTCACCAGCCAGAGAATTACGGGAGGATCCTTCCTTCTCCGGTTTCAACAGCGTTTTTGCTTCCTCGACCGGCGATGTTGTCATCGGGGCGGTTCCGCTTGCGTTTTTGCTGACCGGAGAAATCAGCCGCAATCCGGAATTCCGAGATTTCGGCTGGAAAAGCTGCGAGGCCGCCTTGGACGCGTTGCTGGTTACTTCAGTCTGGAAACTCGCAACACAGCGCTCCCGCCCGCATACCGGGGAAAATTACGGATTTTGGAAAGGGGGCAACTCTTTCCCTTCGGGCCATTCAACCTTCGCCTGGGCCTTGGCGGCCACCACCGCCTCTCATTTCAAGCAACACAAATGGCTTCCCTGGATTGTCTATCCGGTTGCCGGCGTGGTCAGTTTTTCTCGAATCACCTCGGGAAACCATTTCCCTTCCGATGCGGTCGCCGGATCGCTCCTCGGTTTCGTCATCGGAAGGTATGTGGTAGAGTGACCACAGGTGAACTTTACGGAACGCTTAAACATCCCTTAAGTCAGGAACAGTGAGGGAGAAATGAGAAAGGTCCTGATCCTGCTGATATTATGGGGAGTTTCAGCCGGGCTCCTGGCCGAACGTCAGTACTACAGGTTCCGTTCCAGCGGTTATTATTTCCGTCCTCCACGGACACTCTATTATCTGCGGCCCGATTTACTTCACAGGCCCTATTTCAGTTACCCGTACTACGGGTACTACGGGTATCCGGCGGTTCCTCACTACCGGCATACTCCTGATTGGGTGGGAGGTCCCCGGGGTACATATTCGACCTATATCGAGAGTCCGGCCGGTATGGAAGTGGTTCGCGCCAACACTTCCGATCTGATTTTCACCGTCAGTCCTCGATACGCCAAGGTATATCTTGACGGGAAGCTGATCGGAAGCGCTCGAGATCTGGCCGGTGAACGCGAACGTTACATGGTCCTCGACGGGATACACGAGCTACGAGTTGAATATCCGGGTTATAAGACCTTTGAGACCGAGCTGCAAGTCGAACCCAACCGCACCGTCCACCTGGACATCAGACTCGATCCCGAGCCGGAGCGTTAAAGGGGCAAAAGAAGTTCTCCTTTACCCCTTGCGAGCGGACCGGTACAGATCAATCTCGACTATCACTGAGTGGGGTTAGCGGCGGGAGTGGCAGAAGCGACCGGGAAGCGCTGATCATACTGTTTCACGATCGCGTCAGTAATGTTAAGCGCTGGGTTCACATAGGCAAACGTCGCACTCTGATCCAGCCGGAAGATAGTATCAATTCCATTTTGCTGCGCGTATTCATTCAGGATCGTTTGCAACTTGCCTCCCATGCTCTCTAACAGATCGCTCTGTCGCTGCTGGATCTCCAACTGGGCGTCCTCTTGCAGCCTTTTGAGCTTGATCTCCTTATCCTGGATCTGTCGTTCCATCTCAGCACGGGTTTGGGGATTGGCGGTCAGACTCGTCTTCGAGTATTGCTCCTGAAGCGAGCGGAGTTCGCTGCTCGCGTCGGTGACCTGTTTCTGCTTCGCGTTTGTCAATTCCTGCAGCTTCGCAAACTCCTGTTTTCCTTCCGCCGTATTGCTCAAAATTGCCATGGGGTCGATGAAGGCGATTTTCAGGGAACCTGTCGAAGCCGGAGACGTAGGAGCCGGGGTTTGCGCAAAGACAATCAAGGCGCTGACTGCCGCCAACGCTATCACTGGAATGAGTAGTTGTAACCTCTTTTGCATCTCGTTGCTTCCTCCTTCGGAACTTGATTATTTTACTATCAAAAGTGCGTTCCTGTGCCTGTGAGTTTGAGTCCATGGCCTCTCGGTCGTTTCCACTGGAAATGTCCGCTGGTAGCTGTTACTTTTCGACCTTTAAAGGAGGAAACTAGATGCGCCGCTTTTACGGATCGGCAGGTCTCGTGGCTGTTGCCTTGCTGACGGTTGCCCTTGCCTTGGCGCCGGAAGAGTCCCTGGATCTGGCTGTACTGACCCAGATCCGCGACGAGGGGTACAACCGTTCCCAGGTAATGGAAACCGCGGGATATTTGTGTGACGTCATAGGGCCGCGGCTCACCGGTTCGCCTGCGTATAAGAAAGCGCACGAATGGACCAGGGAACGGCTGGAGAAGTGGGGACTGAAAAACTCGCGCCTGGAATCCTGGGATTTCGGCCAGGGATGGTCTGTCGAGCGCGTATCAGTGCATATGACAGAGCCGACCGCCGCTCCGCTTGTTGCCATGCCGCTCGGCTGGAGCCCGGGGACTGAGGGTCCCGTCCGGGGGAAGGTGATTAAAGCCAGACTCGAGTCGGAACAGGATCTGGCCGCCTATAAAGGCAAGGTGGGCGGGATGATCCTGCTCACGGCCGATGCTCCGGACCTCAAGGTCCATGAGGAGCCCGAGTTTCGTCGATACAGCGAGGAGCAGCTCCAGGAACTGAGCCAGTTCCGGCCAGTGGGACGTCGACGCGGGGATCCTGACGATTACGCCAGAAGGCGGCGTTTTGCACGGGCTTTCAACCAATTCCTGGCTGAGCAGAAACCACTGGCTGTCATCGCGCCGGCGGGAGCCGACGGAGGCACTATCAGGTTGATCCGCAGTGGCCAGAAAGCGGGAGAAGCCATTCCGTTTCCCTATTTGATAATGGCTGCTGAGCATTACGCGCGAATAGTGCGTCTGCTCGATCGCGACATTCCGGTCGAACTGGAGTTGGACATCCGGGTTAAATTCAGCGTCGAGCGGCAAGAGGGTTATAACACTTTGGCCGAAATACCCGGCACTGACTTGAGTGACCAGGTTGTGATGCTGGGGGCACACCTTGACTCCTGGCATCTCGGAACTGGTGCAACCGAT
>Ga0116190_1001204_pt1 | contig 23168 bp, 19 predicted proteins | sample AD_JPNTR4_MetaG_FD_89808 | JGI IMG/M metagenome (GOLD analysis project Ga0116190, IMG submission 89808) | Active sludge microbial communities of municipal wastewater-treating anaerobic digesters from Japan - AD_JPNTR4_MetaG | ecosystem: Engineered > Bioreactor > Anaerobic > Digestate | place...
ACCCGGAATTCCGTGATCACGCTGGCGCGGCACATGGGAATCAAGGTCAGCGAAAGACCCATTTCCATCGATGAAGTCATTTCGGCGTCTCAAAACGGGGCTTTAAAGGAAGCCTTTGCGTCCGGAACGGCGGCCATCATTTCCCCTGTGGGACAGATTTTCTTCCGCGGCACGGAATATTTAATCAATGGCGGCAAAACCGGAGAACTGGCACAAAAGTTGTACAATGAAATTTTGCAAATTCAGTATGGATTAAAGGATGATCCTTTTGGGTGGCGTGTTAAAATAACGGACGGTAAAAGGAATGCGAAGCGGAAAAAATGACGGTTTTTTAAAGTGATAAATCATCGGAAAACACATTCCACAAAATTGTGGAAATAGTTGTTGATAACTTTGTTGATAATCTCCGTAAGTATATAATTGCTGCGCTTTTACACCAATTTGCACAAGGATTGTGCAAATTAAAAGTTAAGTAAATTCAATATCTTTGAGACATATCCCCTTGAGGGGGTATATTTTTCGAAAAAGAAAGGAAAGATATAAACTTAATCGTAAGAAAGTGTGCCATTGATGCAGTTTTTTTTGATCAAATTGGATAAAAAAAACAAAAAAATTTTCCTTCACATAAAGGACTTGAGATTAAAACAGGTACTTTTTTGCTTCATTTTAATTTGTTTTTTCCCCCCGAAGGATTCTTTTTGTCAAGCGTCCTTGCCGCTGGAGGGCATTATTCAAAATGTGCAGGGTGCTTATGAAAAGACCAGGGATTTCAAGGCGGATTTTGTGCAGGAGACATTCATGAAATCTGTGCAGAAAAAACTGGTTGAAAAAGGCGCAATGTTCTTTAAAAAGCCGCGCAATATTCTCTGGGATTATTCCACGCCGGAGGTCAAAAAGATTGTTTTGAACAGTCGAAAAGCCTGGCTGTATCTTCCCAAAGAAAGAGTTGCCTACCTGCAAAGCTCCTCGAAAATTCTGCAGTCGCAGGTTTTGATGAATTTTTTCTCGGGAGCCGGAAAAATAAATAAAGATTTTATCGTCCGTTTTGCGCAGCCTGAAGCGACGGATTCTGAGGGCAATTATCTTCTGGTTTTGACTCCCCGGCAAAAAAATGCCGGTTTTAACGAAGCGAGAATCGCGGTTGACAAGAACCATTTCAGCATTCTGCGATTTAGCTTTGATGACGCGATGGGCAATACCACGACTCTTTATTTCTCCAATATGGTCGTCAATGCAAACCTTCCACAGAAAATTTTTGAGTTTCAGCCTCCCGCCGATGTTGAAGTTTTTCCGTTGAATTAGAGTGCTTATCTGGAGAAGGGGTTGTCGCTGTCAAAATCGGGCGTCATGTCGAAATCATTGACTTCCTGAACAAAGAGATTTCTGAAACCAAGATCCAGAGCATGATCGACAACCCGACGGTACTCCCTGGAGGTGATTCTGCGGCCCAGTATCGGATGATGGCGCACCTTGGGCGTGGGCGTATACTGGGACATGATGCTCAGAAAAACGGATGAGGAGATTTCCTTTTTTATGAGATTCAAGACGGCGAGGGAATTTTCCACCCGCTCGGGCAGGACCAGGTGACGGATGATGACCCCTTTTTGGGCGACGCCGTTTTCCAGAACCAACTCGTCGCCAACCTGTCTGACCATTTCCTTGATGGAATCCAGCGCGAAGCGAGGATATCCGGGAGCGCAGGAAAAGGACATCGCATCGTCTTCCAGCCCGTATTTGAAATCGGGCAGGTAAATGTCAACGAATCCCTCCAGAAGACGGACGATTTCCGGACTTTCATATCCCCCGCAGTTATAGACAAAAGGAATCTTTAACCCCTTCTGTCTGGCCAAAATCAATGCCTCGATCATCTGGGGCGTCTGCGATGTAGGCGTAACCGGTTCAATATTGTGGCACTGTCTTTCCTGGAGGTTCAGCATCACATCGGCCATTTGGGCGGGATCGAGTCTCTTTCCTTCGGCGCAATGAGAAATTTGATAATTCTGACAGTAGATGCAAAACAGGTTGCATGAGGAAAGAAAAATGGTGCCGGCCCCTTTTGTGCCGGAAAGAGGGGGTTCTTCACCGTGATGGGCCAAGGCGCAGTCCATAACGATTTCAGCGGGCAGGCCGCAATAGCCGATTTCTCCGCGGGTCCGGTCGATATGGCATTGACGCGGGCAAAGCACACAGTCTTTTAAAATATCTTTCAAAAGGGCGATCTTTTCTTCCTGTCGCGCGTCCATGGTCAAAGGTTCTTCTTCCGGAAGTTTGCGCCATCAGAATTTTTCGACGACGTTTCTGATTCTGCCGCTTGCCACCAGTTCCAGAAATTCTTCCCCCAGCGGCGCGCAGAGACTGACCGCTTTGCGCCAGTTTTCGATTCTTGTTTCCTGGTCGTCAAGGTAAGTCGTGAAATCGGAACGTTCCGGAATTTTCCCTCCCGGCAGCGTTTCGATAAAGTCCTGCGTCGGAAAAACCATCAAAACATTGCCGAGTGTTTCTTTTTCGGAGGTCCGTTTTTTGATCTTTTTATCCAGCCAGCCCGGCACGATTCTTTCCTGATGATGAAAAAAGAGTACGATTTCATTTTCTTGAGCTGCAAACTGATGCGTCAGATGATAATCAATCAGGCCTCCGTCCCGATAGGTTCCCCGGGGGGCTCCATAAATATCCCGCACACCTTCAATGACAAGAGGAATGGCGCCGGAGGCCAGGATGGCGTGTTTAAAATTGATCTCGTTTAAAGGAATATGGGTTCCGCGAAAGTGACGCCTCAGGCAGAAGGCGGGAGGCTTGGAGGCATTGTAGAAAACAACCCTTTCGGCGAAGCGATAAATATTGTCGCGGCTGATGTAATTCATTGCGAAACAGACTGTCAGTCCCAATTTCTGCAAAAGCGGATTTTCCCGACTGACCAGACCGCGGGCGCGGGCCGTGATCACGACCAGGCGGTAATTTTTGTTGGCCAGGGCAAAAGGCAGCGCGTCATCTTCAATGTAGTGATTGATAATCGCGATGATTTTTTCCTGACAGGTGCGGGGTGTGTCTTTCCGCGTATATCTTGCGCTGATGTATGCATCGATGAGCTTCCGGTAGCTTTTTTGCGACTCTGGTTGGATCCAAGCTGCAAAACGGAAAGCGCCAGCCGAAGAGCCGACAAGTTGGACAGGCTGTTTTCGGCCTAAAAGATCGCTTTCCAGAAGCGTCAGATCGAAACCGCTGGCGATCAGCCAGCGCGGCCCGACGGCCGGCCCGAAATAGGTGGTTACGGCATCAAAATGAAATCCTCCGTCTTTGATGATAGGATAAATGTGATTTCCAGCTTTGATTCTCAATCGGTTCATGGCTGAAATGATTCAGGACTTTTTAAAATAGCTTTTTGAGTTGACACCTTCATGGCTTGCTGGTAAATGTTTTGTCCGATCAGCTCGTGTCCGGAGCTGTTGCTCCCGGTCGGGGCAGCTTTTACCAGTAATGGAATAAATTGCAAGCGAATTTATTTTCTCAAGGATCGGCCGAAGTGAACATCAAAGAGGATATCAAAAAGATCGCCCGGCAGGCGGCGGAAGCCTCCCGCGGGCTTTCACGCGCCGCGACGGGTGATAAAAACCGGGCGCTTCTGGAAATGGCGGATGAACTGGTCAAGAAAACCAAGCTTATTCTGGAAGAAAATGCCAAGGACGTCGCCAGGGCCAGGAAAGCCGGAATTTCCGGCGCCATGTTAGAGCGCCTGACCCTCAAGCCTTCCACTATTGAACAGATGGCTCAAGGCTTGAGAGAAGTCGCCGCCCTCCCGGATCCAGTGGGTAAAATCACGTCCATGTGGCGCAGGCCCAACGGTCTGCTGGTTGGCCGGATGCGCATTCCCCTGGGCGTCATCGGCATCATTTATGAATCGCGTCCCAACGTAACGGTGGATGCTTCCGCGCTTTGCCTGAAATCGGGCAATGCGGTTGTCCTGCGAGGCGGATCCGAGGCCATTCAATCCAATCTGGCCATTGCGTCCGTTTTGCAGGGTGTGCTGAAAAAAGCCTCGTTGCCGGCCGACGCTGTTCAGCTCATTCCCTATACCGATCGGGAAGCGGTTTCGGAAATGCTCAAACTGGAAGAATACATTGATCTGATTATTCCCCGCGGCGGCGAGGATTTGATCCGCGCCGTGGTCGCGCAATCCAGAATACCGGTCATCAAGCATTACAAGGGCGTCTGTCACATTTTCGTGGATGCCAGCGCCGATGTGGAGATGGCGGTGAAGATTTGCCTCAACGCCAAAACGCAGCGTCCCGGCGTCTGCAACGCCATGGAAACGCTTCTGGTCCACAAAGACATCGCGCGCAAATTTTTGCCGATCGCGGCGGACAAACTCAAAAAAGCCGGCGTGGTCATCCGCGGCTGCGAAAAAACAAAGGCGATTCTGAAGAAAATCGAGAAGGCGGAGGAACGCGACTGGCACGAGGAATATCTGGATTTGATTTTGGCGGTAAAAATCGTGGAGGACATAGACGAGGCCGTCGCGCACATTCAAAAATACGGTTCCCTGCACACAGAGTCCATCATCACCAGCGATTACGCCAACGCGCAACGCTTTTTGACGGAGGTAAATTCCTCGACGGTTTTGGTGAACGCCTCCACCCGTTTCAGCGACGGGTTTGAACTGGGCCTCGGTGCCGAAATCGGCATTTCGACCACGAAATTGCATGCGTTCGGTCCGATGGGGCTGGAAGAATTGACCACAACGAAATTCATTATTTACGGCAACGGGCAGGTGAGAACATGAGGTGGGGACTTTTCGGCGGAACCTTTGATCCGATTCATTACGGCCATTTGCGGGGCGCGGAAGAAATGCTGGAGATGTTTCAATTGAACCGCATCATTTTCGTGCCCTCATCCAGGCCTCCTCACAAACTGGAGGCGGAGGTTACGCCGTTCAATCATCGTGAACAAATGATCCGCCTGGCGATTGAGGACAATGTCAATTTTTCTTTTTCGGAGGTCGAAAAACTACGCGCCGGCAAATCTTATTCCGTGGAGACCGTGGAGCACATTCTCAGCAAATATATGAAGGATCTGGAGCTTTTCTTTATTGTCGGACAGGACGCTTTCCAGGCGGTGACGACCTGGAAGGATTGGGACAGGCTGCTGCTTTTGTGCAATTTCGCCGTGATGACGCGTCCGGGCTACGACAATATGACCCTGGATGAGATCCTGCCCAAGTCTTTTGCCTCTCAATTCAAATACAACAGAGACACCGACGGGTTTGACGGTCCGACAGAGCACACGATTTATTTCCGCCATGTCAGCTTTCTGGATATTTCGTCGTCCCGCATGCGGGCCATGGTCAAAAACGGCCAATCCATCAGGTATCTCTTGCCGGACAAGGTTCGTCAGTACATTGTCAAACACGCGTTGTACCGATAAATTTTAAAAACAAAACAGATTGAAGCAAAAAGGAGATTGAAATGCCCTACAAGTTTATCGAGCTGGAAGTCAAGGATTTCGTCGCCGTGGTGACGATGGCCCGGGAAAAAACCTTAAACGCCCTGAGTCTGGAGTTTGCTTCGGAAATCGCCGACGTTTTTAGGTCGCTGGCGTCCAGGGATGATGTTCGGGCCGTCATTCTGAAAAGCAAGGCGCGAATTTTCTGCGCCGGTCTGGATTTGAAAGACGCCGCTTCGGGATTTACCGGAACATCGAGAGGTCCCTGGGACATGATAAAAAAATCCCAGCCCTTATTTGACTGCTGCAACGCGATTGAGGAATGCCCCAAGCCAGTCATTGTTGCAGTGCACGGCCAGTGCATTGGCGGAGGACTCCATCTCATCTGCGCCTGTGACGTGCGGCTTTGCACTGAAGATGCGGTTTTCTGTCTGAGAGAACCCAAAATCGGTCTGGTTGCGGATATGGGGGCGCTGCAACGGTTGCCGTTGATCGTGGGACAGGGTTACGCCAGGGAAATTGCGTTCACCGTCGGCAATTACTCGGCGCGGCAGGCGGAGAAAATGGGACTGGTCAACGGCGTGTATCCGGATCAGGCATCCCTTGACGAAGCAGCTTGGCAAATGGCCGGTCAGATTGCGGAGAACGCTCCTCTGGCGATCGAATGCACGAAGGAAGTGCTGAATTTCAGCCGTTACACAAGCGTCAGCGAAGGCATGGCGTTGGCCATACAGAAAAATATGTTTTTGCTGGCGACAGAGGATATCAAGGAAGCGTTTTTGGCCTTTATGGAAAAGCGGCCCCCGAAATTTAAGGGGCAGTAAGAATATCTGGGAAGGTAATTCCCCAGGCCTGTTGATCATTTGATTAATTAATAAAGGCCTGGGGAATTTTTTTTAGCTTTGGTACATGTTTTCAATTTCGTCTTTATATTTTTCAAAGACGATTCTTCTCTTGAGTTTGAGCGTGGGGGTCAGTTCGCCGCTTTCTACGCTGAAGGGTTTTTCCAGCACTTTATAGTATTTGATCTGCTCATAGCGGGGCAGCGTTTCGTTGACCTCATCAATCTGTTTCTGGATGAGCTGCTTGATTTTTTCATTCTGGATGAGATCCGCGTTTGAGCACTCAGCAATACCGTTGTGTTTGGCGTAACGCTGAAGTTCCTGGAAATCGGGAACAATCAGAGCGGTCAAGTATTTCCTCGCGTCGCCGATCAGGCAGGCCTGATCAATGTAAGGTTTTGCGGTAATGGCCAGTTCGATGGGGTGCGGGGCGACGTTTTTGCCGCCGGAAGTCACAAAGAGTTCTTTTTTCCGGTCGGTGATCATCAGAAAGCCGTCTTGGTCAAATTCGCCGATATCGCCTGTTTTGAACCAGCCGTCTTCAGTAAAAGCTTCTTTCGTCGCTTCAGGCAGATTCCAGTACCCCTTGAAGACCTGAGGGCCCTTGACCAGAATTTCTCCATCTTCGGCGATTTTCTCTTCCGTCCAGAGAACCGGCCTGCCGACGGTGCCCGGCTTGATCTGCAATTTATGGGCAACGGTATTGTAGGCCAGAGAAAGGGCCAAAGAACGGATGGGGTTGGTGTAGGGCGAAAGACCCTGCGCCTGTTTGGTCACCATTAGATCCACCGTTAAATCCAGCATCTTCTTTTGAAACCAGTTGGCGTTGTTGATGTCGAAATTGGCGGAAAATTCCGGTTCGTTGAAGTTGATCACCGGAGAGGTTTCCGTCAGACCGTATCCTTCGGCGAGCTGAATGCCCAGCGACCGGATGAAGACGCAAACGTCTTTGGAGAGTTTGCCGCCTCCCGAAATGCCCAAAACAACGCGGTCCAAGCCGGCGGTCTTTTTTATTTTGTTAAACACCAGAATGTTGGCCAGCGCAAATTGCAGCAAATCCGCCTGACCCAGCCGGGTGGCCGAGGCCATGGCCTCGCAATATTTTTCGCCCAGTTTCATGGCCCAGTTGAAAATGGATTGGGTTGTTTTGTTCTGTCTGGAAACAATGGATTTTGTCGTGTCAAATATTTTTTCCCATAACCGGGGGATGCTGACAATGACATTGGGTCTCACTTCCAGCATGTTTTTGGGTATTTTTTCGAAACTCTCCGCAAAAACGAGAATGCCACCCTGCTGCAGGCCGCCCACATGATAGTCGCTGGTTCTGCCGAAAACATGACACATGGGCAGATGAACGAGGAAGGTCAGATGGAGTCCCAGTTCCCGCTGGCGGCGGACAAGCGTTGAGTTCGAGCTCTGATGAATGTTGGAGACCCAGTTTTTCTGGGTCAGGATGGCACCCTTTTGCTTACCTGTTGTTCCGGACGTGTAAATGATGGAAGCGACGTCATCGGGTGTGACACTGTTGATGTTTCTTTCGATTTCTTCATCGCTGACCTTTCCTTGCCCCAATGCGATCACTTCGTCGAACGTATAAACTCCTGCCGGTTTTGTTCCCTCCCAGGAGCACATCGTAATAATCGTCTCAATGGGAATACCCTGGGCTTTGGCCTTCAGGGCCATTTCTCCCCTTTCCTGCGTGGAGGCAATGACGATCTTCGACCCGCTGTCCGACGTCATGTATGCCAGTTCTTCAACCGTTAAGGTGGGGTAAAGGGGAACGCCGATAGCGCAGCAAGCCTGAATTGCCTGGTCCGCAATGATCCATCGGGGTCGACTCTCGGAGAAAACAACAATTCGATCACCCTTTTTCAGCCCTAAAACAATCAATCCCTTGGCCAGCGCAATGGCTTCGTCGCGTGTCTCTTTCCAAGTCCGGGAATGCCATTGCGCGCAGGGATTTCCGTGTTTGTCAAGCTTGGCGCGAAGAAATTCGACCTGATCCCCGAATCTCAAAGCCTGATTGTGAAAAATACCGCATAGCGTATCGTTTCTGTAAGCCATAAATACAATGCCCCCTTTAAGATGTTTTTATTCTTGTTGTAGTCAATGGATTTTTGACTTTTTTGCTTTCTATCGGGTGCGACCTTCCTACGCTCTTTTTTAAGAAAAAATCAAGCTCAAATTGGCTTATGACTCCGGAAAATTTGCTTCATCCCCTTTTCTCTTGTAAAGGTATCTTTCCAGCAGACGGTTATAGGGCGTCCAATCAGAGTCTTTATCTGAAGCATCCTTCATAAACGTCTTGAAAGCGTTAAACTTGGCGTCCATATCGTCTATATAATGCACGACCAGCGCTTCCAGGGTTTTCGGACGCTTGGGGGAACCAAATTCAAATTCGCCGTGGTGACTCAAGATGATATGGCGTAATTGAAGCGCCAGTTGCATGGGGAAATTCTCGAGGGTCGCGATTTTTTTATCGACCATTTCCACACCCATGACGACATGGCCGATCAATCTTCCTTCATCCGTGTAATCAATGAGGTGGCTGAAAGAAAATTCATGAATTTTTCCGATGTCATGAAGAATCCCTCCGGTGATCAGCAAATCTTTGTCGAGTTCAGGATAATGGCCGGATGCCATGTCCAGAAGGCGAACCACCGAAAGCGTGTGCTCCAAAAGGCCTCCGAGGTAAATGTGGTGAAAACCTTTTGCGGCCGGTGCTCTTTTGAAGAGATTGGCGATTGTTTCGTCTGCGAAAAATGAGAGGAGCAGGGCGCGCAAATGTTTGTTATCCATTTTGTCTACAAATCCCATCAGTTCATGAAACATGGTGTCCGGATCTGTTTGCGCGCTGGGCAGGTAATCGGCCGGTTCTGTTTCATCCGCCGGGATGGTCTTGATGTTATTGACAGTGATTTGCAGGGTGTTTTTGTAACTTACGGCGCGACCTTCGACGTGGACAATATCGCCCCGCTTGAATTGTTTGTCCAGGTCAGGGGCGTTTTCCCAAATCTTGCCGTCTACCTCGCCGGTTTTGTCTTTCAGTCTCACATTTAAATAAGGCGAACCCTTTTGCGAAAAAGCCATGTTTTTCTCCGCGACCAAAAAAGAAGACGAAACAAGATCCCCCTGCTTGATGTCTTTGAGGAAACGATTTTTTTCTTTCAAATGACAACCCGCCTTTCGTGAGTGTAGATGTTCATTTTTCCTCCGCGAACATAACCGATCATGGTGATGCCCAACTGATCGGACAATACAACGGCGTTTGCCGTCGGCGCGGAATGCGAAACGATAACCGGGATGCCCATATGCCCAACCTTGTAAACAATTTCGGAAGAAATTCTGCCCGTGGTTAAAATCATTGCTTTGGACAGATCCAGGTCGTTGAGCAGGGCGTGACCGCCGAGCATGTCAATGGTGTTATGCCGTCCGATGTCCTCGCGCAAAACGATCATTTTTCCGCCCGCGGCAAGAGCGGAGCAATGTGTTCCGCCGGTTCGGTTGTGAATTTTGGAATTGTTCAACAGCTGATCCATCAGTTTGAGAATCACGGACGTTTGAATGATGGCGTGATCGGTCGTCAAAAGAGGGTTGCGCGTTTCTTGAAGCAGAAATTTCCCCCGCGCACCGCTGGATGCAATGTTCTTTACGGTTGTGCCGCTTGTTTTTTTCTTCTTCTCCAACATGATATTGACGCGGTGATGTCGGGCGTCAATATCAAGCTTGAGGATGTTTTTCCGGGAAGAAATTATCTTTTCCGATCTCAAAAAACCCGCCGCCAGCTCATCCAGGTGATGGCCTGCGCAGGCGATGTTCGCGTAGAGTCTCCCGTTAATCATCACCGATAACACGACTTCCCGAACCACCTGTGCGGATTCAGGTGTGATCGTCTGGTCGTCGGCGCGCCACATTTTTATTTTTTTTATAAGATGCTGGCTTCTGTTCACGATTGTTTCCTCAGAACCCGATGATCGCCGACCCGGACGGTTAGTTTCGTCATATCAAAGTATTCCATCAGGGGAATGATGTATTTTCGCGAAAGCCCCGTCAGCTCCTTGAAGGTCGCCGGCGTGGATTTGCCTTCTTGCATGAGAAGCCGCAGGTAATCATCCTTGAGTTTTTCGATGTTATCTTTGAAAAAACACAAATCCTCATTGATTTTCACCAAACTGCCCTCTTTCATCATGAGGTTAATGATATTCTGCGCCTTTTTTTTGTCTGGAAATCTGTTCAATACATCCTCAAGAGAGGGGGGAGCCAAGCCGGCTTGTTTGTAGATGTTGGCGATATCCTGGCGTACAGCGTCCAAATCGCCGGAAATGTCCACCTTATGCCGGAAAAGCCTCACGCTGTCTCTGTCGCTTACAATCGTTTCCTTTTTTGCCAGGGAGTGCAGAATCATGTTGAATAATTTTGGCGTGGCTAATTTTCCTACAGAAGCTTTGAGCTCTTCTTTGGGCATGCCTTCCCGCAGGGGATTTTTTTTGTGATATTCCTCGAGATATTTGACAATCAATACCTCCAATTGGCTGAAAAACATTGAAGAAATAACCGTTACGTCCTCGCCATCCAGCAAAAAGGCTTTTTTGTCCGCCAGAAAGAGATTGATGGTTTCCTCAACTTTTTTCCTGTTGACACCCAGCCTGAAAGCCAACAAACGGGGATTGGCGCCGTTGTAGCCGCAGCGCTCCAGCATGACGGAGATCTTTTCCGTGAGCGTTCCGTTCCTGAGAGTGTTGAGTTCTTCAATGACTTTCTGATTCATTCTTTTGTGTTTTGCGGGTAACGGATCTACGATTTGGCCGCCGCCGATTGTTGTGACCGGAGAATAGCTACGCAAGACAAAACGGTCACCGGCAACCACAGCGACCTGATGGGACAGGACCAGTTGCGCCCAACCTGTTTGTCCGGGCGCCAGTTCATCTTTTTCAAGCAAAATGAGACGCGCGATGACTTCACTGGTTCCGGTGTGCAGACGCACCAGCGCCCGGTTTTTGATGCTTTTGGGATTGGAGGCAAGAAATTCCAGAAAGACATCCAGACGTTGAGAAGGCCAGATCGTGTGCGGACGCGCAACGATATTTCCTCTTTCAATGGAAGATTTTTCGACTCCCTGCAAATTAATGGCTGTTCTTTGGCCTTTCCATGCTTGCTCCACCGATTGATTGTGAACCTGGAGACCCCGAATGCGGGCTGTGGTATTCAGAGGCAGAATCTGAACTTCTTCGCCTTTTGCGACATGATCGGAAACTATTGTGCCGGTTAAAACCGTGCCGAAGCCCTTGATGGTAAAGACTCTGTCGATCGGCAGGCGGAAAATGCCGTCGCCTGTTTTGTCGGCGATATCGTTGACCGTTGCATGGATGGCTTCAACAAGCTCCTGCAACCCTTGTTCTTTCACCGCAGAAACTGGCACGATCGGCGCATCCTGCAAAAAAGTATTTTTAAAAGAAGCCTTGATTTCTGTTTGCACCAGTTCCAGCCACTCTGGTTCAACCAGGTCGATCTTTGTGAGAGCGATGATTCCCCTGGAAATTCCCAGCAGCGAGCAGATTTGGAGATGCTCTCTTGTTTGCGGCATGATTCCCTCATCGGCGGCGATCACCATCATAACCAGATCAATGCCGGAGGCGCCGGCGACCATGGTTTTGACGAATTTTTCGTGACCGGGAACGTCCACGATTCCGAGGGTTTGTCCGGAAGGCAGGGTCAGGGAAGCGAATCCCAGTTCGATGGTAATACCTCTTTGTTTTTCCTCTTTCAAACGATCCGTGTCGGTGCCGGTGAGCGCTTTAATTAAAGCGGTTTTTCCATGATCGACATGTCCCGCAGTTCCAAGAACGAGATGCTTCATTTATTTTCCTTGAGAAATTGTTTTTGGTAAATAGCAAACTCCTCAATTTTTCACAAGATTATATTTGCGAAAAACGGGGAAAAATTGACGTAAGGTCCTCCTCGGCGAAGAAATTAACTGTTGAAATTGGCCGCATGAATTGTTAGAAACTCGACGGGAAGAGGATTCTGTTTTGCGCATACTTTGCTTGGATTACGGTGAAAAAAGAATCGGGGTGGCCGTGTGCGATGAGCTGGGGTTGACGGCGCAGGGACTGCCCACAATCGTTAGAAAAACAAAAAAACATGATTATGAAATCCTGAATTCTATCCTTGAAAAATACAATATCGAAAAAATACTAGTCGGTTATCCGGTAAGACTCGATGGTTCGGAAGGCATTCAATGCGAAAAAGTCAATCGTTTTGCATCGTTGCTTGAAAAAACATATTCGCTCCCCGTGATTAAGTGGCCGGAAACTCTGTCCACCAAGGAGGCTGAAGCAATCTTGATTGGCGCGGGGGTCCGATGGAAAAAAAGAAAAGAAAAAACGGATAAACTGGCCGCCTGTCTTATCCTTCAGAATTATCTGGATCATATCAAAAAGGCCCCTTGAGGCATTCTTTTGTGTATGGGGAAGAATTTTAAAGAAAAAATGGAAAAGGAAATAAAAAAGAAGGATTCTGCCGAAAAAGATTTTTCGTCGGTTTTCCCTTCCATAAAACTGGCGATTTCTTCATTTTTGACAAGAAAAAAATGGCAAATGGCGGCAATGGGACTTGCTGTTTTATTGACCTTGTTTGTTGCGGCGTTGGCTTTTTACTCGCTCTCTCCAATTGACAGGAAAAATCTGACCGTCGTGGTTGATATTCCGACGGGCACAAGCTTTATTGGTGCGACGGAAATTCTCCACCAATCCGGCCTGATAAAATCACGCCTGTTGTTTTATGCCCTCACGGTGATCAAAAATGCCCGTCGCCAGATTCGCGCGGGAGAATATGAAATCAACACCATGTTGTCCCCATCTCAGATGCTTGATAAATTAATTCGCGGTGAAATCAAATATTATAAAGTCGTCATTCCTGAAGATTTAACCATGTGGGAAATAGCGGACCGCTTGTATGAATATAAATTAATCAATAAGGATCTTTTTTTCGAACTTGCCCGGGACAGGGCATTTCTGGAATCTTTAAATATCAAGGCCGAGTCTATAGAAGGATACCTTTTTCCGGACACATATTTTTTGGACCGCTCCATGAGCACACGCAGAATCATGAAAACAATGGTGGATACTTTCTGGGGAAAAATAACTCCGGAAATGCTCAAAAAAGCCCAAGAGATGAAATGGGATATTCACAAGATAGTTACTTTTGCCTCCTTGGTCGGGAAAGAATCAGGGGTAAATGCAGAAAAGCCAATGATTTCAGCTGTTTTTCATAACCGTTTAAAAAGAGGCATGCCCTTGCAGAGCGATCCCACCTCTGTGTACGACTTGGAAAATTTTAAAGGCAAAATCGTTCGGAGTCATTTGAAGAGAAAATCGCCTTACAACACTTATGTGATCAAGGGATTGCCGCCGGGTCCTATCGCCAATCCGGGCTTGTCTTCCCTGCGAGCGGCTTTGTTTCCTGCGGATGTAAAATACCTGTATTTTGTTTCGAAGAATGACGGCACGCATTTTTTCTCTGAAACTTTTGCGCAGCATGTTCAGGCGGTAAATCACTACGTTTATATGAAAAACAAGCAATTACAGCAACTTAAGCAAGAGTCTTATCCATCGGAATCCGCCGAGCAATCCTCCGTTGAAGGAAAATAAAAAAAATTTTTCCGATTATCAAAAACTTTCTTTTTTTAGCTTCTTCGTCAAAAAATAAATAATCTTTCAATTTCCTGCTTTCTCGTAAATTTTCAGTAACTTAAATTTGGAAAAAAGATGAAATTTTTACTTGACAAAAACGAATAAGCCCCTCTATAGTGGCCACGTGGAGTAAAGTGGTTCATCGTGGAGGAAAGTGATGTCTGTTTTTCGGGGACAATATCATCACACAATTGATGAAAAGGGAAGAATAATTTTCCCTTCCAAGTTCCGTGAAATATTCTCGGAAGAATATGACAATCGGATAGTCATCACCAATTGGGATCAGTATCTGATGGTTTTCCCCTACGATGAATGGCTCATTATTGAAGAGAAGGTCGCCCATCAATCCAAGCTGCGCAAGGAAGTTCGATCGTTTCAGCGTTTCTTTATGTCCGGAGCGGTGGATTGCAATATCGACGGACAGGGGCGCGTGCTTATACCCCCGACGTTGCGCGAATACGCCAAATTGGAAAAGGACATTGTTCTGGCCGGCATGCTCAAGAACATTGAAATCTGGTCGAAAGACCGTTTCGAAGAAAGAATGAAACAGGCCGCCAGCGAAATTGACAAATGCGCCGACTTCATCGCTGATCTGGGAATTTAAAACCATGATTACCGAGTTCTTCCACGAGCCGGTAATGCTAGAAGAAGTGTTGGAATGGCTTTTGGTCGAAAGGCGCGGTGTTTACGTGGACGGCACCGTCGGCGGTGGCGGTCACGCTGAAGCGATCCTGAAAAACACGGATGCGATGCTGGTGGGAATCGACTGGGATGATGACGCGCTGGCTTTTGCGGAAAAACGATTGAGAAAATTCGGTTCCCGCAAAATTTTGATCAAAGAAAATTTCGTTAATTTAAAAGCGATTCTCGAACGTTTAAATATAGAAAAAGTTAATGGCGTGCTTCTGGATTTAGGGGTGTCTTCTCATCAACTCGATGCGGCGGAAAGAGGTTTCAGCTTCAGCCAGCAGGCGCCTCTCGATATGCGGATGAATCGTGAATTGGAAGTAAGCGCCTACGATATGGTCAACCGCTTTGCGCAGCATGAATTGGAAAAAATTATCAGGGGCTATGGAGAGGAAAAGATGGCGGCAAGAATTGCCAGAGCGATATCAAACCGAAGACGGATCGCACCTATCCGAACAACGACCGAACTGGCGGATATTGTTACGTCATGTGTGCCCCTGAATTATAAGAGGCAGAAAATCCACCCTGCGACCAAAACCTTTCAGGCGTTGAGAATCGCCGTCAACGGAGAACTGGACAATATCAGACCTGCGGTTCACGCCGCCGTTGAATCGCTGAACGTCGGAGGTCGGCTTTGCGTCATTTCTTTCCATTCTCTGGAAGACCGCCTGGTCAAAACCGCATTGAGAGATCTGGCTGAAACGTGTGTCTGTCCAAAAGATGTTCCCGTGTGTGTCTGTCAGAAGAAAGCTCAGGTAAAAATCCTCACGAAAAAAGCGCTGACGCCGACGGCGGCGGAAATGCAGAATAACCCACGTTCCCGCAGCGCCAAGCTGCGCGTGGCCGGGAGAATTTGACATGCCGCATTCCGCTCAAACCATCGAAACCAAAATCGTTCCTCATCTGGATGAGCCAAAAAGTCCGGCATTGGGGCTGAAATTTTCGACCGTTTTGATTTTCGGCGCGGTTTTACTGCTGGTGGCTTTGATTTACGTCGGTTCACGCACCCGTATGACCCAGCTGGAATACGGTATTGCCAATGAATTAAGCATCAAGCAGCAGATGCTGGAAGAACAGAAAAAATTAAAAGTGGAACTGGCGATGCTCAAATCCCCGCAGCGGATCGAAAACATCGCGAAAAGCAAATTGCAGATGTCGTATCCGGAAAGCGGTCAGGTAATAACGTTGAAAATTACGGATAACTGATATGGTCAGGGAATCAAAGAAACTGCTCAAATTCAGGATCATCATCACCATGATGTTTTTCCTGGTTTTGTTTGTGGCCTTGATATCCCGCGCCTTCCAGCTTCAGGTCTTGTCGGGACAGAAACTGAAAATACTGGCACAGCGACAGCATACGGCCGTGCTGAATTTACAGCCTGAACGGGGAATCATCTATGACCGCAACGGAGAGAAACTCGCTGTCTCCATCATGGCTGATTCCGTTTGCGCCGATCCCTCCAAAATCATGGATCCCCGGAAAGCCTCTCATTATCTTGCGGCGATTTTGGGTTTGGATGAACAGGCGGTTTTTAGGAAATTATCTTCGCCCAAAAATTTCTGCTGGCTGGCCCGCCGGATTTCGCCTGAGCAGGCGGATAGCGTCAGAAGTGCCAAGATTGAGGGTGTGTTTCTGGTCCAAGAACCGAAACGTTTTTATCCCAACGGAGAACTGGCCGCCCACCTGCTCGGTTTTGTCGGTTTGGACGCCGTCGGTCTGGAAGGGTTGGAGAAAAAGTTTGATCAATCCCTAAGGGGAAAGCCTGAAAGGCTGTCGTGGGCAAGAGATGCAAAAGGGAAAAAACTTTTTCTGAGGGTTGAAAAGAACGAACTTTCCGGTGCCGAGAACACCAATCTGGTTTTGACCATCGACAACCGCATTCAACATCTTGTCGAAAATCACCTCAGGGAAGCCGTCCTTTCCAAAGGAGCCAAAAGCGGCGTGGCCATCGTCATGGATCCCAAGACGGGAGAAATTCTGGCGCTGGCAAATCAGCTTGGATTCAATCCCAACAATGTCGAAGGCCTCACGCCGGAGAAATGGCGGAACCGTGCCATTACGGATGTCTTCGATCCCGGTTCGACGTTTAAACCCTTCATGGTTGCCGCCGCCCTGGAAGAAAAAATCATTAAAGAATCAGATCGGTTTTATTGTGAGAACGGCAGTTACAAAATTGCCAACCGCGTCATTCACGAAGCCAATCGGAAACGTTACGGGATCCTTTCCGTCAGGGAAATATTGAAATATTCCAGCAATATCGGTTCCGCAAAGATCGCCCAGAAAATGGGCAGGGAAAAGTTCTATCATTACATCCAGAAATTCGGGTTCGGATCCAAAACAGGCATCGAGCTGCCGGGCGAAGTGTCAGGCCTAGTCAGACCGGTCCAGGACTGGGTGCCGGTGGATACGGCGATGATTGCGTTCGGGCAGGGCATTTCCGTCACGGCAATTCAGCTGATTTCCGCGGTCTCGGCAATTGCCAACAAGGGTGTTTTGATGAAACCGTATATCGTGCGCGGCATCGCCGACAAGGATAATCGCTTGATTAAACTTTATACCCCGACAGAAGTGCGTCGGGTCATTTCACCGGAAGTGGCCAAAAGCGTCACGAAAATGATGACGGAGGTCGTCGGCGCGCCGGATGGGACGGGCAAGAGCGCTCATATCGTCAATGTGTCCGTGGCCGGGAAAACGGGGACGGCCCAGAAATTCGATCCCGCCCGCGGGGTTTATTCATCGGAGAAGGTGCGCACGTCGTTTATGGGATTTTTCCCGGCCGAAGATCCGCAGGTGGCGATTATCGTTATGCTGGATGAACCGCAGCGAGACAAGTGGGGCGGTGTGGCAGCGGCCCCCGTCTTTAGAAACATCGGAGAGCAGATCCTGAATTGCTTCAAGACCAACATCCGGGAAACGCCGGTCTTCGAGAGCGACAAAATTCAGAAAATCCAACTGGTTTCCGCCCAGCAACCTCTGGCGGTGCCGGAAGCCGTTCAGGAGGAACCAGCGCTGAGTGATGAACCGACGATGCCGAATTTTGTGGGACTGACGCTCCGGGAAGCTATCAAGAAAGCGAAAGAGGAATCCATTGAACTGAAGGTATCGGGAAGCGGTTGGGCGATTCGTCAATATCCTCCCGCACACGCGCCGTTGGGACGCGAGCGGGCCTGCAGCGTGGTGTTTGCATTAAACAACTGAGGTTTGAATGAAGTTGGAAAATTTAATTACGGGTTTGAACATCAGCAGCATTTCCGCCCAAGGGCAAGGCGATGTTTCTGGCATTTGTTATTCCGCGGACCAATGTGTTCCGGATTCCCTTTTTGTGGCGATTCCCGGCTTGCGGTATGACGGCCATGATTTTATTACGGAAGCGATCAAGCGGGGGGCGCGATATATTGTCCATGAAAAGGAATGGACACCGTCTGCCGGGACGGTATCCATCCGGGTGCCCGACAGCAGGCGCGCGCTGGGGATTCTCGCCAAGAATTATTTCGGAAATCCTTCCGCACAGTTGGTGGTTATAGCCGTTACCGGCACCAGCGGCAAAACGACAACCACCTATCTTCTGGAATCCATCTTCTCCTGCGCCGGTTTCAATTGCGGAGTCCTCGGCACGGTGAATTACCGTTTCAACGATCAGGTGTGTCCCGCGCCGAACACGACGCCGGAATCCTGCGAAATGCAGAAGATTCTGCGGGAAATGGCTGATGGGGGCGTAACACACGTGATTGCCGAGGTTTCCTCCCATGCCATCGATTTAAAGAGAATTGACGATTGTGATTTCGACGTGGGGGTTTTCACCAATCTGTCTTCCGAACATCTGGATTATCATTTGACCATGGAATCCTATTATCAGGCCAAAAAGAGGCTGTTTACCGAAGTCCTGTCCCAGAGTAAAAAGAAGTATCCGCAGAAAATGATTATCAATGCGGACGATAACTGGGGGAAACGGATATTAAACGAAGTCGCCCTGCCGGCCCTTGCGTACGGCTTTGGCCAAAACTGCGCCGTCAGAATCCGTGAGTACCATTTGTCTCTGGAGGGTATTGACGCGTCCCTGGATGTAAACGGAGAGACGATTTCCGTCCGGTCCGCCCTGATCGGGAAATTCAATCTCTACAATATCGCGGCGGCGGCCGCCGTGTCCGTGGTTTTGGGTCTTCCCGCGACGGTCATCCGCTCGGGCATTGAGAAGCTGACCAGTGTTCCGGGGCGCCTGGAGAAAATAACGACATCTTTCGGAGCCCATGTTTTTGTGGATTATGCGCACAAGCCCGACGCCCTGACGCAGGTGCTGCATAATTTGTCGGGGCTCAGACAGAAAAAAATCATCACGGTTTTCGGTTGCGGCGGTAACCGGGATCGGATCAAAAGGCCGATGATGGGTCAGGCCGCGACTCAATACAGTGATTTGACGATCATCACCTCGGATAATCCCCGTCTGGAAGATCCGATGGCGATTATAGGTGAGATCGAACAGGGTGTCGACCGGGAGAAGATTCGGAAAATTCCGGAAAGGGATTTGCGGACGGAGTCCCAGAGCCATCTCTACACGGTCATCCCTGACAGGCGCCGGGCGATTGAAGCGGCTGTTTTTGCGGCCGAACCGGGAGACATCATTCTCATTGCGGGCAAGGGTCACGAAGATTACCAGATTTTGGGAGACCGGAAAATAAATTTCGATGACCGGGTGGTCGCGAGAGAGTCTTTGCGACGGAGAGAGGGGGCGCACTGAATGAAAAAGGCCGCGCCGAAATTTTCCGTGGAAGAGGTGCTCAGGGCCACCGGCGGGGAGGTGATTTCGAAATCCTCGACGGTTAAGAGATTCTGCGGGATCAGCACCGATTCGCGCGCCGTCGCCCCGGGGAATCTTTTTGTCGCCTTGAAGGGAGAAAATTTTGACGGTCATGATTTTGTGCGGGAGGTTCTGGAGAAGGAAGCGGCTGGAGTTTTGATTCAGGATGAAGAAAAAGTTGTGCCGTTTCTGACGCGGGAAAATACGGCGATCATCCGGGTGGCCGACACCTTGATCGCGCTGGGCGATCTGGCGCATGATTGGCGGAAAAGATTTTCCGCGTTGGTCATTGCCTTAACCGGCTCTTCCGGAAAAACGACGACAAAAGAAATGATCGCTTCCATTATGACCAGGAAAAAGGACATTCTCAAGACGGAAGGTAATCTGAACAACCTGATTGGATTGCCGCAGACGATCCTGGAGATGACCAAGAAACATGAGGCCGTGATTCTGGAGATGGGAACAAACACGAGAGGGGAAATCAAAAGACTCACGCAAATCGCTTCGCCGGATATCAGCCTGATCACCAATGTCGGACCGGCGCATCTGGCCGGTTTGGGTTCTCTGGACGCCGTTCGGGATGAAAAATGTGATCTGTTTCTGAATATGTCAAGAAACGGAACGGCGGTTATCAATCTGGACGACGAAGCCATCCTGGCCGGTTCGGAGCGTTGGGATGGCAAGCGGGTGACCTTCAGCATGGGGACCGGGGCGGATGTCACGGCCGCTCAAATAGAAAAACAGGGACTCAAAGGAATCAGCTTCCGCCTGGTCATCGGCGGTCGGGACAAAGAGGTGATGATGAAAATCGCCGGCATGCACCATGTTTACAATGCGCTGGCGGCGGCGGCGACGGCCTCGGCGGCGGGCATGGATCTGGAAACGATTGCCGAGGGACTTGCCGCCTTTGTGCCCTTTTCCGGACGGATGGAGGTGATCAAACTTCAAAACGGCGCTTATCTGCTGGATGATTCCTACAACGCCAATCCGGCTTCGGTGCGTGAAGCCTTGATGGCGCTCAAGGACTTGAAGGGTCAACGCAACGGTTATGTGTTTTTGGGCGATATGCTGGAGTTGGGTTCGCAGGCCGAAGAGATGCACCGGAAAATAGGCATGTTAATCGCTACAGTCGGCATTACGGCGCTCTTTCTTCAGGGCGACTTTTCCCCGATCACCGCGGCTGGTGCGATCGAGGGCGGACTGGTTCCGGAGAATATTTTCTTTCTGTCCCGGCAGGAAGAGGATATGGATTATCTGAAAAAACATCTGAAAAAAGGGGATTGGATTTTGGTGAAGGGTTCGCGCCGGATGAAGATGGAGGCCTATGTCCAAAAAATCTGTGAAGTGTTTGGCTGTAATCGGTCGAATCATCAGCTCGAAACCGTTACGTAGGGGAGAGTAGAAGACCTTGCTTTACAGTTTATTGTATTCGCTGCATGCGACCTTCTCGTTCTTCAACGTGTTTCGTTACATCACGTTCAGGTCGATTTTTGCGGCTATTACGGCTCTGCTGATCTGCCTTCTGTTCGGTTCTTGGATGATTCAGAAGCTCCGGAACATGCAGATCGGCCAACAAATTCGGGAAGACGGACCCCAGAGCCATTTCGGAAAAAAGGGCACGCCGACCATGGGAGGCCTGTTGATTATTTTCGCCGTGGTCATCGCCACGCTGCTGTGGGCGAATCTTGTGAATATCTACATCTGGCTGGTGTTGCTCATTACGGTCGGTTACGGTCTGATCGGATTTATGGATGATTACAGCAAGCTCAAAGGAAAAAGCTCCAGGGGGCTCTCGGGAAAGACAAGACTGATGTCGGAAATCGCCATCGCTCTGTTTGTCAGCGTCATCCTGTATCTCAAACCCGAATTCAATTCGCAGGTGACCATTCCTTTTTTCAAGACCCTTCTGCCCAATCTCGGGTGGGGCTACGTGCTGCTTTCCACCTTTATCATCGTGGGGGCGGCCAACGCGGTGAATTTAACGGACGGTCTGGACGGCTTGGCCATCGGTCCCGTGACCATTTGCTTTGCCACGTATTTGCTTTTCGCCTACTTCGCGGGCAACATCAAGGTGGCTCATTATTTACAAATTATCCATGTTGCGGGCGTCGGAGAGCTGGCCATCTTCTGCGGGGCGTTGGTGGGAGCGGGGCTGGGTTTTTTGTGGTTCAATGCCTATCCGGCGGAAATCTTCATGGGCGATGTCGGGTCCCTTTCTCTGGGCGGCGCCCTCGGGGCCGTCGCGATCATGACCAAACAGGAAATCCTGCTGGCCATTGTCGGCGGTTTGTTTGTCGTCGAGACCTTTTCGGTCATCTTTCAAGTGGGGTATTTTAAAATGACGGGAGGAAAGCGCATTTTACGGATGGCGCCTCTGCATCATCATTTTGAACTGAAAGGCTGGGCGGAGCCGAAAGTCATTGTGCGTTTCTGGATTATTTCGATCTTATTGGCGTTGCTGGCCGTCAGCACGCTGAAATTACGTTAGGGAGTCCTATGGATTTACGGGGCAAAACAATCGTCGTCATCGGCATGGGCAAAACCGGCATGGCCGCAGCACAATTTTTGGGCGGCCGGGGCGCGCACGTGGTGGCGACCGATGAAAAGCCGATTGATCAATGGCCCGCGGATTTCAAGCGGATCACCGGTGAAAAATGGCTGGAGATAGGCGATCATGAACCTTCCGTGGTGGCGGGGGCGGATTTGGTCATTCCGTCGCCGGGTGTCCCGCCCCGCAACGCCTTGCTCGAGGAAGCGCTGCGCAGAAATATCCCCGTTGTCAGCGAGATCGAACTGGCCTACCGGTTTCTGGATAAACCCATTATCGCCGTGACCGGTACGAACGGCAAGACGACAACGACAACCCTGCTGGGGGAAATCATGAACGCCGCGGGCAAAAGGACGTGGGTCGGGGGCAATATCGGCAATCCCCTCATCGCGTTTACGCAGAGCCCTCAGACGGCGGACTACATCGTTGCCGAAATCAGCAGTTTTCAGCTGCAGTGGATTGAAACCTTCCGTCCCTTTGTGGCTGTTTTGCTCAACATCACGCGCGACCATACGGATTATCACGGCTCGTTTGCCGAGTATGTAAGCGTCAAAAGCAGGATTTTCGCCAACCAGACCCCAAAAGATTACTCGGTCGTCAGCGCCGAAGAAGGCAAGCGGAAGGAAATCACCGACGCGATCAAATCGCGGATGATCCGCTTCAGTTCCGGCGATGTTTTACCGGAAGGCATTTTCGTTCAGGGCGAGGACATCATTTTTAAGATGCCCGGCGCCGAAACCGAGCGCTATCCTTTGAGCATGATTAATCTCCCCGGTGCGCACAATCGTGAAAACGTCATGGCGGCCGTTGCGGCGGCCCGCCTCTGCGGTTGTCCAAAAGACAACATTATTTCAGCCGTACGGGCTTTCCGCGGCCTGCCCCATCGAATCGAATTCGTCGCCGAAAAAAATTCCGTCAAATTCTATGATGATTCTAAAGGAACCAATGTCGGTTCCGTGCAACGGGCGCTGGAGACCTTCACCCAGCCGATCGTTCTGCTTTTGGGCGGCCGGGACAAGGAAGGTGATTTCGAATCCCTGAAACCTCTGCTGGCCGGAAAAGCCAAAAAGGTTGTCTTGTTCGGGGAAGCCAGAAACCGCATCGAATCGCTCATCGGCCGGGAAGTGCCGACGATGAAAGAAGCGAAGATGAAAGACGCTGTGTTGCG
>Ga0116190_1001210_pt1 | contig 23096 bp, 22 predicted proteins | sample AD_JPNTR4_MetaG_FD_89808 | JGI IMG/M metagenome (GOLD analysis project Ga0116190, IMG submission 89808) | Active sludge microbial communities of municipal wastewater-treating anaerobic digesters from Japan - AD_JPNTR4_MetaG | ecosystem: Engineered > Bioreactor > Anaerobic > Digestate | place...
CGATAGACCGCCATGCGTTCTTTCTTCCGGCTTACCTTTACTCCTAAAGGTAAGTCAGGACTGCATGGTCGTCCTGACTATGCGCTCCGATAATGGGGAATGACGCATAGGACTTTTATATAGAAAAAAATATAATAGACTTAGTTAGCGCATACACACAAGTGGCGAAAAAAAAAGGAACAGGGTTTCCCCTGCCCTTTTTTCCTAGGCTCGCTTCCATTCACCTTTCACTATTTGACACTTAACTAGAGCTAAAGAGCCTTGCGCCTTCTCCACAGACATCCTGTCTGGGAGATTTAACCCCAGGCTGTCACTTAAGTCTCCTAAGCCGGTTTGGAATTTGGTATTGCCAATTTTAATGACATACCTTAATTCTTGAGCCCTTGTAAGCCTAACAGTTCCCTCAGAAAGAAGGAACGGTTCAGTATTAACGGACTCGTCAGCAAATTTGGCTCGATACCTTGCCAAGTTGAATTCATCCATTTTTTTTAAATTTTAAGTTAGACTTTAAATTACTTGTGGCACCCGGCGGGATTCGGGGAGTTACCCAGAGAGGGCGTGCGTACAAGGTACCGGGGGTATGATAGACGGGGGTATAAGGTATGGGGTCAAGAACTGGAGTGGCTGATGGTGGTCGAATGGGGTTGTTAATAACTTTGTACAAAAATGCGGTGTCTACTCGAGGTCTAGATAGCAAAAATGTTGTATATTTGTATTGATAAATTAATGTTTAACTTAAATTTTATGATTATGGAAGAGAAAGTGGTATATGAGGTAAATCCTCATGGAGAGAAAAGCGAAAGGAAAGTAGTGGTAAAGGTGAAGCTGTTGAGAGAGAACTCGAAGCTTCCACTTATAGCTACACGGAACAGTGTTGGTTTTGATGTTTACGCGTCGGAAATCAATCAGTTAAGTGAAAACAGCTATGAGGTCAATACAGGGATAGCAGTTGAAGTTGAGCGTGGGCATTACGTGGAGTTATATGCGCGAAGCTCGTTGGCGATATTTAAAAACTGGGTACTGACTAATGGAGTAGGGATAATCGACCCGGACTACCGGGGTGAATTAAAGATGGTGTTCAGTGCGACGCCTATTGGGATAAATGAGGCGGGTGAGTTGGTATATCCTGAATTTCCTTACAAGGTGGGTGACAGGTGTGGACAGCTAGTGCTGTGTAAGGCTTACTATCCTGACTTCGAGGTGGTAGATGAGTTGAGTGTTACTGAAAGGGGGTCAGGTGGCTATGGTAGTACAGGACGTGAATAAGCCAGCTTTGACCGTTGACCATTTAAGGAAGTTCGTTAAAAGTGAACGCTTGGAGAGAAGGGTGAGTCGGAAGCGGCTTGCCCAGCTTTCCGGGGTACACGTGGAAACGATAAGGCGTTTTGAGAACGGTGAAACGCGCATGAATATTGAGGATTTTGTAAAGGTGATAGAGGCGTTGGGATTTAACTTAACTATAACGAGGGATTTTATATGTTACTTAAAATGATATTTGGTGGAGTGAGGTCACGGGAGATGATAACGCTAAAGGGCTCACCCGTGATGAAAACAGAGGTAATGCTCATTGACGTTGACGCGAATAGTGATACGGCAGGCTTTCTTGGTACTATCTGGGGGAATAAGGGTACCTATGTGGAAGACATTGTGACGGGTACACTGGTGGTGGCCGATGTTACGTTTACTAGTAAGACGAACGGTAGGTTTACGTCGGTTTACGCCAAGGTGAACAGCATTCGGCCGTACGAGGAAGGATTTTACTTCTCACCGTTAGAGGCATTAGGAATAGAGGAGAAGTTTGACGAGGATGGCAAGCCGTATTATGTAAACGAAAATAACAAGATTGTCAACCTACACCATATAAGGGCAATGATTAACGAGTATGGTGTGCCAAAGAAAGACGATATTGATGAGCATTTAGATTGGTATTATGGAAGTATAAAAGAAGAGAGTTCCTCCGATATATACCCCGGCGATACGGATGATGATTTACCGTTTTAACGATTAAAAACTTGTGACGTATGGTGCAGTTTAAGCTTATGGATGTAACGTTTACGTTGGACAGGATTGATAAGAGCATTGATAGGCTGGCCGGTGATTACGGTTCCATTGGTGCATTTCATTTCTTTTCATTTACCTTCAACCTAAGGCTTGCGTGCAAGATGTTTACCATGGTTACCGGAAGGGGTAAAAAGCAACATTACAACGAGGTGGATGAGTATAACTATTTTTCCTACTCAATAAATATGAACTAGGTATTGCGAAAATTAAAATAAGTGTTATATTTGCATTGTTGACATTGCGTCAAGCTCCTTTATTCCCTTTCGCACCGTACCACTTCCCCTAATACCCTGTTACATCTCGTAATGGGGTATTTTATTCCGTTTGCCGAAGCAATGCGGTGGAAGGACCATTGAACATTGTTTTGAGTGAGGCATTCCAAACTCCGGTTGAGAGAGCCCGGTTGGAACAGGTAAATGTTTTTATGAGATTACCTTCCATTCCTTCTCCTCAAATCAATTCCTTGTATCTTTTTTCTCTTTTCTTTTGGGGGGTTTTCTTTTCTCTTTTTTGACTAAACAGGCAATACAGCTTGTGATGTTTTCTCCCTTCTCTCCCTGCAAACTTTAAAGCGAGCGTCAAGAGAGCGATAAATGTTTGCTCCTAACTAATTACTATTAAAAAAGTGAAATAATTATGGAATTACATATTATTTAGTAATATATTTGCATTATTAAAAAAAATTGTTAACATTATTCTATGTCTAACGTAAATACATTTAACTATGAGCAGTGAAAGAAATTTTTGGAACAAACCAAAGAAATGGGTAGAATTCATAGTAAAAACCCTAGACAGCTTTGTGTTACTAATTGTACTGGTCGCAGTATGGTATATTTTTGGAACATTCACGAAATACTACGACCCTCAGGCCGAAATGAATGTGTGGACTCCGATGACACCCATTCTTTTCGGCCTAATTGTTTTAATAGTGTCGGTGCTAATGTCCTTAATTATGTTAGCCATCGTATTCCCGAAGGCGTATAAGACAATCATAAGGGCATTGGACGGCCAAAATGATGTTGAGGAATCAGGACTTTCAAAAAAAGAATCATGGTACGTATCGCTATTACTATTTTGTTTCTTTGTATTAATGTTTATTCTTTCGGTCAAAATAATATAACAGAGTGCGTAACGCAAAAAGCATTATCATTTGAAGGAATAAAAGAAACATTAGGCTACAACGACTCTCCTGAAATAAGGATATTTATCGACGCACTTGATAAGCCCGTTCCGTACGGGTCATCTTGGTGCGCCGCTTTTGTTTCGTACTGTTTGCGTTCATGCGGTGTTGATAAACCAAACAGCGCATGGTCGCCATCGCTATTTGTAGGCAAAAATGTTTACGGATATGAGTACATACAGAGCAATAAATTAAAAAAAGGTGATATATTTGGGTTATACTACACCCGGCTTGGACGTATAGCGCATGTTGGTATTGTTTTAGAGGATAGGGGGTTTTCCGTGTTAACCATTGAGGGCAACACTGGCGGAAGCGGTGGACGTGATGGCGATGGTGTATATAAAAAGGTTAGGTTGAGGAAACAGCTAAGTAAAATAAAACGGTATGAGTGAAGTAAAGATATGGCTAAGGCCTGGCATGAAGGTTCATCACGTATCGAATAAGGATATAGTGATGACCGTAGAGCGATTATGTTATCGCTACGCGGTAATAACCTGTGACTCTAATGAGGAAGGGGCCTACTACAACTCTGCTCATCATTGCTTCACTAAATCCAAACAGATACTAACTGGTGTTATATGCCGGTGGATGACCTCGGAAGGAAAAATGGTTAACGCTGAATTCCATTCACGCGAGCTTATTCCTATCGTTGAGGATACTACCATCAAGAAAAATGGTAATGACTACAAGAAGGGAGTCAAAAAGATAATCGTGAAGTAGCTATGACCGACCTAATATTCACAAAGGATGGTAACATTTATGCATCTAAGCGTCTTATCCTTGCCCCGGAGTTCAGAAACATTTACAATAAGTACGGTAAGGAATCCCTTGGAAACTATATCATTTACCTCTACTATGTATATAAAACATATAGTGGGGTGGGTGATTTCGATGACATAACGTACATGACTGAGCTGCCGATTGCGGAGCGTATTGACCGTGTATTCTCCTACCATATTGAGCAGAAGTACCGCAAGCAGTTCGTGGAAAACGATGATTTTGTGAAAGCAACCGAGCTATTCATAAAGCTTCAAATGCCCAAGATGGAGCAGATGTATAATAACGTGAAGCAAGATATTGATAGCTACCTAGAAAACCTATCGAAAATACCATATAAAAAGTACGCGTACGTAGAGTTAGATACACCAAATGAACTTGTGAAAGAGGGGTATCCGCCCAGAAAAAAGGTAAGGATGGAGTTTGATAACATGGCAGAGAAGCAGAATGCCATCAAAATGTCAAACGAACTCATCAATTATCTGAAAAAGATGGAAGAGGTGGTGATGTCCGAGCGGAAAAAGAAGTTTGGAACAATTGGAAATAAGGATATTAAAATATTTGAGAATCCTGAAATAATGAAGGAGTTAAGCTTCGTGCTTTATGAGGATGATATATTTAAAGAACCTAGCGATATCTAATGCCTTTAGCAATGGATTTTTTCCCAATTAATATCAACTTCAAGGATATTGACTCCTTTTACGATATTGTTCCGACCGTTTTAATACTTGCAATTATTTACATGGTCCTTAGAATCATTCAGGACTGGAATAAGGCAAGACTTGAAAAATCATTAAGCAAAAAGATACGGCAGGATTTTGAGGCCATGACCCATAACGGGTTTGAAGAGTTGGCAAAGTTTAATGTGAATTTAAACATGCTTTTACATAGGATTGACGAGATAAGTAAAGATAGGAGTCTGCTGAGGGCATACGTATTAAGGGAGTTTGAAACGACTAGTAAATCCATAAACTACGAGATGTGCATTCAGCTGTGTGAAGTAATCTTTGATTATATTGCAAGCAGAAACTACATATTCGTGTACGATGTGTTGCAGCATAACCACGTGGACGAAAATCGTAAGTATGTTGAAAAGAAGATATGCGAGGAAACGGAATCATATATTTCTTACTTCCGGGATAATATCATCGGGCTGACAATACTAGGCGAGATTGAGGTAATTACAATAATCAATACGCATATCTTAAAGGAGTTGTATAGACAGATTGTCGATATGAATAAAAGCATTATATTTGAGTACACCATCAAGCCCGAGCAAGCAAGAGAACACATCAACCGAGCTATGAGTGGCATAAAGATGAACTTCATCAAGGAGATAGAGGAAGATTACAATAAGATAAAGGCTGAAATCTATGGCAAAAATTAGTAACGTTAAATACAGTTCCGACTACCAAAAGGTTATAGTGACCATTGATAGTGTTGTAACGTCAGGTACCATTGGAATATCCTATTGCATAGAGGAAAATACACCGTTAAGCTATATTGATGCCGATAGTATCAATGTGGTAAATACAGATACTGTTGAGTTGAATGCAGTCGACATAACCGTTACCGATGGCGGTAATCCATCGTATCCATTCTCAGAGGGACTTGTAGATGGCATATTCAAGTTCACATTAACCGTTGACGGCGAGTCGGATGTTGCAGTGCGACTATTTGCGCGCGATGTGAGAAATGAGATATACCGTATGCTATTGGTATCAACAATGCCTCGCAAGACCTATGATGACGTTTACATCGATGAGCTATACACGTTATACATAATCTATAAGGGGTTAATCTATAACGCTGTTGCCGGACAGGAAGAGAACGTGATGAACATCCTAAAAGACCTTAAAGATTCATGTCAGATAATGGAGACGAAATTAGGGTAGAGATATACTCGGACGATGAGTATATAAACGGTCAGTCGGTAACCCCGACCGGGGAACCTATTTCCAGTAGTAGTGAAGAACCGTTGAGTGTTGAGGCCGTTTCACAGGAAGAACAATCAGTCGATGAACCTATCGTTGAAGCGCAGAGCATTGGTGATATACCTACTCCTAAAGCGGTTGAGGAAGAATCTGTGCGAGTTCAGGAAGTGGTTGACTACATACGAGCAATAGACCCTATCATACTGGAAAAGATTGCCAGTGTGTATGGGTTAAAGGTTGACATTTACACGGAACCGGTAAAAAGAGTATTACAGGAAATAGGGCTTGTATCCGCTACAGGGGAAATACCAAAGTTTTTAAAGGATAAGATAAGTGGAGAGTTTCTTATCGATGAAAACTTTAAGCTCGCTCTCAGGAAGGTACTCCTCGATGATGAGGTCGAGCTTGACAAGGAGTACTCGTTAGTAACGCTTGAAAATGGAAAGGTTTACCTGCTTGGCAAGGCAAGGTACGTACTCAAACAGAGCGGACCGGAATTAATTTACGATGCCAAGGTCATAGGATTGGCATTTGAGCTTGACTGCAAGTTGGAAGGTAGTGGATTTGGAGTGTATGACGAATCCGGTCAACACACCCTTTACACGGATAGGCTAAACGTATATGATGTTGTACGAATAGGTGATTTTGGAAACCAAGATTTTCATGGTAAATCGGTTGTAGGTAAAGCGTTGGTATCTGATGTTGCCTACATGAAGGGGTACTTTATCATTTCGAAAGATAGCATTATAGATGAACAGAAAGGGTATACCATTTCAGACCTATTAAGTCAGATTAATATCAATTCGCAAAATATTGGTGATGCGAATAGCAACATAAGTGCCATTAATAATGACCTGCAAAATGCCTTGCAGGATATAGATACCATAAGCAGTGATATATCGCAACTATCCGGGGTGGTGAACAGCATAATAGATGATGGTCTTATTGATGTAAAAGAGAAACGCGCACTAAGGATAACATGGAATAAACTTGTAAATGATAAGGATATTGCGAAAAGTAATGCAGAGTATTTCAATATCATTGAAGAGAAGGATGATATGCTAAATGCGTTTTACAATTTGGCATACTATCTAAACAATAATCAATCCTATACAGTTGGTTACCCGTACATAATTAATGATGACAACATTAACACCCCAACGACTATTGATAGAACTACCTATGAGAATATTTTTAATGACTTTTGGGATAAGCTGAATATATTGCTTGATGCAATCCGTGTTGCCATCAATACATCTGTAAATAACGTGTACAAGTTTGCTGTTGGCGTTAATAACTATGCTATTTCCGTGAATAATGAGTTGCAGCTCACAAAGAATACAGTAAGTGAAATATCATCGGATGCGTATGTAACCAAAAGTGAAAAGCGGGAGTTAGAGCGAATATTGAATGAAATAACGGCTGACTACAACAGCGATATAAATCATGCGCAGAGCTATAGCATTGATACAACTAGTTATACACAGGCATACGACGATTTAGCAAGTTATCTACTCACAATTATCAATGACACCAATGATACAACGGCAATAACCAGAGAGGTTTTTGATACTAAGTTTGACACCTATTTTACGGAAAGAAAGAATGTCATCGAACAGATAAATCTTACTGTAAAGACGACTGCCGATGACCTATCGGATATAAGCGCAGAGCTGATGGTTAACATGTCATTGATACCATTACAAGCCGAGGAAGTAATTGCAAAAATGAATAAGTTACTAGAGGATGGTACGGTTAGCCAGAGCGAAGCAAATGTATTGCAGACAATATCCGATAACATAACGAAGGATTACAATACCATTGAAACCCACTTGGAGATACTTGGTCAACTCGGGAGCCAAACCTTCACCGATTATACTAATGCGTTTAACGATATTCAGGATAAGCTGAATACCATACTCACATACCTATCCCAGAATCCCGCAAGCGATTACGTATTTTCCGTGCAAAATGATTTTACTGTTCAGGATTTAAAGGACAGTATAGATTTGTACTACACCGAAAAGAAGGATGCCTACGGACTTATTCCATTTACGCTTGAGTATGGGTTACAAGATGTTCAATCGACGGTGCAGGATGCCATTCAGCAAGCGCAAAAAGCGATTGAGGATATTGATGCAATGGCCAATGATAATATAATCAGTAGGGCAGAAAAGAAATCACTTAACCGCGAATGGACAACAATAGTAAATGAAGTTGATGTGTATAAAAATTATGCCATTGCCAATGGAATAAGCAGCAGTGATTATGTAACAGCATACATAAACCTTGGTACATTTTTAAACACAAATGCTCCATGGACTCCCGGAACGACGCCAAACATTCTTTACGACATTGATAATGATAGCGATATTACATCGTTGATATATTCTAGCAAATCGGGTGGAGAAGCTCTGATTGAGGTGTTTAAGGATTACTACAATAGCAAAATAGTTCTGCTCAACACCATTGCCTACATTGCGAATAGTGCAGTAAGGGATATTGCTGATGATTCAGTACTTACGCCATCGGAAAAAATAGCGTTAAGGACCGAGTGGGATAGGATAGTGAGCGAAAAAACAAGTCTTAGAAGTCATTCTGAGAGTGTTGGAGTTTCTGTTACAGATTATGATAATGCCTTTACTACATTAGCAAATTATCTTAATGGTGGAAATACTTGGAGTAGCGGTTACCCGTTATGGATAGATGATAATAACTATCAAGATAATACTACCATAGAAAGAATGGTATTCAATAGCAACATCAACCAGTATTACTACGAGGCAAACGCGTTAAGGATAGCTATCAATAATAATGTATTTTCGCGGTTAGACGACATTACTAGCGATAACGTGTTAGATGCGTCAGAGAAGCCATCGCAACGGTTAGAATGGGAAACGATAGAGGCAGAGCGAGCAGGTATAAACGCTCAGGCCGATGTTTTTGGCATTACCACGGAGAAAACGAATTACAATAATAGTTTTCAAACCCTTGCTGACTACCTTAACGGCGGAACCACATGGAGTAGTGGTGTTCCTTTATGGTTAAACGATAGCAATATTGGAATCAATACAAATATTGTTGGTTCAACCTACAGAACAAATTGGAGAAACTTCTATACCGCTAAGACAGCTCTGCTAAATGCTATATATGACAAGGTAAAACAGCTAGCCGATGCAGCCCAAATGGCCGCTGATAACGCTCAAATAGCAGCAGATAATGCTCAAACCACGGCGAATAATGCTCAGGCATCGGCTAATACGGCAAATACATTACTAGCAGAAATTGCAAATGACAATAAGCTAACACCGGTTGAAAAGAGCAATGTTAGAAGGGAGTGGGATATTATCGCAGCCGAGAAACCGGTAAATGATTCACAGGCCGTCGCATTTGGGATAACCACGGAAAAGGCTACCTATGGCACCAAATTTCAAGCCCTTGCCGACTACCTTAACAATGGCACTACATGGAGTTCGGGGGTGCCGAGTTGGATTTCGGACGCCAACCTTGGAACCAACACTAGCATAACTGGTTCAACGTTCAGGCTAAAGTTCAGAGAATATTACGATGCGAGAACCGCACTACTGAATGCAATAGCGGCAAAAGCTAAGGCACTTGCTGATATTGCTCAATCAACAGCTAATAGTGCTCAAACCGCTGCTACTAATGCCCAGAATACTGCGAATACTGCTTTAACAAATGCTAATACTGCATTAACACAGTTAACTAATATTGCAAGTGATAACATACTAAGTCCAATCGAAAAGCAAGCCGTAAAACGCGAATGGGATGATATTGTCAATGAGAAGCAGAAGATACTTGACCAAGCGTATCCCTACTACGATGTTAGTACAACTGCATACACCAATGCTTATAACGCGCTTAATACGTACATAACACCATTGCTATCAAACCTAAACACGGATAGTACCATTGATGGGCCTACGTTCAGGTCAAAATTCAATACTTACTACCTTGAGCGGCAAAACCTACTTAACTCGATTGCGGAACAAGCCAGAAGGGTCGCTAAGAATGGCGGTAACTTTCTTGATTGGCAACAGCTACAGCTATGCAACTATCCGATTACGTCGGCAGCCTATACTAATTTCGCTACCGGAATATATGGAGATGCTGCTGAGAATGCCATTGTATTGGCAGAGACTCCATTTGGCACAATGGATAAGGTATGGGAGAGCAATACAGCTGCTGCGGATGCCGGAAGTGGAGGCGGTTTTAATACTACAAGGTATGTAAGGGTTGACCCGAACAAATCATATGTATTTTATGCATGGGTAAAAATTCTTGACGCAGGCAATGTTGCAGTTTATTATGGATTAACACCAACATCGAATAAGGTAATTAACCTTAATACCGGTTCTATGGATAGCAATCCATACTTTATAGGTGATGCTTATAACTATAAGCTGCCACAAAATAGGTGGTTACTACTTACCGGTATTGTACACAGTAAGGATTACGCTGGTTCGGGTATTGGTTTATCAGGAATATATGACCCATTAACAAAAAAAAGATTATCATTCACGTCGCATTATGTAGAATTTAAATGGTACGATGCGAATGTAAACTCAATATCGGTTAGAGTAATTCGACCACATAGTTGTACTATTAATTCAAAAGTACAAATATATGGAGTCGGTATATATGAGATGAATGGGCAGGAGCCATCGGTGTACTCACTACTTTCCGCTGCAAAAGTTTCAACCATTCCGGTTAAGCCATCAGACGCTAACTTAAAGGCGTTCTACACCTTTGACAAGAATATGCTGTTTGATGATTCCGGAAATGGAAAAGGACTAACCAAATATGGAACAAGGTCAATAAGTCAGGTGGCATCAGATATAAAGGGTAAATGCTTATTCTTTGATATTAATGACACCAACAATGGTTACCTGTATATAGATGATTCTAACTATTTCAGAATACCTGAGCTAACAATTAGCTTATGGTTTAAGTTTACTGGGTTTGCTTCCGGTCAAACTATATGTGGGCTATTTTCAATGCCTTTTACTCCAAGGGTTTATATCGTATATTCTACGCCAACTAATTATGCGAGAGCAATTGTAGCAAGAACATCAGATTCAGCAAGCCTAACTTCAAGCGCGTTTCAAATAGAAACGAATAGGTGGTATCACCTAACGTTCGTTCAGAAGACTGGAGCAAGTGGGTACTCAAAACTGTATATCAATGGTAATATTGTTGATGTAGTACTTGATAACATAAAGTTTGGAAGCGGAACAAAATTTATGATTGGTACGGATGGTAACAGTGAAACCGCTTACCGCTTCAATGGGTATATAGATGAGTTGCGTTTCTACAACAAGGCACTTACCGATGAGGAGATAGCATGGCTATACCTTAACCCAACACAGGGTCTTGATTACGGTTCGTTGAAAACCATTATTGATGGCGGTCTTGTATCATCAGGAACAATACAGGTCGGGCAGGGAAATGATGGTGATTACACCGTAAAAGCTGGAATAACCGGAGAGGGTTCCGCTGATAGTTCGGTTAGGATTTGGGCAGGGAATACGTTTACCGGTCGTTCAGTCGCTCCATTCAGGGTACAGCAGGATGGCACAATGTATGCAAAGAAAGGGTACATAGGCAGTTGGGAGATAAGTGATGAATTGCTTAAATCGATTATTGGAACTAAAGAACTTATCATTGACCCGGTTTCACAGACCATTAAGGCTAAGGAAAATGGAGAGAGCAAGATAAATATTTCAGTTAACAAAATACCATCGTTGAGTCAACTTTTAAGTCCTATATCGGGTTCCATTAATATACCATATAGTATATCAAAAGCAATAAATACAGGAATAAATATTGAAACTGTTTATGTAGACTTTAACGCAACCAATCCAGGAACATATACGCTAACATCATATTGGAGATATATTGGTAGCACAAATGGAATAGATTTTGTCGGTTTCCAAATGACAGTTGTAATTTATCTTTGCGATACCAATAATAATGTAATAAGACAACTTAGTACATACTCCACAGTTGTAAGTCAGCTAATGACAAATCCGCCTGAAACTAATTTTAGCTATAACGATTATTTCCAAAAAAATCTTGGTTATATAAATGCTGGAAACTATAAGCTAAGATTTGACTACACTATGTTTGATTACTCGTACATAGAATATGAAGATGACCAATCAGGATATTCCATAGGAGAACCTATAATAGTATATAATAATGGCTCGGTGTATCTAGGGAATTTCTATACAGGTTTTCCTCTAGCGAAGCTCGATTATACGCAGTACGAAACAGGTAATATGTTAGGCGTCGACGGCCTTGCCATCTTTTACGGCGCACAAAAGTACATGTACCTGAACACATCCGCGGCCTACTTTTTAGAGATGTACGGTAAAATGAAAATAGCTGGGCTTGGCGGTGGTATACATTTTGAGGACGACTTGATGAAGTTTCGCGGCCAGTGGTGGGGCTCAAAGTGCAAGCTGGTTACGGTTGGGTCGTCAACTCAGGTAAACGACGTTACGTGCCAAACCGTGCTTTTTACCGGAGCGTCGGGCTCAAGTGCTCCGGTGATTATGCCACAGCACACCTTCTTTAGGGATCAGCTTGGGCTTGGCAAAACGGAGAAGTTTGCCATAACTATGAAGATGGCCTACGTTGGCGCAAGTAACTCGGTTGCCATTTGGGGCCGCAACACTAACTTTTCAGATCAGAACACGAACGACTTTCCCTATATGTGGAATAATAATGGTTCCTATTCACTATCATCGGCAATAGTTACCCTTGCGAAGGGGGATGTGGCCGAGTTTGTATTTATTTATGATGGTACCACTTATTATGCTATATTTGTTTCATTAAAACAGTAAACCATGGCACTACTTGATGAAACCACTGGAAAGTACTACAAGATTAATTATGTTGAACCCTCAACAGGTTACGTATCAATAAGCGTATACCGTAGTAAAGAAGAACGGGATATGTCTAATTCATACGACCTTATAGCTGTTAAGAATATTGATGAACGGCTTAATGGCCTAATAAAGACTAATACGATAAGCATTGATTACTTGCAGGAGATTCTAGATGTAAACAATGCTTATTACGATTCTTTGGTTGCTGAGGGGATTGACCCAGCGGATAAGAACATTTTTAGGGATGCCATCACGGTTAACAACCTGTTAATTACGATGGCATACCAGATAATTAAAAATTACGAACCATTCAGCAATATGAAGGATTGCTAATGAAGGTGAACTTAGAAAAAGCGATTGTGTTATACACGACGTATAATGCAATCAGACAGGTTACAAGTGGTGATGTTGCTGCGATTGCCATGCAAAACATGAAAATCATTGACGATGAGTTCATGGGTGTTATTAGTGCTATTAGTTCAAATCGGTTTAGCAGCTTAGTGAATGAAATTTACCTTGCTCAGGTAAAAGATATAAATAGTGTTGAGGAGTTTGAAGAAAGGCTAAATACCATTAAGAGGCAAAATAAAAATTTGTATGATGAGTATACGGATGTGCGTAAAAAGTTAACCGAGATTAATGGTACACATTACACCATTAAACTAAAACGGTACAGATACGAGGAGATGATTGCTCTTCCAAGGATACTGAGAAAAGTAATAGAGGATAATAAACTTTACAAAAAAATGAGCTATGCTGAATCTATTGGAATTTCGATACTCGGTAAATTATACAAGTGGAAGTATAATTTCAAAGATTTCGTTAAATCGTTTAATGGGTAACAAGGTAACGAAAAAAGAGGTTAGAAAGGCTAAGTACTTAACTATGCTTACCGACTTTTTCAATGAGCTTCCCGATGATTTAACGGAAGAAAAGCATTGGACAGCAGAAGATATTCATAAGGCAATGCAGTTATACAATGCCATTGCCAACACTAACTATTATATGAACCTTAAATCCCTAATGTGATGAAACAGATTCTATTAATCATTAAGAACATTAAGATGATTCTTATTCTGCTCCTTTTGGCAATAGCGATAATTGCCAGCTTCACAACATACAAAAAAGCGAAGAACTACAAGGAGCAGCTAATAAACGTAAAGAATGAATTGCTTTATTCACAGGAACTGCGAAACGATGAGGCACGTGTTTTTAACAGCACAATCAGAAACTTGAAAGAGCTTTTGCGTGTAAAGGAAGAACTACTGTCTAAATCATCGCAAAAAGAGCTGGAGTTAATAAAAGCGTTGGATTTGAAAAAAAAGGAACTAAGAGATTTGGAGAAGGTTATTGGTACAAGCTATGTGGCAAAAGTTGACACGATTTACAAGGATAAACAGGTGTACGTATATAATGATAGCTGCATGGTAAATTACAATGATGGATTTTTAAACTTATCAATGGTTGCAGTCAACGGTGAAAACAGTCTTAAATACATTTACAGTGACAAGGTGAACATGGCAATAATCAGAACCAAGTACCATGACGACTGGAGTGAGATAAGATTTAAAAAGTTATACTTCTGGAAGAAATGGACAACAAAGATTAGGATAAAGCTCGATAATCCAAACGCAGTAGTAGATACGCTTATTTATATAAATTACAGGTAGTAATGTTATTTGTTAACACAAAGAAGTTTTCCCCGGTGGTGTACGAAAACGATATGCCTCCAAAAGAATCGCCTCTGTACAAAAAGTGGTGGTTGGAGCAAGCTCGCAGGTGTATACACGGATACCGTGTACCCGATACCGTTGTTCCGGGCGATGGGGAAATATTCGTTGATGGTGTTAACGCAATATGGACCAAAGACAAACGACACGTATATCTAAGAGACTACGGTATATGGATAAAGGACAGGGCGGTGCATATAACAGGGAAGCATTACTGGTATCTTAACTTTTGGAATATTTATGGGTATGACCATCAGAGAAAGGTAAAGGGTATTATTAAACCAAGGTTTACTGACCTTGACTACGAGAAAGCGATTACGCTTGAAAAAGCATTGAGAGATAATAAGGATAATCTAGAGGCTAAGGCAAGGCAAAAGGGTTACTCCGAATGGATAAGCGCAGTATTAGGATGGTTTTTTACATTCGTTCCCGGATGTCAATTACTGGTAATTGCAGGTGAAACAAAGTACTCGGAACACACGATGCTTAACACGGTGCGAGGACTAGACCTATTGGTGGATACCGAGTTCTATAAGCACCGTTCTCCGAATAAAACAACTGAGCATATAAAGGCATCGTACACAGAAACGGTACTGCTTCCGAATGGGAAAAAGATACAGCGCGTAAATGGATTTCAAAGCAACATTTACGCGTTAACAGCAAAGGATAATCCTCAGGTGGCATCGCGTTTGTCACCATTATTTACGGTATACGAAGAGGCTGGTATCTGGAAAATGAATATGCTTATAGAAACGGCTGAGTATATCAAGGCATCACAGTACGCTGAGAACCAAAAAACAGGATGGTCGTACTACATTGCCACTGGCGGTGATATGGACACCTCGGTTGAGGATATTAAAAAGATGTTTTACAATCCACGGGAGTTTAACCTGTTGGAGTTTGATAATATTTACGAGGAGAATGACGGTGGAAAGATTGCACATTTCACTCCTGCTTGGAAGTATATGATACTTGATGATGAGGGTAACTCTAAAAAAGCTGAAAGCATAGCAGCGTTAAAGCAGGAGATAGATAACATAAAGGATGCAAAAAAGAAGTATCGCATGATAACACAGCAGCCAAATAAGCCATCGGAAATGTTTATGATTTCAGGCGGTGGTTATTTCGGCGAAAGTATTATCATGAAGTTGAATGAGCGTCTACAGATGTTAGCAAATCATAGAAGCTTGCAATTGGGATTCGAAGGGAACTGGATGTGGAAAGACCCCGCTGATAAACGTAAGGGTGTATACTGGACCATTGAACCTGATGCGTTTGGAATGAAGTGGTTCTGGAAGTTAGAGGACCCGTACGAGGAGTTTGATGAGATACTAAAGGTTAAGAGGACTCCTGATGGTTTGTATAAACAGGGAACCGACTCATACGATAAAGATGAGGCTCCGAATAGTACATCACTCGGTTCAAGCCATGTGATAAAAGGATTTCATAAGAATTCTCCCGGATATGGTAAATTTGTATGCAGACTTATAGGACGACCGACCGAGGAGATGGGCGGGGCCGTATACTTCTATGACCTCGTGATGCGAATGAATGTTGCGTACAACACGAAGAACCTTATCGAGTACTCAAACCTGCGTATATTCCATTACTACGAGCAAAATAATATGCAGGATTATTTGGCAGTTCGTCCTGATTTCGTAATTTCGAACTGGGTTAAACTATCAAAGACGCAAAACAAGTATGGTATAGACCCTAATACTAAGATTTATTGGTTAAAAGCATTTAGGGATTTCTTAATTGATAATAACTTTGCGCAGATAGATAACCTTTTTAACGAGGCGCAGATTAAGTCGTATATTAATTTTAGGCTTGATAAAAACTATAACTGCGACGAAACAATTTCTTCGGCACTATGTATAGTGATGCTAGAAGAAGAAAAGGCTAGGTTATCTAATGCAATCGTAATGGATGAAGACGACATCTCTAGCTTCTTTGAGTATATAGAGGATGAGAACGGTATAATACGACACAACTACTAGGTATGAAATATACAACTTATGAGCAGAATGCGATTAACATAGCTAATGCAGCAAATGAATTTACCATCCCTTCGGAAGTATATAATAAATCATTAGAGTTCTACAATAATGGGCTCAGTGAAGATGCGTTGGATTACCTGCGTAAATTTGGCAAGGATAAAAAGTATGTACTTCCGGGAAAACAAAGAAGGATTGACCGTTTAACTCCTAGGTTACGTTACCTTAAATCAAGAGAACTTGTAAGACGCATACCACTATCAATTAAACTAGCGGATAGAGAGTCGATAGTGGAAAAGATTAAAAAGATTAAGAGAGTAGTAAACATTGAATACCTGAATGCTGTCCAAGAAGTAATTGAACAAACCGTTCCCGAATACGCTCAAATCGATGATATAAACCTCAACTCATCACAGTATCTCGAGCAAATATCGCAATCTTATATCGAGCAAGGTTATCCTGAAAGCGCGGTCAAAGTATATGCTGCAAATGCATTGAAACAGCAGCTGGAATATTTGATATCCGAAGCATCGAGAAAGAGTCAGTACGTACTTGCCAAAAACAAGTACTACAAGGATATTAAGAAAAATATCGAGGAGAAAATTCGTAAGGAGTATATTGACGAGCTAGAAAAGAAGGTTGATGTACTGCTGCGTTCACATATCCATAAAAAAGAGTTCGAAAACGAGAAGTCAATTGCATTTGACTATGCGTTAAAAACTGCCATTGGCGCAGAGTACTACTATGTTGATATAACGGGAAACTCAAACGAACCTGTATTTGAAGCGGTATCACCGCTTGATGTTATATACCCTATGACATCCAACACATGGGTGCAGGATGGTGATTGGGTGGTACTACTAAGGCATTACACAGCAAGAGAGCTGGAAGAGCGTTACGAGATAAATGGTGCCGTGAAAGCATTAATCGACAAGTATGAAATAGCAGGAAAAACAGAAGCTGCCTATGTATCCGGGTACGCTTATCCGAATACCATTGGCGAGATGGGTACATATACAATAAAGCATATATTCTGGAAGGAGAAGGAGAAAAAGTTGTTCGCGTATTATCCGAATAAGTACAATCCTGATTCGCCTCATATCCACATGATTAAGGAAAACGAAAAGAGCAAGCTTATCAAGAAAGGGATAAAGGTGAAGGAGTTACCGTTTTATGTTATTTACGAAGCGGTGATGTTGGACGACATGTTTATTGTAAGACCTAGAAAGATAACTGATGTTGTAAGGTATGATGATTCTTACATTGATCCAAAGCTTCCAGTAATCGGCTTGGTGTTTGATAAAAAGTTCCGTAAGCCTTACTCACTAGTACTCGAAACAAAGGATAGCGTTGAGTTGTCAACCATCATCAACATGAAAATGGAGTTGCTCATTACGTTATCTGGCGTAAAGGGAATGATAATGGACGACTCACAGCGACCCGGTGGAATGACAAGGGACGAATGGATGTTTTTAAGAAAACAGGGGACTGCATGGATTCAATCGATGAAGAATGGTCGTCCTGCTACATTTAATCAGTTCCAAAACTATGATGATACCCTATCGCAGAGTATCGTTACGCTTCTGAATATTGATGAGTCGTTAGAGCGTCATTTTGAGTTGGTCACCGGGGTAACAAGACAGTCATTGGCAATGATGGAGCAATACGACCTGAAAGGTACCACGATGGCTGCTATCAATCAGACGCTATCAATAGTGGAATCAATATACCAAACACACGAACTAATCTACGTAAAAGCATTGGAGCATTACGTCAATCTGCTCATTAGGTATACCGATGCTCAAAAGGTGTATATTGACTACGAGGATAGCAAGATGGGTTACATGGTAGAAGAGATTGACCTTGCCGAGTTCGAGGATAGAACCGTTAAAATCGTAATCAACAAATCGTTAACCGATGAGAGCGTAAGGGAGCTGTATAAACAGTTAGCCATACAGGGTGTAATGTCAAATAGAATGCCTATTTCAGCAGTAAGTGCAATCCTTACCTCTGATAGTTTTAGAGAAATGGATAGTAAGTTGATGACGCTTATTGATGAGTATGAGCAAAAAATTACGCAGAACCAAATGGCAATCGATAATAACAAGGCCAAACAAGAGGCTGAAATAATAAAGCTTAAAGGTGAGATTGAAAAGATGTTGAAGCAGTACGATATTCAGATAGAACAAACGAAGCTTAACGTCGAAGCAGAAAAAATGAGGCGTGAATTTGAAGTTAAGTATAAACAACTGGAGAATGAAAGTCAGAAAATTGGTAATGATAACGAAATCGATAGGGCAAAAATTGGAATTGAGAATAAAAAGATTGAAACTGAAAGGTTTATTGAAATGGCTTACCTTAAAGAGCAGCAAAGACAATCTGTCGTAAACTCTCAGTTGGAAGCAATAAGACTAAAGCTTGATGCCATTCTAAAAAATACAAGTGAACCAATAAGCGTAAAAACTACTCGCAGTAAGGAACATATTAAAGATTAAATTGTATATTAGCAACATAATTTAAACTATAAGGTTATGAGTGAATTAAAAGAACAAAATCTAGAACAGGAGCAGGAGCAAATCATTGTTCCAGAATCAAATCCGACTGAATTGACGGCAATATCCGACTTAATGTTTGGGCCGGACATTGTGGTTCTAAAACAGATTGAGATTAAACCTAAGAGTGGGTTAGACCTGAACTATGCTAATAAGGCAGACCTTTCTGCTGATGCATGGGATGACCATCCATTTCAGGGTTATGTAGTGGCTTATGGTGTATTTACAAGAAATCATGCAATTAGTGTTAAGCTAATGGACAGAGTCATGTTTAATCCTACATACCGTTTTTACGATTTTGTTCATAACAGCGAGAAATATCTTATCATTGATGCAAATTCAATAATCGCTAAATTCATATAATTATGGCAGAACTAGAAGGTGTCGATAAGAATATACTAGCTCAGCTTACAGGTGAAGTATCATCATCCGGGGACACTACAAACGGAAGCGATAATGGTGGAAATAATGGTGGTGACGATAATGGTGGTGCTGGAAGTAATGGTAAAATGGACAATGGTAATGGTGGTCAAAATGGTTCAGACCTTAAAATACCAAAAGAGCTATTCAGCGTATTTGGAATAAACGAAGAAGAGTTTAAACCTGAAAAAGACGCTGATGTTTACTTAATGCTAGCTGAAACTGCAAGAAAAAAGTACATAGAGCAACTTCCCCCCTTGGCACGATTTGTAATCGAACATGCCAATGACCCCGCCTTCGACGAGAAGGAGTTTGCTACGAAAATTGCCGGACAGACTCAACAGCTTACCCCTGAACAGAAACTTCAGGAATATCTCTACGAGAAATACGGTGGGAGATATGATGAAGAGAATAATCCGTCAGGGTTGACCGAGCAGGATGTCAAGGACTTTTTGAGTAGTAAAAACAAGATTGAGCTTAAAGAGCTCTTAAATGCTGCCGAAAACCATTTCGCATCGAAGAAGGGTGAAACCCTATCGGAGTATGAGAAATACTTACAGGCAGAAAATGAGAAACGTCTGAACGCTATTATCGCCGAGCAACAGGAAAACGCTAAGCGTATTCTAGAAAAGGTGAAAGAGATAAATAGTGTTTATGGCGTTAACTTCTCGGAAGATGAGCGGAAGCAGTTCGATGAAGTATTCCCAACGCTGATAACGCCAAGTAAGGAAACGGGAATGGCACCATTGCTAGAAATGATTTACTCAATGGACGATGAACAGCTTTACAAGCTAGCGTACATATTGTACGCAAAGGAAGAATCCCTCGCAAACAAGGTTAATGAAAAGATTAATGCTTCAAAAAAAAAAATAATTGAGAAGATTGAGGGTTCGAATCGCCGGAGAAGTCAATCTACTTCAAGCGATGATGGTGTTGATATAAGGAAGTTGTCTATGCCAGAATAATAAGGTTGAGGTTTACTTCAAATTAATTTATTTTAAACCATGAGATTTGTAAATGGACATCCCAAAGAGCTCGCGAACCAGACTTTAACCTCTCGCGAACTTATGAAGTATGCTATTTCGGCACCTGAGATTTTGCCCTACGTGGCAACCCTATTTGCTAATCAGCATACATCGTTTTCTTCCCTTCTTGCCCAAAAGGGTTTAGTAAGCGGTAACCTCTATTCCGAGGCTAACCCTAAGAGTAAGAATTACCGTGTAGTTGGTAACCGTAAAGTAATGTGGAAGGTCGCCGGCCAAAAGATACGTAAGGCACGTATCGTTCCCGGACCAGACGGTGCTACCTACAATGATGCGTTCAATCAGGACCAACAGCCCGGAAAAGGCGGTGCACCTGTAACCATCTACATTGATACCAACTGGTTCTCCCCTAAAGATGTTCTTGAGCTCGATGACAATCGTACTCAGGTTCACTACGCTAGTAACAAGCTACCAGAAGAGGTATCGCCTAGCGTATTTGCCATTACGGTAAAACTTATCAGTCGTGATAAGAGTGCCTATATTCCACCTTCATTGCTTGCAGAAGGAAAGGAGATTGGATGGTTATTCACCGCTTTCGAAGAGATGAGTGAAACCGCTTACGAGAAGTACACCTTTGGTGATATGGCGTATTCGCACATGACCATTCAGCGTATGAAGTGGTCCATTAGCGGTACTGCACAGGAGATGACCCCCAATCAGGTATGGGTTGAGCATAATGGCGTTAAGCTAGTTACCAACTGGCAAGACCTTGAAATGCTTGAAAGATGGGCAATTGCCCGTGAAAACCAACTCATCTTCGGTAAGGGTACCGTTGACGAGAAGGATAACATCTACCTGAAAGACATGGAGAACCGTGAGATTATCATTGGTGACGGCTTGCTAGAACAGGGCGAAGGTTCGTTCAGGATGCCTTACAATGGTTTATCGAAAACCATTCTCCACAACGTAATGAAGAACATGCAGCTATACGCCAACAATGACGGCGTAACCGAGGTTGCTGTTATCGGCGGTCAGGACGCCCTCTGGGATTTTCATGACCTGATGACCCCTCTCATGATTAACTCCGGTGCCGGAAATAAGATTGTTGAGGGTGAAGGCTCCGCTAAAGGTATCAACCTTGACGTTGAGTATTACCAGTATGCCAAGGTGCGCTTCGTTCCTGTATGGTTCAAGTTCTTTGACAATCCCGGTCGTCCTCAATCCGTAACCGTAAACGGTCGTAACCCTGAATCAGGACGTATGATATTCCTGAGCTTAGGTAACACTAAGTACAATCAGCCCAACGTAGAACTTCTTGCTCTTGGTAAGCGTTCGTTTATCAGAGGAGAAGTGAACGGCATGAATGAAGGTGGCGATATGTCGAACTCGGTTGATGGTAAGAGCGTACACGTTCTTTCCGAAACTGGTATCGCTCTCCATGACCCATACGGTGTTGCTGAGCTGTACATCCCTTACAAGTATTAGCAGTAATTCATAACCATTAACAAAGCACACTATGCAGGAATTAGGATTAAATAACCGTTATAGCAGAGAAGGAAAGGTTCAATTTGTATGCATTAATAATAAGTATCGAAATAGGAACATTTATATTGTTCCTATTTTCGATGCTGGTATCAATGAGTTTGCATTTTACCCGAAGGAGTGCAAAAGCTACGAACCGAATATCGAGGAACTGGTAAAGAGGTATATTCCATCGGTAGACACTCAGGTTGTCATAAAGCATAATCAGATATTCGACAAATCGAATGACAAGGATTATGTTACGTTAATGCTATTGATGGTTCAGGAACCAACTATTGTAGCGTCACAAGACGAGGTTGTTCCCGGGACTACTATTGGCTACATATACGATGCCGAGTATGAAGCTAACCAGAAGGTTGTTAAGATTAGTAGACAGTACGACCTTATCAACAAGGTTCATAACCTGTCCATCGAGAACCAAAAAAGGTTGGCCTACTACTTGGGTTACGATGCAAATAAGATGTCGTTACCAACAATGCTAGCAACGATTTATGACAAGCTTGAAAACGAGCCTAACACCGTTGCAAACTTCTTTACCGATACCGATGCTGATGTAAAAACGCTCATCAACATCATGCGCAAGGAAGGTTTAATCACCAAGCGGAACAATGCGTTCTACTTTGAAAATATCTATCTTGGTGTAGGTATATCCGAGGTGGTGAACTTTCTGAAACAGGATGCTAATACCGACCTGTTCAACAGCATGAGGAAGGTGGTTCGTAACCCTTTGGCATACGTTAGAGAAGAACAACGCAATGAAACCGTTAGTGCGTTAAGTGAACCGGAACAAACATCAACACAGGGTAGAGGACGCGGTAGTAAGAAGTGATTAGGCCATGAAAAATTACACGGTAGTTGACATATACAGGGAGTTCTTAACCTCGATAAGAAAGGATTATATCGGAACGGTTACTCCTGAGCAGTTTAACGCTGCAATGAAAGAAGGATGGGCGATATTATGTAATTTCATTGCAAATGAAATTAGTGTTGACCTTTCCTACAAGGA
>Ga0116190_1001211_pt1 | contig 23093 bp, 25 predicted proteins | sample AD_JPNTR4_MetaG_FD_89808 | JGI IMG/M metagenome (GOLD analysis project Ga0116190, IMG submission 89808) | Active sludge microbial communities of municipal wastewater-treating anaerobic digesters from Japan - AD_JPNTR4_MetaG | ecosystem: Engineered > Bioreactor > Anaerobic > Digestate | place...
AACTTTCTAACTACTTTATGTCTGCTAAAGTAAGAAATTTTCAATATGAACAAGATGGAAGTTTATCATTATTTTTGGCGTAATTCCAGTACGCTTGTTTAATATCAGAATAAGATGGAACATTCCAATTTTCTACTAATCATTGCATCACAACATAAGTCTCACAAAGCAATGATTTAGATGGGTTAATATTTTTACCTATCATTCTTAATCAATAAGCTGTCCTATAATAAGGATAGTCTTTGTGATTGTTTGAAATATAATTGAATTTTATGGATTTATCTGTGGACAAAGTAATAGTATTTTTATCCAATAAATACTTTATAACATCATCAAAAGTAGCATTCTTTGCCAAATCTAAGTCTGAAGTCTCCTCTACTTCAACAATAGGACTTATTTCATTTTCATTTAAATCAGCATCCACAGACACAAAAGAATTTGCTATATATCAAGATGATATAACATCTCAAGATACATCTAAATTTGCGGACTTATTGAAATCTAAAACATCTATCTTAAAATATCATAAAACATATCACAATAAAGATAAAAACAATACCACAAAAAACAACTTAGATTCCCATACTCTGAAAGGTTTGAATTTGAATAATGAACAAAATATAGCAAAAACAAAAAATGAAACTAATGTCGCAAGAAATATTTGTAAAAATACATCCATAGTTGGCATCCAAAACCAAGCAAAAAATCCACACAAAACAGCAACAATGAAAAACCAAAAATGATGTACTGTTTTTTTATTATGAGATTTTTTTTGTATATAATGAACTTTTTCAGAAAAAACTTGATTTTCTTCTATTCTTGAAAAATCTTTTTGTAAATTATCTGTATTTCTAGTAAAATATCCTATAATTGAAATAAAAAATGTATTTATCCCAGCCAAACAAAAAAATTTATAATCTCATCGCAACAATCAAACAAAAATAGCCTGAAGAACAAACAAGTAAATACTAAACAAAATAAATGTATTTCTTTTCATTTTCATAAAATTAGGGTATAAAAAAAGAAAAAGTCAAATATATTTACATAAATATTATATATATAATAAATATGTTATTATTTTCAAGAAGAAAATTTGCAAAATATTTTTTTTTCAATAAAATTTAAGAGAAAGATGTGGGATATATAATATATTCCTATCAATTCACGAAATTTTAACTAAAAATTTACACAAATGAAAAAAGGTATATGTTATATATTAAGTACTTTATTCCTTACAAGTAGCATTTTATTATTAAATAATACATTTTGACAGCTAGATTTGTGAAATACAAGTACTATTTTAAATACAAATATTGAGGCTACAATAGATACAAATGTTGGGAACAGTACTATTGCCAACCCACTTAGAGAATGAGCATTTCATGTTGTTCATTCTGATGATTGAATTTATAGAGTGGAATGAATAGTGGATAGTGACAGTGAAATCACTAAACATAGCACTGCACTTGAAAGAACACTGGGAATAGTAAAAAGAATTATAAATCGAGCATTATGATTATTGTCGCTTGTTGCATTAGTGTATATCTTAGTTCATGGCTTTATGATGGTAACAGCTGCATGAGATGATACAAAATATAAAAAATGAATGAAATGAATCAAAAATGCTGCAATTGCTTTATGAGGTATATGATTAAGTCGATTTATAATTAGTCTTATATTCCGAGTTATCCAAAACATAACAGCCCAATAAAACCTTTAGTTTTTATTTAAAAAATTTATAATGAAAAAGCTTAAATTATTATTAATATTATTCACAACAACACTTATTACAATGTGACTTTATGTTGGTGCCAACTATGATTTTCCTTATGAATATATGACCAATGAGAATGAAATATCATCAGGTAATTATGAAACAGAAATATGACAAATTATGAAATATGATAATGTAACACAAACTAATAGTGTTTTAAATAGGCTTCTTGATTTATTTAAATTAAGTAATCAAAGTTGGTATGATTATTGATGATGAACAAGTAAAGCAGTATATTATGCAAAAATGATTGTGAACTTAATGTTATCTTTTGTAAGTTTTATCGCATTAGTAATGGTAATATATGCCTTTTATATGATATTCTTCCTAAAAGATGAAGCTGGTATCACAAAAGCAAAACAGGTGTTAAAATGAGTTGCTATCGCAATTATAATAATGTGACTATCCCGATTTATAGTAAGTATGATATTCTGGATCCAATCAAATAGCGCAAATCCTGAGAATGATATACCACCCGTAAATAATGCATCTTCTCTAAACCCAGCTCAATCCAATGCGCCTAGCACCATGACTTTAGAAAATAATAATTAATCATGAAAATATTCGATATATGAAATAAAATCAATAAACAAAATCAAAAGCCTCAGGCTCAGTTTAATACTGAAACTATGATGCCAATTTCAGAAATTAAAAATGATGTAGTCATTTTAAAAGACTGATGATTGAGATCTATATTAAAGGTAGAATGAATAAATTTGGATTTGAAAAACTTTGAAGATCAACAAATAGTCTTGGAACAATATAAAAAATTCCTAAACTGATTAGGTTTTCCAATACAAATTATAGTTCGTAATAATTATTTAGATTTATCTGGTTATCTTACTTATATAAAAAAGAATTTAAAAGATATCGTTAATCCAACACTGAAAAAAACATGAGAATCTTATTATCAATTTTTGGAAAATATAGATAACAAACAATGATTAATTTATGAAAAATCGTTCTATATAGTTGTTCCTTATTATATATGAGAAAAAGATGAAGCAAGTATAAAAAAATCTTGGTTTACTAAATTATTAGATGCATTAAATGCAAAAGATAATACAGAAAAAATTGTAGAAAGATATAGAGGATTCCAAAAATGAAGAAGCATGTTAGATAGTAGATGTAATCTGTTAACAGATTGATTAGCTTCTATATGAATAAGAACAGAAAAATTATCAACAAGCTGAATTATTGAATTATTGTTTAATTACTACAATCCTCTATTACATAATGCTCAAGGTGCTGTTTAGATAAAGTTTAAAAATATTTTGACATAAAAAAAAACAGTAGATCAGTTGTTTAGCCTACTGTTTTTTTTAGTTTATTTTTAACTCTAAAGTGTGACAGAATAGTCATATGTCGCATTGTGAAGTACAAAACTCCAAATAGTTGTTTTCAACACAGAAAAACAACAATTTCTGCTGATGCTATTATATTTTATTCAACATTTTCTTAAAAATACTCTCCACCATGAAGATTATTCCCTGCAGGGGCATCAGATTTTGAAAGATCACCACAGTTTTGAACAAAGAACTCTTTATATGCCTCTGTAGTTTCGATGTCACTACAAGTATCCATAGCAACATCATAACGACAAATATTACCTGTTTGTTTATCTACATGAAACCATTCTGTAGTAACAGTAGTATCGAGATAAGATTCTACAAGAGAAAGGGTATAATATTCTGCTTCTTCGTTTATAAGATCAAAATAATACCCTAAAAACTTATGTTCATCTTCAATTTGATTTTCAGGACTTTGTAATATCTGATCGTAGTGCTCTCTGAGAGTTGATATAGTAGGATCAGTAAAAATTTCTTTTTCCATCTCGTTTTGGCAAGCAACAAAGGTCGCTTGTGGGCTCATTACAGTTTCTCCTGGATCAGATTGTCGGAGAATTTCTTCAGAGTCACTGTCTACTGGAGAAAGGGTTGAATTGATTGTACATCCTCAAAGGAATATAATGGAAGTTAAAAGTGCTCCCAACACTACTGTTTGTTTCATGTAAATTCATAATAGAATATAAAAATGACTTTCCCTTGTAGTGACAGCCAAAAAGATGTAATAAACAAAGGTCAATCTTGATTTCGAGCATAGAGTATTTACTAAAAAAATCAAGATCATTTTATGATAAAATTTTACGGAAATTCCTATTTTTCATTGGATAATTTGTTAACTTTTTATTGCTTTTGGTTGGATTTGAAGAGGAAAATTTACCAATTAAAACCTTTTTCAAAAAAAATCAAAAAGACTAGTTTAATAAACTAGTCTTCATTTGTACAAAATCTATATTTATGATTTTATTCTGCTGATTTTCTTCTTTCAATTTCTTCTAAAGAAGCTTTTTTTACACTTTCTTCATCTGTTATACAAAAAGATGTGGTATTTATTACCATGTCTGTAGGTGATTTATATTTTATCATATAATTTTTGTGATTTGCTATATTTCTAATAATATCCATCGTAGCTTCGAAAGCATCTAAATCTTTTTGATTTACTACAGAATCTTGTCAGTACTCTTTTTTGTGGAAAGTATCCAAAACAAGCTTGTTTCAGGAATTTTTTATTGCTGATTCGTAAGCTAAGTTTACTGGATGATCCAGCCCTTTATTTTTCAACGGAAAAAGTTCAAATTTTGCATAACCAGACTTGATATCTATTTCATTATCTAAATAAATTTGTCATAGACATGTAGACAGTTTTCAACTATCATGTCCTGCTCCAGTCACTAAGACTAGGTTTTTCTTTGTAGGAATATGATCATCTGAACCAAATCCGTTGTCGCTCAAAATTTCTTTCACATTGTAAGGATAAGATGATATTTTGTATCTTTCAAAAACTCTATATTGTTTTTTTTGAAATTTACGTTCAAAGCTTAACACCAAATCAAACATTTCCGTTACATCTATTTTATTGATAACTATAATAGGTTTAGTTCATAAAGATCTTTCTATAACGGTTAAATTACGAGAAACATATTCAGAAAAATCTAAATCTTTATCTGAAAACTTTCTATTTGAAATAATATCTTCTGCATTTACACAATACAATACTTCTATTTTATCTCTTAAATCATAAAAAATTGTCTGTTTACTATCTATCAAAAATCATGGCAATACTCTAGATGCATGTGGATCTCTTAAAAACTTTCATCAAACCTCCAAATAAAGTTTTCAAGAAAAATTTGCCAATCTATCTAATATTTGGTTTTTTTGCATTTCTATATACTTTTCTCCATCAAAACCATGCTTATTATGAAGAATAATTTCATCATTTGTTGCCATATTTTTATGAAAAGAAATAAATTACAAGTAAATTATACTCAAAACATATTATTTTGTCAAAAAATACGGCTTGACATTCCTATATTTAGTTAAAAGTTTGTAAAGTTGCAAGCAATAAGTTATAAAGTTATAAGTTGAAAGCCTGCCTGTCGGCAGACAGGTTTATAAAGTTAAAAGTTAAGTAATATATATTTTACAAACTTTAAGACTGAAGACATTCTTCCCTTGGGGGAAGTTGTTCTATCGTAGTTGGGGGTTGTTGGGGATAAAACCCCCACCTACCCCGATGAATCGGGGAGAGCATCCTCCCCCAAGGGAGGAACTTTATCCCCAAATTTTATGAACTTTATAAACCCGCCTACCGGCAGCCTGCCCCGCAGTACTGCGGGGCAGGGCAGACTTTATAAACTTTATGAACTTTACAGAATCTTCTCTTTTCTCAAAAAATCTAAATACTTTTCATTATCTTCTGGATACTTTGCTTTTAAATAATCTTTTAACAAATTTTTTCGATCGGAAAATCATTGAGATAAATTTCTTCAATCTATATCTAATTTATCAGACAAATCTTTTGATACTACCAAATGCTTTTTTAGTTTAAAATCTTTTAATTTTTTGTACAAATCTTCATCTATATATTCAAAAACCTTATCATAATTTATGTTGTCTACCTTTAAGGAAATGGAAATATCTTTTTTATTTAAATTAACATTTTCATCGAAATCTATTTTTCGGAACTCTGATCAAAGATAATTTTGCTTATTTTGTTCTATTACATCAAAGATAAACTGATCTAAAAAGTCTTCACTCAATTTTTTTATATCAAGCCCTCCATTTAATGAAAATAGTGAACCATCATCATTCTTAATATTTGAGCTGTCTATCAAAAGGTAAGGATTAATAAAAATCATTTTTCATTTAACTGAGTTTGGAGAATATTGAAATAATGCCTTAGTTTGATTCACTTCCAATGGGGATGTACTTCGAACACTACCAGTACATAAATAATTTTTATACACAAAACCTTGATGTAGATGTCCAGAAATCATCTTTATATTTTCTAAATCACAAAATAGATGAGACAAGGCAATATCATTAAAATAAAACCTACTCCTTTGTCATGGGAAATTAACTCATTCTATATAGTAATGGTGTATGACAGTAAGTTTTGGATATTTTTTTATGTAATCTAATAAAACTTGATTTATGTGAGCACTAATTTGTTCATTTTTCTTTTTGGATTGTGATAGGGTTGCGATCATACTTTCAATTTCTGTATAGTCTACTGAAGTGCTACTTTGTGATGATGAAACAACTCAATCACTTAAATAATAGGGTAAAAATAAAACATCTTCTCATTCTATGTGTTCTACTTTGGGACTTGTGATGAATTCAATTTTTCATCATTTGTGATCTGAGGAGGTATTTCTCGTAATCATCTCATATGTCATTTTAGCTTCTTCAAACACAAAAGTACTTCCAAGCCAGTCATGATTTCCAGACAGTATATAGACATTTTTTCATTGAGAAAACAGCTCTAGAAACAAAGTATAAAGAGATAATAATGCTCATCTATCATAAGAGAAATGATAAACATAATCTCCTAAGAAAATAATGTTTGTTTCAGAACTATTGGAAATAAAGGCTCTCAACTCTTCTATAATTCTATCTTTAACACGCGAATTTATATGCAAATCTCAAATCAAAAGCATTCAAGTCTTTTTTGAAATAAAAGATATAGTTTTATATTTAATATTATAATTAAAGTTTTCAACAGAAAATAATTGCTACTCTCAACTTATTAAAAGAATATTACTGTTTTATAATTTTAATCTTGAAAAATATAAAACAATCTTTATCAAACTCATCGATATCAATTTTAAAATTTATTTTTCAAAAAAAAAATGAACAAAAAGTTACTTTTTATTGGATTAGGAACAATTTTAATTGTATGAACAATTAATACAATTATAAACATTCAGGCGATGCTCAATTGCAATTGATGTTCTGCACCATGGCAAACAGCTTTGATAAGTACAGGATTTTTATACATTATAATATGAGCCATATACTGGTTTACTTATCTACTACTTTCATATTTGAAAAAGAATAGCGAACAACTTTCATCCAACAAAAAACAAAAAAAATAAATAGTTTTCATACAAATACACAACACTAATAGAAAATGTTTTCAGAATAAATATGTTATTTTTAGTTATTTTTTCATTTTATTTCTTCGGCAACTTTATTCAAATTTTCCAGAGATTCTTGTGGTCAGCTTCATACTCCTATTTGAAATCACATTCAATCATAAAATGGATATAATTTTATATGAGCATGATTTACTTCTAATCATTCAATAACCATTCAAACTCTCTCCACTCCCAATCATTTTTTTAGTATGGAAACAACTTCTTTTGTAGCTTTCATATATTTAGCCAAAAAATCGTCATCTAACTGGAACATATCAGAGCCGTAATGGTCTTTACTCAAAACTAAAGTCATACCTCTACGATTTGGAAAAGAATCTAATATAGCTACAAAATCGTCGTTTTCTCGTATTTTCACGCCAGGAATTTCTCATCAAATTATCTTACAAAATATACAGTTTGGATTTATCATAACATTTTGAATACAATATAAAACATTCAAATGTATACGGTTATCAAAAAAAAATTCAAACCAATAATCTCTCCTACTTTCTACCAAAATCTGCTGGAATTTCTCATCGTTCTTCCGTATCTCGTTTAAGTATTTTTGTATCAAATTTATTTTTCGCCAACCAATCCTCTGCTCTTTTTATTAAATCAAAAATTTTGGCATTATCTGGTGTTTTTTTGAGATTTGTCTTACATTTTCATTCTGAAACTCGCTTGATAGCTCGTTTGGAATCTGAATAAATCGCCTTATCTGAATTGTTTTTTTTTAAATAACTTAATCAGTGAACAAGAGCAAGAAATTCTCAAATATTGTTGGTTCATTCTCAAAGCTTGGTATGAAAAATCGTTTCTCCACTAACAAGGTCTATTCACTGATATTCTGTGATTCAAGGATTGCGACTACAAGCGGCATCAACTGCAATGCTATTTTTTTCAAACGGAATATCTTTTTCAAACCACTTTTCTTTGGTATAATAGGGTTCAAATCACTTTTCTAATGCAGTTTCAGCTTCTGTCAAACTATTGAAAGATTTATATTTAGCTCACTTTACTCAAACAACAAAATTTTTACATTCATCTCGTGAAGTAAATATTCATCTTTTCAATCATTCTCGGACAACATAATATTTCATTTTTTTTGACTATTTAAATGTAATTTGATTCTAAATATATAAGTTTATTATTCAATAAGTTTTTGTAAATATTTTTCAAAAAAATATTACAACAAAAAAAACTCCTAAATTTCTGAAAATTCGAGGAGTTTTCTGATAATAGTGATCTTATTTGTTTGGATTTTGTTCTACACAAATATACCAATCTTTATTTTCATATTTTTGAGCATTTGTAACAGCATCTTTCATGGTAGCCGCAGGAGGAACTATCACTTTATCTCCAAAAATTGGATTGTTTGGTCGATTTTCTGGAGTCGCTCTTTTGTGTTTAGCAGTAGTTTGTAACGCTTTTACCAGCCTTAAAATCTCTGCTACACTTCTTCCATTTGAAAGTGGGTAATACATAATAGCTGCGATTTGTCCTTCTGGATTTATTACAAATACCGCTCTAACAGTAGTCGAGTCATCTGCATTTGGATGTAACATTCCATATAAGTGTGCAATTTTAGATCCAGCTAATAATGGGAATTCTACTTTTACTCCAAAATTTCTTTCAATATTTCTAAGCCATTCTATGTGTCATTGTAGTCCATCTACTGAATATCATAATAGTTCTGTATTGATAGCTTTGAAATCTTCATAAGCTTTTTGGAACCCTATAAATTCTGTTGTACATACAGGAGTAAAATCTGCTGGATGTGAGAATAAAACTACTCGCTTTCCTTTGTAATCTTTTGGAAAGTTGATTGGTCAAGCTGTAGATTGAGCTTGAAAAGCTGGAGCCATATCTCCAATTAAAGGTAATGTGTTTTGTGTTTCCATAATATTGTTGTATTTATCTAATAAAACTTCTCTAAATGAGAATCATTCTCGTATTGAACAAAATTCTTATAATAGATTGAAAACTTATTTCAATTGAAAGTTTAATATCCATACAACACTAATTTACAACTAGAAAAATAAACTCAACAAAAAAAACAAAAAACGACTTGACATATATATATATCATTACAATTTAAGTGTAAATAAAAAATAGTACTAACAAAAAAAATTAACAATTATGGCAACAGTTATTATTTCAATCATTTTTATGGCGTTATTGCTCGCGGTTATTTTTCATCTTATTGATGATGGAGATCTTTCATCTTCACTTTTGGGATCTCTTCTAGGAACATTCCTTGGAGCGGTTATAGGTATTATTGCAAGTGTTAAGATTCCAGCTAAATTTGAGGAAAAGGTAAGCTCCTTTCCCTTAGAAAAGGTACAGCACAAAACTGATACTACTGGGAAATATACTTTTCTAGAAATGGAAACCTTAGATGATGAAGAGTATTATATCTTTTATCATTATGGAGAGAATGGCATTTTGAATCAAAACAAATTTCTAACAAAAAATGTCTTAATCAAACCAAACTGTGATACAGCAAAAGTGGAAATTAAGAAATTTAGTCGCAATAAAAATGCTACTATCAATTACTTTTCAAGTCAAAATCCACCAGATACGAAAGTAACTATCTATCTTCCGAGCTATCCGTAAAAAACATTAACCAACTGTCTCTAAAATTTAGAGACAGTTTTTTAACAAAACAACTTGACATATGCACATATATCACTACAACCTAAGTGTGAAAAATAAAATAGTACTAACAAAAAAAATTAAGAAATTATGGTAACAATTATTGTTTCAATAATGCTTGTAGCGGCATTGTTTGGTTTCCTTTTTCGTGATGAAAAGTTTTCATTTTCTGACTCAGGAGCAGGCATTGGATTAATTGTAGGTATTTTTGTAGGTGTTACTCTAAGTGATATGATTCCAGCTAAGTTTGAGGAACAGATAATCTCCTTTCCCTTGGAAAAGGTACAGTATAAAACTGATACCGTAGCAACTTTTTTAAGAACAGAAACAATAGAATGTAAAGAACATTATATCCTCTCTTATTATGAAGAAAATGGATATTTGAAACAAGACACATTCCTAACAGAGAAGGTTTTAATCCAAACAAGCTGTGACACAGCAAAAGTGGAGTTTAAGAAATTTAGTCTTGATGAAGATGCTACTATTAATTACTTTTCAATTCAAGATCCACCAGATCCGGAAATAATTATTTATCTTCCGAGCTGTCCAATTGAATGAATTAAAAGCAAACTGTCTCTAAAATTTAGAGACAGTTTTTTTTCAACAAAACTAGATTGTTCAATAACGAAAAAAACCTGCTAAATGCAAGTTTTAAAGGTAAAGGAAGAAAGTCAGTAATTAATAATCGGGTCTAATCTAGAAATAGACCAAAGTCTAGATACTAGATAGATATTCTACATAGTTTGTAAGTTAGTAAATAAATCATCTGGCCAATTTTTTATTTTTGTTTTTGTACAAACTATAACATAATATATGTTGATGTAGAATAGGTTTTTAGTGCTCCTCTGCTTGAGTCAGAATGTCATCTAGATTTTGCTATACAAACCAAATTGGCCTACATTGATTCGTATAATCAATTACTGTTTAGGTAATTGCTCAATATCTATGACTTTAAAAGCTTCATATTTAACTCTTGTGGAGTAAATTAAAAATTCTTGAAGTGATTTAGATAAAGATAAACAAAACCATAACAATGCCATTCTAATCTAAATTTCTATAAAATTTTTATTCAAAATAATATAGATAACTTAGCTACACTTAAAGTCTAAGTAGATTTAACTTCTTTCGAAATTAAAGAACCTAAAATCTAAATGTAATACTCAAGTAGAAGAAAATCAACTATTAACCAACTTTTGAAGCAACAATATTATTGAAGATTCAAAAGTTTAATTATTAATATGCGTGACCTTCTTCCTAGAATAGTACAAGATGCTTTGAATAGTAACTACATGAATCATTGAATATTTCGTATTCAAATCATCAAATAATTTTTACTCAATTCATTTGTACATTTCTATTATAATCAAAAAAAAAATCCTGTCAAATTTTTGACCACTTTTTTTGATCATTTTTTACCAGTTAAGAATTGATGTTTAAAATTTAATGAAAACTTTTTATGATTTTTTTGTATTTTTTATTCAAATTTTGGATTAAAAACAACTATGATTTAATTTTCAAGCAAAATATTACCTAAAAATCATCATGATTGAATGTTCCATAATTTTTTGTATATCCCATTTTGTGATAAAAGTTGTTTATGACTTCACTTTTCTACTACTTTTCATTTATCCATAACAATAATCTTGTCCATTTTCATCACAGTAGAAAGCCTATGAGCAATCACAATCGTAGTTTTATTTCTCATAACTTCTTCCATCGCCTCCTGAATCAAAGCCTCAGACTCACTATCTAGTGAAGATGTTGCCTCATCCATCACGATAATATCTTTATTTCCAAGTATGGCTCTAGCAATAGCAACCCTCTGTCTTTCTCATCACGAAAGTTTCACTCATCTTTCTCAAACTAAAGTATCATAACCGTCAGGAAAATGCTGAATGAAGTGGTCACATCTTGCCATTTTCGCAGCAGCAATAATTTGTTCATCGGTGGCTTGAGGATGAGCATAGGCGATATTTTCTTTAATACTTCTGTGAAAAAGAATCGGATCTTGAGGAACCATTGCAAGAGATGATCTCAATGATTCTTGACTTACATCAGCGATATTTTGGTTATCAATAAGAATCTCTCATCATTGAATATCATAAAATCTAAAAAGAAGTTTAGTTAATGTCGATTTTCAGCTTCCTGACTCCCCCACAATCGCAACTTTTTGTCATGGTTTAATGTCAAGATTTAGGTCTTTGAAAATTGCTTCTTTTCCATAAGAAAAATCAACGCCCTGAAATGAAATTGCTCCACTAGTGACTTTCAGCCTTTTAGAACTGTTGTCTTGAATTTCGTGAGGAGTATCAATGATTTCTAGGATTTCAGAAGACTCACTCATTGCTACAAAAACATGGCGAAGTGTCTGCCCAATTCCTCGTAGGAAATCAATTACTCTCAAAATATAGACTTGCAAAAGGACGATCATCCCCAGCGAAATCAATCCATCTCCTCGCATACGAATCGCAAAATACATAATTCCAATTTCTAAGAGGATAGACATAAAACCTGCACTTCCCCGGATCCACATTGATCTGTAATATTGATTTTTCCTAGCAGATGCTGCTTCATGATTTAATTTTCCATAATTTTTTTCCTCTCTTTTTTCGGTTGCAAAAAACTTGATCGTATAATTATTTACAATCAAATCTGAAAGCAGACCTCATTGCTCACTATCTAGGGCATTTGACTTATCCTGATAAGGTTGAATATAAAGATAAAGCCAATATTGCACCAGTGAAAAAATGATAACAAGCACTAAAACTCATAAACTGATTCGTAAACTTTGTTGTCCGATAATAATTAAGATAATCACTATATTAGCTATAAAAGGCAAAATCTGCCAAGCGAAAATGTCTGTTAATTTTTCAAATGCAGAAACCCCTTTCCTAAATTTACTAATCAATGAGCCGCTCATATTATCCGAGAAAAACTTATAAGAGTGATACTGTAGCTTTTTGAGAAAAATATTATTAAGTCGTTCTTGGATATTCATTTCTAAAGTAATGCTGAAATAGTCGTACCCTCTAAACACCATAAAACTTACCAATTTAATCCACAAAATAATGAGCAGTACTCCGATTGCATGTAAACTCAATTCACTAGTAATTCCTGTTGTAGAAGAAAGAATATCAATAATTTCTTTGTAAAATAAAGGAGGAATAAGCGCACTAATCGTTGATATCAATCTCGTAAAAAATCCTCCCACAGCAAGTCAAGGGAATTGGCGATAGCTTTTTCGTGCGAATTGTAAAACTCTTTTGTAGTTTGTTTTGGTGATTTTATTCTTATTCATTAATTTATAATTTTAAAATAATTATATACAATTTAGAAAAGTGAGTTAAATATTTTACAAAAAAAATAAATAATCGAGAAACGCATAAAGCCCACCATAAAAAGCATTAAGGCATGTCTTGAATAAAGGCATCAAATGTTTTTTATTTCTTCTCATGTTCATTCTGACTTTAGATCGATTTCTTCTTTTTGATAAGAGAAGTATCCCTAAATACAAACTCGTTAATATTGGCTGGCAATATCCAAATTTATTTTTGTTCCCAATTTTTAATTTTTCTTGTTTATAACAAACTTTCTAAATGCAAACATAATTATCTTGCAAACTAAATCAATTACAAATTTAATATAGTTGTATTTTTGTTTTGAAAAAAATTATCCATAAAAAAAAGCACAACCATTATCGTAGACAACGATAGTTGTGCAAAAATCATATTATTGAGTACCTACATTAAATTTGGAAGTTCCATACTTTTCCTCTCGAAGCATATTTACCTCAATCGGCGAAGTATTTTCATTCGAATAATTAAGATCTGTATTTTCATATAAAAGTTTTCCTGTTGTCTTGTCGGTAACTTTTACTATTCCCTGAGTAAATCCAACGAAACACACATCAATCGGATCATCCAAAGGAACTAACAATTCAATGCGATCATAGGGAATAATCTCTCCCAATATACCACGCTCAAAAGTGGTATTTTTGTTATTAGAATATAGAATCTCTACAACAATATCAGCTCCCACTGAGTTTTCTAACAACACCATCTCTTTTTTTGATTTTTTTCTTTTTTTTAATTTTTCAATAAATTTTCTCATAATTTTATTTTTTTTTAGTTATACATCTTTTATTTTCAATACTTGATATATTTATATTGCAATTAAAGTCAACAGAATTACTTATATATTCCCTAAAAATATCAATTCGTAAAAAAATCTGAAATTAAAGTTTTTGTAAAACAAAGGAAATTTCTGGTTGTTTTTTAATGAGAAAAACATAACTTATAGGTGTTATTTATAATTTAATATAAAATTTATGTGATTTTCATTAGAAACCATTGTTTCTTGGGCGAAAAGAAAATGATTTGTATATCCAAATTCTGAAATTTATTGAGGGCTTGCAAATGCTTGGGATTTTGGTCCCTACTGATCTCTACTCAAAAAAAATATTTCTGATCTATGGATCAAGCATTTTGTGCAAGAAAGAGATGATATTGTATTTATGGATACAGCAATTATAGCTCATCCCACTACTTGGCAAGCAAGCTGACACTTAGCTTCTTTTGCTGATGCTTTAATAGATGACAAAAATACTGGTCAAAGATTTCGTGCAGACAAAATTATTGAAGATTTTTTTGAAAAAAATAGAGAATGACTAAATGATGAAGATTTAGCTGAAAAACTATGAGTAACTAACTTATCTCCTGAATCTTGGGGAAATGAGTGAATGAGAGATTTTATTGTAAAAAATATTACAAACAATCCTGAAACTTGAAAACCAGCCAATTGGACAGAATGTAGAAATTTCAATTTAATGTTGGATACTCATTTATGACCAGTAGCAAACGACAGTTCTAAAGTATACATGAGACCTGAAACCTGTCAGTCTTTATTTACAAATTTTAGGTCTATTTTGGATAGTACTAGAATGAGAATACCGTTTTGATTAGCTCAGACATGAAAAGCATTTAGAAATGAAATCACTCCAGGTCAGTTTTTGTATAGAACGAGAGAGTTTGAACAAATGGAAATAGAATATTTTGTAGAAAATGATGAGAATAAAGCAATGGAAACCTATGAACAACGAAAAAAAGACTCTATGGAATATCGAACTAAAGTGATTGAAATTAATCCTGAAAATTTAAGATTTAAAGATCATGAAAAGTTAGCTCACTATGCTGCTGCTGCAGTAGATATAGAATATAGATATCCACGATGATTTGGAGAAATTCAAGGAGTACACAGTAGAACTGATTTTGATCTCAAACAACATCAAGATACAAGTGGAAAAGATATGCAATATTCTGATCCATTTACTGGGAAAAGATATATCCCACGATGTGTGGAAGCTTCTTGGTGACTGGGAAGATCAGTAATGGTAACTATGTTAGAATTTTATGATGAAGAAAATTTAGAAAATGGAGAAAGTCGTGTAGTTGTCAGATTTCCAAAACAGCTCGCTCCAGTGAAGTTTGCTGTTTTGCCATTAGTAAAAAAAGATGAAAAACAAGTAAAAATTGCAGAAAAGATATTCAAAGATTTAAGTAAGAAATTTAAGTGTGAATATGATGATTGAGGCGCTATCGGGAAAAGATATCGTAGACAAGATGAAATAGGGACTCCTTTTTGTATTACAGTAGATCCACAAAGTGTAGAAGATTGAACTGTGACTATTAGAGATAGAGATACGATGGAACAAAAAAGGGTAAAAATTGAAGAATTAGAATGATTTATGGGACAATCAACTTACTAAATATTCGCTTGTAGTACTAGTATCTACGACATTTGAATCAAGAAATAATGCAAATAAAAATCTATTGAAAATGATTTAATATTTATTACAATGTATGTATTTATATATAAATTGTATTACAAATGACTACACAAACAATTTCAGTTAGAGTTGATTCAAATGTTTTAGAAGCTGTAAAAAAAATAGCTAAGCTTAACTGACTTAGTTTAAGTTCTGTTATTAATGTAAAATTGAGAGAATTCGCTAACAATAAAGAATTACGTTTAATAGATGATGAAGAATTTGAAATCGACTTTTGAGAAAAATGAGCACCTATTGATGATGTTATAGAATATTTAAAATCTATAGATTAAAATGGTTGAACAACGAAAAAAGGATCTAGAAAAAATATCAAAGGCTTGAAGAGATGAAATTTTAAAAATAGCATGTCTTATTAGAGATTGAAGAACTGTAGGTCTTGATATAAAAAAAATACAGTGAAAACAAAATTTGTATAGATGTAGATATTGAAAATATAGAATTATTTTTTCTATACTATGAAATAAAATACAAGTAATTAGAGTTTGAAACAGATGAGATATTTATAAATGACTATAAGTGAAAAAATAAATTGTAAAAATATTTAATTCTAATATGCAATCATGAAAGAAATTAAACTCAGTGAAGAAAATTACAAAGCACTATTAAAGAGTTTAGCAATAGGAAACTTTATTTATTGAATTATGGCTGATATTGTAAATGATTTTTATAAAAAAGATGCGCATGATTCTGATGAGGTAATCCATCAAGTCTTAAAATGTTGTGATGATCCTAAAGTAAAGGATATTTGGGATGGGAAAAATGTCTTTACTGAAGAATATGAGAATAATATTTGGAATGATATACAAGAGTACGAAAACTATGTTGTAGAAGATTTAACTGGAATTGATGTTGAAGAATTAAACCAGAAAATCGATGAAGAAATAGGAAAGCACATTTAATACAATTGATATTTAGTGTAAAAAGGATTGTAAATGGTAATTTTATAAGAAATAATATCTTAAAATGGAAGTAAAAGAACTATCAGATTTTATTGATCGAACTTTGACAAAAGGAAGATATCCAGCTCTAAATTACTCAATTAGAGAAAGAGTTTTTGCTCAAACTCTAAAAATAAGTGAAGAAGTATGAGAATTAAGCGAGCAAGTATTATGAAAGTTTTGATGACAAAAATTGGACAAAGTAGATAAATTTCCTGATGAAAGATTGGGAGATGAGTTAGCTGATGTGATTTTTTCTACTATCAGATTAGCTAGATTGTTAGACCTAGATGTTGATGAAATTTTATCAAAAAAGATGAAAATACTGAGAGAAAGATTTGAAAAAAAATAAAAAAAATTAATCCAGATCAAAATAACCCATATATAATTATATAATATAATTTATATAGTCTAGAATTCTACTACAGGAGCGACTTCACTTCCTTCTGTCGCTTCAAAAAGATTCGCTTTTTCAAAACCAAACAATCCAGCAATAATATTAGTAGGGAAAGTTCTTAATTTTGTATTATAATTTTTTACAGTTTCATTGTAATTCATTCTTTCTACAGAAATTCTATTTTCACTTCCTTCAAGCTGAACTCTCAAATCACTAAAAGCTTGATTTGCCCTTAAACTTGGGTAATTTTCAGTTAGTACCATCAATCTTCCTAAAGCTTGAGAAAGTTCTCCTTGAACTTCTTGGAATTTTACGAATTCTTCAGCATTATTTACATCGACTTTAAGTTGAGTGGCATTAGCTCTTGCCTCAATAACTTGTGTTAAAGTTTTTTGTTCAAAATCTGCTTCACCTTTCACTGTGGCAACAATATTAGGAATTAAATCTGCTCTCCTCTGGTATACAGATTCTACTTGTCCTCGTTGAGTTTTTACTACTTCATCAAGTTTTACCAGTGTATTATATTGCCCAATGATAAAAACAACAATAAACAAGATAATAATTCATATTATCCAAAGTGCTCTTTTTTTCATAATGAAATACAGTAAAAAAATAAAAAGTTAGATTTTTTATATTTTTTCTTATTAAAAACGCAAGTTAATCTCCTACTACATTATTGAGCTAGACCACTACTAATTAAAATCAGTATTAAGCACTTTCTTTAATTATTATCTTGTCTATCAATGCAAATTACGATGTATTATTTTCTTTGCTGAATCGTTTATATCAGTATTTGCAGAACTATCCGACAAATCGTACAAAATTTCAAAATCAAACCCTAAATCAAATGCTTCAAATGCAGAAGCTAGGATACAAGCATCCAAATCCAACCCACAAAAATATAATTTTGAAACTTTATTCTGATTCAAAAAATCAACAAATCCAATTGATTTGAATATTGAATAAGTGTTTTTTTCAAAAATATGGTTTTTCAAAGATATATCAAAAAGCTCAGAAACTATATCTGTTTCGGGAGATAAATTACACTTATTCCAATTAAGTTTCTTAACAAAACTTGTTCTTTCTGAATTAATAAATTTTGAAAAAATAATAAAATCATACTTTTTCTTTTCAATATGTTGCTTAATTTTTTTAGGAAGAAATTTAGTTTGTCTGTTAATAAAACAATTCTGTAAATCTAGTATAATAAGGGCATGCTTATCCATAATATGCGGTTATTTTATAAAGAAGTAGGTAAGAATCAAATGTTATTAAATTTCTTTAATCTCCAGCTCATCCTCCGCCCGAACTTCATCCTCCACCAGAGAATCATCATCCTCCACCCGAACTTCCTCCTCCACCAGAGAATCATCATCCTCCACCCGAACTTCATCCTCAGAAACCAAGCCCTCAATCAAAAATTATATATAAGACAATCAAAGCAAAAATTATAATCCACATAATCACAGTATATATCCAATCAGATCATTCTTCTTGACTAATTTCTGGAAGACTCTGTTTTCCGTCTATAACTTCATAAAAATTCTTTATTCCTTGGTAAATATTTCATTGGTTAACTTCTGGTCTAATCTTTTCTTCAATAATTTGACTTGCCAACAGATCAGGTATCTTTCCCTCTAATCCATATCATACCATGATTCTAATTTTCTTTTCTTCTGTAGCAATGGCAAGCAAAAGTCCATCATTCCTTTGTTTATCGCCAATTCCATTTTCGTTAAAAGCTTTTAGAGCAATATCAAAAAGTTCATTTCCTTGTCTATGTGGGAAAAGAACACTTACTACCTGATATCCCAAATTAGATTCAATATTTTCTGCATACTGATTAAGCTCTTGAGTTTGCTCTTGAGTGAGAACTTGAGAATAATCATTGATAAAATACTCAAATTTTGGCAAATTCATCGGATCAATCGTATTCGCAAAAGAAATTCCAAAGAAACAAAATATGCTCAAAATAAATCAGATTTTTTTCATAATTTATTGAATATTGTAAAGCAATGTTTTTATATAAATAGACAAAACAATATCAATAAAAACTTAAAATAATTTAAAAACACAGTAATATTTACCAACTAATAATATAAATTGTTCGCTATAACAAATTGTAAGCTTCTCTTCAAACCTATTTTGTAAATACGAATTTGAAGGGAATGGCTACATTTTATGGAAATTTAAGCCACAAGTAAGAAAAAACTATCAACAATGACTAACGACTAATATCTATTGACTATTGACTAGCGACTATCGACTAACGACTACTGACTAGCGACTAACGACTACTGACTAGCGACTACTGACTAGCGACTATTGACTAACACCTCTCTACACTCCAACTCTAAAATAGATTTCCTTATCTACCAATTCTCTTTTTGTTCATCGTTTCAAAGAAGAAATTTGTTTCATGATTTCTATTTTTTCTGGAGTATTTAATGGAGGATCCCCATAAATCGTTCTAGTAGTTAATGAAAAAGGTCTAGACTGTGTTCCATTTATACTCATTTTCATAATTCATTTGAACATTTCTGAACTTTGTAAATCCATCTTAGTAAACTCTGGACTAACTTCATTTTCCAAAAATTCTGCATCTGGTGCTCAAACCTTTAGAGCAAAAATTGTTCACACGTTACCAAATATTGTTTTGGATAAATCCAATGATCATCAAAGTCACTCTTTTTTCAATTGATCTATATATTGATGTGCTACAGTCAATCATAATCTATATTTTCTAGCTTCTGATAATATACTTTCAAAAGATTGAGAAACATAGTTTTGAAATTCATCCACATATAAAAAGTATGGTTTTCTTTCTTCTTCTGGTATAGCTGCTCTTTTTAAGGCAGATAACTTAATCTGCATAGCTACCATTCTACCAATAAGTTGACTATTCACCTCTCAGGTCAAACCTTTTGCCAACTTACACATTATAATCTTTCACTCCTGCATCGAATCAAAAAAATTAAATGCAGATTTCGGCTGTCCTATTACATTTCTAATATAAGTACCAGTAGTAAAGGGACCAAATTTTGCCTGTATAAATGGTATAATTTCCGCTTTTTCTCTATCTCACATTTTTTTATAAGTTTTATTCCACCAAGAAGCAATTACAGGATTTTTCACATTTCTAATTTTTGCTTCTGCATAAGCATCATCAGTAAATAACCTCATAATATCAACTAAAGTACCACCATCAGGTTGTTCCATAAGCAAAAAACAAGCATGACGGAAATAGTCTTGAATACGAGGACCAAATATTTCAGGTCAATACATATCTACGAACATTTCTACCATATCATTCGTTAAAACATCTCTTTCATCTTCACTTTGTGCTCAATCTAGTGGATTGAATGCTATAGGATATTCAGTATTTGACAAATCAAAATATATCAAATCATCAATTCTTTCTTTTGGAAAATGCTTCATTAAAGTATCTACTAAATCTCCATGCGGATCAATCACACAAAATCAATTTCATCTTTGCATATCTTCTTTTGCTTGAGTCAAAATCATCGTAGACTTTCAAGTACCTGTCTGTCACACTATATAAACGTGTCTAAATCTATCTTTATCTGAAAGTATCACATCTCTTTTTACTCCTCCATACTCATTTCGTCACAAATGCATTCCATCAGATGGCATATCTTCTGGTGCTGGCATAATTTTTGCTTTTTGCCAAGCAATACGAGGATTAAGATTAAATCTTGCATGAGGGAAGTGAACAATAGAAGAAAGTTCTTTTATATTTAATATATTTGGTTTGAAAAATGCTCTCAATTGATAATATATTGACGAATTAGTATAAAAATTTCTCAAAACTAGATCCTTAGCAAATGATTGTAGGTTTTTTATCCTCCAAAACTTTAACCTATTTAGACCAATATAATTATACTGATTAAATAATCTTTCCATTTCATCAATCATTTTATTGGGTCTATACCTATCTGCAGAAATAGCAAAAGTTCTAATTTTGGTTCTAAATATTTCATCATCAGTTTTTTTATCAAAATCTCAAAGCTGTTGTTGAGAAAAATTATGTTTACTTTTTTCTTCTTGATTTTTTTCATGTTTTGTTTCGTCATTTGAAAATCATTTTCGTAGCTTCAAAAACATTCTCTTTAAAGGACCAAAATCCTTTCATGTTTTAATTTTATCTGCCTTTTTTCTCATTCTTCTCAAATGCCTAGATGGAAGAGGTTCTACTAATATTTGTAATATCATTTTTTCATCTCTTCAAACATTACTATACGAAGAAAGAATACTATCCATCGGATCAGCTTCAAAAGCTTCATATGTTTTTATAGGATATACACTATTTTCAGTAAAATTAAACTCACCACCAGCCATATATTTACCAGCTTCCAACAATCTAGGTTGTTCTACATCTTCTATAAATGATTCTGGATAAAAAGCAGCAATCATTTTTCTAACCGTAGATAAGTGATTTTCTGGCACTCAAACAATATATTTTATTTGTTCCTTTTCTATGAACAATTCCATACTAATATAATCTCCACCAAATAATCTATATTTTAAATCTCAAAAAAAGCTCTTTGAAAAATCAGCTTCAAAAAAAGAGCGTAAGTGCCTATACACAGAATAAAAATTTTTGTAAACTTGATTCATAACTTCAATATTGTTTTTCATTTGTTGTGCGTGGTCTGTAGCTTCTATATCCGTACTTCTTGCAGCAGCTTTTTTCTGAATTCTAACTTGTAAAAATCTAATATTTTTAGTTTGTCTAAGTCTATGTGTTTTTTGCAATTGCAAAAATAATGCGATATATCAAACTATTCATATCAATATAAACAATATTATTCCTATAATTCGTGCTAAGACAGTTGGCATATACGTATTACAAAAATAAAACTTACAAAGATAAACATTATCCTTATATAAAATTATAATGATTTTCACATAAAATAGGAAAAGATTTTAAGTTTAAACATCAAATTAACAACCAAAATAACAAAAAAGATATATAACATAGTTGAAAGCCTGCCCCAGCCCCGTAGGACTACGGGGCGGGGTTTATAAAGTTGAAAGTTACATTCCTACCACCCTACTATTGAAAAAAACTTTTTTTTTCTTATTATGTAATAAAATTATATATCATTTATTATTTTCATAAAAATTAAATGAAATTTTGATACATGTCATGATTTAGGTGAGATTTAATTGATGAAATTAATTTCGCTAAAAAACACTTTAATTTTGTGGAAATTACAATTCAACTAGAGTTATTACACTCAATAGACAGTAGTTTCATAAACGCACTTAAAGATATTACACACTGATTTGAAACTCTTGGACATATTCATCGAGACATAGTAGAGACAAATGATATCAAAAAAAACATTAAAATATTAAAAGAAATTTGAGTTAAAAAAGTAACATTCCACCCTTTTGAGGATTTAAGTATCGAAGAAAATATAAAAATTTTCAATAAAATTAATAATTTTTTACAAAAAAATAAAATGATTTTATTGATTGAAAATGTCTCCAATCATCCATTTAACACACCCCAAAACATAAATAGAATAGTAGAAAATGTTCCAAATTCAAAGATTACACTTGATGTTTGACACGCAAACAAAATATATGAATTAGATAATTTTTTCAATATTTTCAAAGAAAAAATATGACACATACACCTTCATGACAACCTGAATCAATTAGATCATATGTTTTACGAAAGCTGAGAAAAATTAAATCAAATGATAGATAAACTCAAATTTATTTGATATAACAATACAATAACACTTGAAACTTTTGCTGTTCTTAAAGATTGAAAAAGTATATCACAAGATTTTGAGGGACTAAAAAAATTACATAAGCAACAACTTAAAAAAAATAAACTACAACCAGACCACAAGGGTCGGGGTATTGATTTACATTCACCACAAAGGCAGTTGTCATAACTCCACACACTGTTCATACCGTTTTTCATATTTACTTCATCACTGGTTTCTTATATATTCCCTTATTGT
>Ga0116190_1001216_pt1 | contig 23033 bp, 25 predicted proteins | sample AD_JPNTR4_MetaG_FD_89808 | JGI IMG/M metagenome (GOLD analysis project Ga0116190, IMG submission 89808) | Active sludge microbial communities of municipal wastewater-treating anaerobic digesters from Japan - AD_JPNTR4_MetaG | ecosystem: Engineered > Bioreactor > Anaerobic > Digestate | place...
TACAGCAATATGTGTAAATGCTTTAGATATCGATTATGGAACATTATTAGAAAAATGTAGTTTTGATTCCGTTATTGATTATTTACAAGTAGATTGTAATCCATCTGAAGTTTCATTTAATATTTTAAAAAAAGTTTTAGATTCTGGATTTAAATTTAAAGTTATAACTTTTGAACATGATTATTATGTAGACCCATCTATAAAACAATTATCAAGAGATTATTTAATATCTAAAGGATATACTTTATTAATTAATGATGTTTCATTTAATTATTACAGTTCTTTTGAAGATTGGTGGGTGTTAAAAGAGCATGTTAATTTAGTTGAATTTGATAATTTAAATCTTAGTAATAATTTAATTCAAACTTTATTTTTTAATGGTTAAATTATGTATCCTGCAACAAAAACAATACAGTCTGCAAAACCAACAATTAGAACTTCTGATAATGTTGTGATAATTTGGGAATTAGTTATTAATTTTACTTATTTGGATTTTTCTAGAACTTATGTTAGATCAATTGAATTAGAAAATCCTGTTAAAATTGCTAATGATTATACTCAACAAGAGTTGCTTGATTTATTTCCTATTTTAGATAGAGTATTTGATGCACAATATGAATATTACTTGAGTACTATTAATAATCCTATTACTCCAGTTGCTACTGAAACTGTAGCTAATTTTGATATTTCTACGTTGAGTTAAACTATGAGAAAAGTATTAATTGGGGTTCCTACATATACAGGAACACTTAATGTATGGTTCGTTAACTCACTTATTGAAACTTGTAAATTAGGATTGTCAAAAGATATTAATGTATATCCTATTTTTTTATCATTTGAAAAATTAGTTCAAAGAGCAAAAAATCAATTAATGTCAATTGCATTTGAATCGGAAGTTGACGATTTAGTGTTTATTGATCCTAATTTAGAATGGGACCCTTCAGATTTTTTTAAATTATTATCACATGAAGTTGATTTAGTTGGGGTTCCAGTAAAAATTGGCAATAATAATTCATTTAATGTTTCTATTCCTTTTGATTTTGAGAAATCATTTTATAATGGATTAGTTGAAGTTGATTTCATAGGTGCTGAGTTTTTAAGATTAACAAAAAATTGTATTCAGCAATTATGGAATAATTCTGAATCATACAATGGATTAGATTCTAAGTTAATATTTGATATTAATAATCAATTTATAGCTTCAACTGAAGATTTTAAGTTTATTGAAAAATGGAAAGACTTAAAAAATAAAGTGTATATTGATCCAGATATTAAAATTAATAGTGTTATACCTACTAAAATAAATAGCAATTTTTGTTTATCATCTTATTTAAAGAAATAATTTTTTGTTGGAGGATTAACTATGTCTTTAAATTTAATATTTGGATATGGTAATCAGTATTATTTTACTCCAGTTATAACTTGTCCAAATGGACTAGAAAATATTACAGCTAAATTTAAATATGCTCAAGCAACTGGTTCAGGATCAATGGTTGAAAATGTTGCTATTGGTGAAGGAGCATTAATACATAATTCAGGTTCTGATAGTAATGAATGGTATGGTAGTTCATCAGTTCCTAATATTGCTATTGGTAATAATGCATTAAATCAAAACCTTCAAGGTAATTATAATATTGCTCTTGGAATTAATGCTTCATATTGGAATTCCACTGGTATAAATAACATTGCTATTGGTCATGGAGCTTTATATAATTCGACTACTGGTTCACATAATATTGTTATAGGTAATCATAATCCTCTTCATTGTAGTCAAACTATTGAAGGCGGTTCATCTGTTCCTATTTCATGTGGAAATGCCGGTTCAAAGATAGTAGCAATAGGTAGTGATGTTCTTGAATATAATATTGGAACACATTCTATAGGGATCGGCTATCAAGCATTATATAATAATACGACTGGAGGTTCTAATATAGGTATTGGTAATAAAACATTATATAATAATGTTACTGGATCTGCTAATACTGCATTTGGAACACATGCTTTATATTCTAATATTTCTGCAACTTATAATACTGCAATTGGGATGCATTCATTAAAGTATACAAAAACTTCTAATAATATTGCTGTAGGAAGAGGGGCAGGTTTTAATCATACTGGAATTGATTCAATTATTCTTGGTCAATTTACAATTACAGCAAGTATAATTGAAGGAGGAGGATCATCTCCTCCTTCTTCTCCTGAAGAGTCAGAATCATTAACACTTCCGACAGAGTATGCACTTACTCCGACTAATTCTGGAAATCGAATTATTTCAATTGGTAATAATAATTTAATTAATAATGCGAGTTCAAATTTAATTGCAATTGGGCATAATGCATTACAATTAAATGAATATGGAACTTCTAATGTAGCAATTGGATCATATACATTATCTAATAATGTAAATGGTACTAATAATTTTGCTCTTGGAACCAATGCATTAAATGCTAATATTAATGGAAATCACAATTTTGCTCTTGGAACATATGCATTGGCTGCTAATACATCTAGTTATAATGTAGCAATTGGTACTAAAAGTTCTTATTATAATGATAATGGAAGTAGTAATACTGCAATAGGGATGCATTCATTATTTATTAATAGCAATGGTAATAATAATACTGGTATTGGAACATATGCATTAAAATATACAAATACAAGTAGTAATACTGCAATTGGTCGTGCAGCCGGATTTAATCATACTGGAGCAGATTCTGTAATTATTGGAAAATTTGATGTTTCTGCAACTGGTGCTCCACCTAATCCTGAAGCTAACGAATCTTTAAATTTTATAACATTGTATTCTCCCGTTACTCCAAGTAATAGTGGTGATAAAATCATTTCAATTGGTAATAATAATTTAATTCAAAATACAAGTTCTCATTTAATTGCAATTGGTTATAATGCATTACAATTAAATATTGGTGGAACTTCTAATATAGCAATTGGAAATTATGCATTAGCAAGTAATATTGGTGGTTCTAATAATGTTGCTCTCGGATATACAAATTTAAGATATAATGTTAGTGGAAGTTTAAATACTGCACTTGGATCTCAAGTATTACCAAATGTTGATTTTAGTGGAAATAATAATACTGGAGTTGGATATAGAGCATTATATGGTGTAACTACTGGATATGATAATACTGCTATTGGAAAAGGTGCTGGTCAAACAATAACTAGTGGATTCAATAATACAGTTATTGGATCTGGTGCAACAGCATCTTCTCCAACAGCTTCTAATGAAATGACATTAGGTAATGGTATTACAGTATTACGTTGTGGAACTACAACAATCACTGGTATTTCTGATGTTCGAGATAAAACTAATATAGAAGATATTCCAGTAGGATTAGACTATATTAATGCATTACGTCCAGTTAAATTTGATTGGAATACTAGAGATGGTACTAAAATAGGCGAAAAAGATTTTGGATTTATTGCACAAGAATTAGATTTAATAGAGCAACAATTTGGATATCAAGAGTATACTCGACTTGTTAACAAAAATAATCCAGATCAATTAGAAACAGATTATATGAAAACTTATCCTATTTTAATTAAAGCTATTCAAGAATTATCGAGTAAAATAGATCTTATTTTAAATCATTTAAATCTTAATATATAAAATAATATTTTATAGTTTTTTGAGGAGAATAATATGTCTCTTATTTTAGGTAATGGCGAAGTTACATTTGGAGATTCAACTATCCAATCAACTGCTGCTGGGTTATTAACTGATGGTTATCGTGGATTTCAAGTATTTAGAACATTTGGTATATTCACTATTCCTACTGATGTTACACAAATTAGGGTTCGTGTAGTTGGTGGTGGTGGTGCTGGTGCTATAAAGGCTGGTGGTAGTGGTGGTGGCGGTGGTGGTTATGCGTGTGCTGAATTTAAAGTTAATAAAAGTGGACAAAACGATGCTACTAAACTTAATGCTAATGAAATAATTCCAGTTTTAGTAGGGGTTGGTGGTAAAGCACAATTTAATTTAGTTGCTGGTGCATTTCAAGCTGATGTTAATGCTGATTTTAGTACATATAGTGATGTTTTAGTTCCTAATCCTATTACTGATGTAGATGAAGCAGTTGATTTATATTATGCTGGTACTATAACAACCCCAACTGAAGGCGATGGGCTTGCTTCTCTTGGATCAACAGTTGCTACTGATACTTATGGTAGAGTAATTCAATTTATAGGTAATGAAACTACTGCTCTTACAACTTTTATGGCAAATGGATCTCCTAGTTCTTTTGGTACTTATTTAATGGCTGGTGGTGGTGGTGGTGGTAAATTAGCAACTCCTGGTACAGGAGGTTCTGCATCTTCATTAAGTACTACTGTTAGTAAAGTAACTGAGATTTATACAACTGGTGGTAATGGTGGTAAAGGAGGAGGATCTAAAAGCGGAAGTGGAATTAATGCTAAATATTTTGGTGGCGGTGGTGGTGGTTCTGCAGGAGGTATTTACCGAACAGGTAATAATGGAGGTAATGGTAATTGGTTTGGTGGTGGTGGCGGTGGTGGTATTGGTGGTATTGGTGCTAATGCTTCTCCACGAATTGCTGCTGGAGGTGGAGGTTCATATGGATCGGGTTATTCATCTATAGGTGGTATAAATTCTCTTGGTCTTTCTAATATGATTGAATACAATCTTATTAACGAAGCATTTACTCCAAATATTGGCGCATTTCCATTTCAAATATTTACTGGTGGTGGTGGGTTCATGGATAGAACTACTCCATATAATGGTGGTGCTGGTGGTGGTGGTTGTGGCGGATATATTAAAGCTACTTTAGATGCAACTAGTACTTTTTATCAAATTTCTTATAAAGAAACTTTAGTTCGTAGTGGATCTAATGGTGGAATTGGCGGTGGTGGTGGAGGCGGTTCACCTAAGAAATTAGCGAAACATTTTGTTGAAGGAAATATTAGGGTTAGAGGTTATGGTGGTGCTGGTAATGGTGGAATTGGCGGAGGTGGTGGCGGTTCTTGTGGAGATTTAGATTTTTCAGCCGGTAACGGTGGAAACGGTATTGTCATAGTGGAGTGGAAATAATTATGGTTCCTGTAACATATTTTACGATTACTACTAATAGTCAAGCTCATACAATTGTATCTCCGTTTATAACTCTTGAAGTTGCTGCTAATTCTACTAATACAGCAAATAGTCCAAATCTTACTTTAAAATTAACATCTAATCAGAGGAATTTTAATGTTGAAGTTGGAGATAGAATTTTAATTTGGGCTGCTTCTGCAACTCAATTAAATATATCATTATCTACTGGGACTATATTTACTAGTTTATATAATGTCACAGCAATAGATATCACTGGTTCTCCAGTAGGATCTCCGTCTATAACTTGTGTTAAACCTACTAATATTACTACGGCTGGAACTTATGCTGCTGCTTTAGTTGGTCCTGTAATTTTAGTTAAAGCAGCACAAGCTAATATACTTGCTAGTTTAATGTCCGGTGGATATACATTAAATTATAAGGATTTTGCGGGAGAAGACTTTGTAATTCCTGGAAATTCTATTAATTCTAATCATTTGCTAACTTCTGCTGAATTTGTGAATAGATTTACTGGTGGTGAATTACGTGATATATTAGATTCTACTGATGTACGTTGTATAAAACTTAGAGAAACAATGAGAGCAGGTCCAACTATATCATTAGCTGATTCTACAATACAAGCATTAGTAACATCTTTACTTAGTATTAATAGTCCTAATACTCCCGGTAGTAAGATTTTAGATCCTGATTGGACGCATGTAACCTTAGCTATTAATAAAGCTGAACATATTTTAAGAATGTAATTTTTAACTAATAAAGGAAAACAATAAAATGTCTGAAGAAAATTCTGTTCAAGCTTCACCTTCTTCGGTTCCTGCTAGAACTATTACGTTAACTTATACTGAAGATGAAATAAATAAAATTTTAAATACAATTGCAAAACTTCCATATGCTGAATGTTTTACATTAATTCATAATATTCAAGCTCAAGCTCAAGCTCAAATTAATCAATCTGAGTAAATTTATAATTAGAGTTCTTTAGAAATAAAGAACTCTAATTTTTCTAATTAATATTTGGCCGTTAAATAAATGGATGAGCTAAAAGTAATAAAAGATTATTTCCCAAAAAGTTATAATAAATTTACAAAGATATATGGATTAGTTAGCTCTAATTCTAATAGTAAAAAATCAATAGATGTTATAGATACTGAATTAATAGAATATATTAAAACTTATACTAAAGGTTTAAATATAAAAGTTAATTATCTTAAAGATACAGATATAAATGCTTTTACTATACCAGTTTATATCGATCCTGATTTAGAAAAACGTTCACCATTATTATCATATCCTGTTTTTACTGATTTGTATACGATTAATGTTCTTTATTATAAATTATTAAAAGCAAATGTTGATGGTTTTACTGTTAATGGTATTACTACTTTTACTCATAATCTTCCAAACAATTTTATATTAGAAATTTATCATACTTCAAGATTTTTTAATCTATTATCTCATGATGTTAGAGCTAGATTTGCAGTTATACTTCATGAAATTGGCCATTGGCATAGTTATAATCCATATTTAATTTCTTCTATTTTTAATTTAATGAGAATATTTACACGGGTTATTGGAGTAATTGCAGGAGTTAAACTTATTGCAACAGGAGAAATAAAAGATATCCCATATATTATTATAATAATAATATTATTAAATATTATTATATTTTTTTCTATAAATTATGTTAGTTCTATAAATGAAGAAAATTGTGACAAATTTGCTAAAAAATTAGGATATGGGGAAGATCTTGCTAGAGCAAATTTTGCATTTAATTATGGTTCAAATGATTTTAAATCGTTAGATAAAGAAAAATTTTTGAAGTATACTAGTCAATTTTCATTTAAAGTTAAAGATTTTATTCATAGAATATTATATGGTTATCCATCTAGTTCAAAAAGAATTGAAATTGGAATCACTGAAAATATTTTGAAACTATCTTTAGAAATAGAGTTAAAAAATCTTACAGCTTCATTGGATCAATTATTTTCAGAGTGATGAATATGATAAATAATAATATAGATAATCTAATACATGATACATCACAGAAAGAAGTAAAAGAAATAATTCATCTGCCTATTCCAGCAATAGTAATACCTCTTGAATGGTGGGTTGGTGTAATATCAGTATATTTTTTATATAAATTAATTCAATTTTTATATATTAAATTTATGACAGTTCGTATTAAAAATAAACAATATCTAAAATATTATTCTCCTATGAAACTTGATTTTTTTAATTTTTTAAATATTGTTCGAAAGCATACGGATAAGTTTTCTGTAGTTAGAACAACTTTAAAAGCTGAAAATTTAAGTTGTCAAAATATTTCAAGATCAAATAAAGAACTAGAATGTATTTTTAATTATATTGTTTGGTTTCCTTTATATAAAATTGATGTTATTTTATCAACATTATATGATGATGGATATGATCTAATAAAAATTAGAACGATTGAAGATATTTATAAGGCAGAATATATAAAAACTATTGAACTTAATGAATTAATAATTTCTTTAAAAAATGGATTAGAATTATTTAAAATTACAATGATTGGATTAAATAATCAGTCTATTAATGATTTTGGGATTCCGATATCTCAAACTTATCAAGATGTTATTGATCATTATAATAAACGAATACAAAAATTAGTGGTCGTTTCTATTGATTGGAAATGATATTACCTTTAATCTAAAACATGAGATGAATATAATGATTATTAATGAAATTAAAACCCTTATTGCTGAAATTGATGGTAGTTATTTTGTTGAATCTGAAATTGGCGATAAACTCGTTTCTTTTTATAATAGTATTGCTGATAAAATCAGTGGTAAACCTGAGACTCCTGTTCCGGTGGAATCTGCTTGGAATACTTCTGATCCTGCAGAATTTGCTCAATTAATTAAAGATAGTGTGGCAGGTGCATTTAATCCTATTATTAATGCTACTGTTAATTTCTTTAAAGGTTTTGGTACTAGTGTAGAAGATTATAATAAGTTATTAGATGCCCCTGGTTCAGGATCAGCAGAATCGGTGAAACATGCGATTTTTGATCAGCGTGTATTAAATTATACAAAGCAAGCTGCAGATCAAGCACAATCTTATCTTGAGTCGTTAAAAGATTCAGTAAGTAATTTACCTGAAAAGTTTCAACAAGCAGTAATTACAGATTATCAAGAAAAAACGCAGCAGTTATTGAATTATAGAACAATAGATCAACTTATAACTCAAGCCGGAGAAGAAAATAAAGAGGTAATTATTAATTTCTTTTCCAAATATATGTCAAATCCAGTAATTTCAAAATTGTTAGATTTATCTAATGGCGATTATAGAATATTTATTGGACTTGTTGTTGGATCTGGTGTTGCTTTAGTAGGTGGATTTGCTGGAGCTACTTATTTAGCTGTTAAAAAGTTAAAGAATTCAAAAGAAATGACCGATGCATTAACTAAAGCTGCTAATGAATATAATTCTGCTTCTAGTCCTAGCGCAAAATCTCAAGCTAGAGCTAAAGTGATTGCAATTGGATCTAAAGCACTTGTTTTAAGTAAACTTAAATAATTTAATATAAAATTGTAATTTCATAATAGTGTTAATTTAATATATTAACACTATTACTCTTTAATGCTCTATTTATAGGTATATTACTATGAGTTTAAATATTGATTTGTCTAATATAACCAACAATACTATTACTGTGACTGACGATGAGATAAAAGAAGTAAAGCCAAATGCTTTAGCTTTAAATTTAGAATCCGTTGCTGAAATTGAAGAGAAGAAAGAAATAATTAGTGAATTTCAATTAGAGTCTGAAGATCTTGATCGCATTATTGCTGCTATTGGTGCTGGATTAGCCACTGAAAGTGTGATTAATGCTCGTTATTTAGATGAAAATCTTTTAGTTGAAGGTAGAGGTCTTGTTAAAACTGTTGTTCGTCAGGGTAAGTTAGTTAAGAAGAATATTTGTCCTGAAGGATTTAAGGTAACGAAGAGTGGTATGTGTGAACGTATGACTTCTAAGGACATGATTGCCTTTAAAAAGCGCGCTATGAAAGCTGCTAAAACTCGTGCTCGTAAAAAGCCTACTGCTGCTTCAATTAGAATGCGCAATCGGTCTATGTTAGTTCGTGGTAAGAATGCTGGTCGTGTTAATAAAATAAGTCCTGCTCCTGCTCATACTCAGGTTGGTTAAATTATTTAATTAAATAATCTGGGAGGGTTTTAATATAGCTCTTCCAGATTATTTTAAGCTAAGGAAATATTATGGGTATATTAAAACATATTGATCATTTAATATTAACAGAAAGTTTTACATTTGCTATTCCAGAATCAATTGCAGAATTAAATAATCAACTTATTAAATTAAATGATGTAGTTAGAGATTATTTTCGAAATGTTAATTATGATTTTAATTCTGAAATTCCATCTAAAGAATCAATTGATGAGTTTGTTAAATCTTTAAGAATACAAAATATAATTAATAGTTCTCCTGAATTATTAAAAGAGTCTGTAAGAAATTTTTTTAAGACATATGATCAAGATCCTAATGTTATCAAATTAATTGAATTAAGCGAAACTAATCCTAACCAGTTTATTAGTATATTAATTGCAACAGCGGCAATATTCACTTCTTTACTAGTAGGTGGCGGATTATATTTTTATAAAAAAATAAGACAATATCAAATAAGTTCAGCAGAATTAAATACAGCGCAAAAGTTTTTAGAAACTGCTAAAACAGATAAAGATAAAAAAGAATCAATTAAACAAATTGCTCTTATTGGAGCAAAGCATTTAATATTTCAAAAATTTAATAAAGTATAATCAATTGAAAGTACATAATGTATTTAGTGATATATTATTATCGTTAAGTTATTATTTGAATAAAGTATTAGAAGGTCGAATCAAAAATTTTCAATATAATGTTTCTTCTACTAGTTTTAATTTAGATTATGAAGCTAATTATGAATTACCTGCGGCAGTAATTACTTATACTAATAGTAATTATTTAAATGCGCGTCCTTCTACATTTCTTAAAAATTTTTCTAATTACAATCAAATTCCAGTACTTTATAATTGTACTAAAAATATTGGATTAAAAATTCAAGAAGATCATTTTACAATTAGTATAGATGTAATTATTAATTGTGATTCTCAATTTCAAGCCATTGATTTTAAACATACTTTTGAATCAATATCTCCTCTTAATAAATATTTACAAATTTATAAATTTGTATCCTATTATGAAATTGGGAATGAATATTTAAATCCATATTTATTTGATGTGAGTAAAGATAAAATAGAAAATATTTTCTTTAAACACAATGAATTAACTGATGAACTTAATTATTATTTTAGTGTTGGATATGAACCTTTAATAAGATTAGTTAGTTCTAATATTAATATTGGAGAAGTTACTGCAAGTACATTTTCATTGAATTTATCATTTGAATTGTTAATGCAATTGCCTTCTAAAATATTGTTTGATTATGCTAGTTCTAGTCAGGCTCTTGCTAAGTTTGATGATATTAAATTTTTAAGATTTGATAATATAAAAGTGCCGTGTAATGAAAATTACGAATATATTGAATTAAAAATTAAACAAAGTTCTAATAATTCATTATTGATTATAAATTGTCCATGTGTTAAAGATATTGATAATTTTACTTTAAACGGCGAGTTTAAAAATGATCTTTTATCAGTATCTATAAATACGGATACTTTAGAATCTAGTTATGATGCTTATGTTTATGGATTTATTAATGATAAGATTATTGAAAGGTCTATAATTAAATATCAAGTTGGTAAACTTGGTGGTAAATATGGGCAAATATATGGTGATAAAATTAATGGCAAATTAAAGAATATAGAAGTTCAAGATTCTAAATATTTTTCCGCATGGTTTGAAGGCGAATTTTATGGTACTATTTCTACTTTTAAAATTGAACAGTTAAATTATGAATATATTTCTGATAGTTTTAAAATAGTAAATCCTAATATTACTATTTCTGATGGGTTCAGAATAATGACCCATAGATTTGTTGATGCTGGAAATATATTTTCAACGATTAAAAACATTAATGTGTTTAAAAGTGAAGTAGATTATAATCATACTAAAATTACTGCATTAAGTATTTATGATAATTTAACTCAACAATACACAGATGTAATACCATTGTCTAATCCAATTGATATAACTCCTGATGGAGAATTTACATTTGAATTTCGTAATGCTATTATAACTGGTACAATTAATAGTACTACTAGTCGGATTTTAATATTCGCCGTTGAAAAAGATCCATTAATACCAATAACTTTTAAAATCCATGAAGTGCAATTAGATGTAATTTTTAAATCATTCTCTATTCGTGGCCCAGGTAATATTGAATCAATATCAATTGATTTTCATTTAGTTAACGAATCAATAAGTAATATATCACCAACAGAATTAATAAATTATTCATCAGATAAATATAATTTAGTATTAGATAAATTAAACATTTCAGAAAAAGATTCATCTAATAGGTATACTATAATAATTCCCCTTCCATTTTATTTTAATAGTATCCCTAAACATTTTAATTTATATTTTACAAAATCTCATTATTTAACTGATGAAACCAAATTAGAATTTTTAATAGATAATTCATTATCTACAACTTCTCAATTAGTACTTACAACAACAGAACAATGTTACTTTAAATATTTATATTATATAAGTAATATATTTCCTGTATTTTTCTCAACTCCAATTTTAAGGTAATTTAATAATGTCACTTACAGTTAAAAACTTAATTGATAAATATTCTAAGTTAACGCCCGTTACAGAATCAGAAGAAGAAATTAAGTTTAGTTTAGATGGTGCAAATGCTGAATTAGAACCGGAAGAAACTAAAGTATTAGCGGCTTTAAATATGGGTGTTGTGACCGAAAAAGTTATGAATGCTAGACGTAAAGCTAGAAAGAAATGTTAGAATATGTATTATTCTCTTAATTCTAAAAAATTAAATTCAGAAATTTATTCTTTAGTTTATGAACATTTGGATGAATTACTATTAATTTCTAGTAATGAACAAGAGTTAAAAGATAATATTAAATTATTTACACAATTATATTTAGAATATTCAGGAACGATTTATTTTGTTGAAGGATTTAGTGATGTTTTAGATACTATTAAAACTGCCTTCTGGTCCAAAACATTACCAACTTGGAGTGGTAAAATATCTTTATATAATTGGTTAGGGGGAGTAGCTTCAAATGTAATTGCAACTAAAAGTTTAGGAATAAATAGTCTTGCTTCAAGTTTAGTAAATCAAGGAGTTACTAAACTTACTAATAATGGTTTAATTGCAGTTGAAGCTGGAAAAGAGTTAGCAGTTAATGCTCAGATATTAAGATTATTTTCTGTTGTATTATTTCCTACAATTTTATTTGGATTAGTTATTTATAGATTAGTAAATTATAAAGATATAATTCTTATTAAAAACTTTGAACTTAATCTAAAATCAGTTATTGAAACATTACGATTAAGTAATAAAAGTGAACTAAACGATATTTATAATACTATAAATAAAAAGTATGAAGATATTTTAGTAAATAAATGTTCTAAAATTTCTGATGAAAAAATGAGGCTAACTTCTGCTTCAAATTATTATGTAAAGTATATAACAGAAGACGTTATGACTAGAGTTATTTTTGAATATTTAACTTATTTGAAAAAGAATAATATAGATATATCATATATTACTAATTTTAAAGATTTATGCACTTTAAATATAGGAGTTGATCCTCTTTTGTTTAAAAGAATAGCATTATTAAGAGAATTTTACCTTAAATTGTTACAAGTTTATGTTTTTGATGAAATGCTTAGACAACGTTATATAAAATTATTAGATAAATCTATAATTAGTAATATTAAGGTGGTATATGTATGATTAAATTACCAGAAGAATTAATATATTCTATTATTTATGAAAATTTAGATTTTATAATTGATTCCGATATTCAAATTACATATAACGTTATTAAAGAAATAACAATTAACGCTTCTATTATTTTACAAAAACAATTTGATGAAATTAATTATTATTGTGCTATTTCTGAAAATGATTTTTTTGAATATTTTACTAATGGAGTTGCATCAACTATTGGAAGAGTAATTCAAGGTATATTTGTAGCCGGAGATGTAGTTGCTGGCACTATTACTAGTTCTAGTACGGGAATTAGTAGTTATTTAATAACTACATTAACTCCTATTTTTGGAGTAGGTTGGGCAACAGCGATTTCTGGATTTCTACCTTTACTTATTTTAGTTGCTGGATTTGCAATATATAAAAAAATTCGAAATACAGCAATAATAAATGTAGCATCTATGGTAAAAAATTTAAATAGATTATCAGATACATTAAAATATCCAATAGACGAAAGAATAAATACTGAATTTAAAAATTTATTACAAAATAAATGTAGTATTATTTCTGATAAAGATTTAAAAACAGATTGCGCAATAAATGGATATGTTAAATTTTTGAATGAATTTATTTTAGTTGATTTAATAATTAGATATATTAAATATTTAAAGTCCAATAATGAAAATTTAACAGAAATAAATTCATTTCATCAATTAGCTACATTCAAATCACAATCTAATTCTTCAATTTCTAAATTCATGAATAATTTTTATTCTTCTTATTTACAATTTTTAAAGGAACTAAAAATAAATAAGTCAATAATAGGTGATAGTTTTAGATTGTTAAATACTACAGTTTTAACAACTTTAAAAAGGTAATTCAATGTGTTTAATGTAGTTATTGAAAAAGAATTAAATATAGATATAGATCCTTTAATAATTAAAGAGGATTTAAACGATATAATTCAATCAATTGAAGAACAATTATATAATATAAATGTTAGTTATAGAAATCATTTTAGAAAAATAAAAAATAATATAAAATTATTAGAAGGTATAAGTGAGTCCCAATTTATTTTTTTAGAAGATGATAATATTAATGATGAAAATCTAATACAATATTTATCTAATGTATTAGAAATATCTTTAGATTGTGTAATTGCAACTCTTTATGAAGATCAAGAATATAAAACTCAACTTTCTACAGTAACTGATTTAAAAGATTTATTTAAAATTAATAATTCAAATATTGACATATGTAAAAATATTTTCGAAGAGTGTAATAGTTTATTTAATGTATATTCTGAAGTTAATAATAAAACAGTGTCATCTACTAGTTTTTATGAAATTATAGACGAATCTATAAATAGATCGATTAATCATAATAAAAATATTATTCCAATTAGTAAAGAAGATGAAATATATAAGTTGGTTATTGAGAATTTAGATTATTTAGTTTGTGATGATTTAAATACTACGTTTAATAATATCAAACAATACGTTGCAGTAATTGAAGGATTAGCGCCTCAACCAATAGGTGGTGGAGGTGGTGGAAATAATGGCGGTGGAGGTGGTGGAAATAATGGCGGTGGAGGTGGTGGAAATAGAGGTGGTCATAACCCTAATAATCCACCTGATTTCGGAATAGGTGCTGGGAGAGCAATCCCAAGAGATATTTGGGATTGGGTAGTAAGTCTTTGGCATTATTTTGTTACTAATGCTACTGCCGGAAGAGTTACAGCATTACTTACTGCAATTGGTGGATTAATTTATTTAGGATCTAATGTTGTAGATTGGTTTCGTAATATTTTAGCTGGTGTTGCAGGAGCTTCAATATTTGATAGGTTCTCAACAAATATTGATATAGTTAAAGATCCTGCTGTAAGAGCAGTACTTAAAAAATTAACAACATTAAATGATGATGAAAATGGATTGTTCAAACTAAAGAATATTCTTACTTTTAAGGGTCCATTTGATCCAGATAGACCAGTATTTTCAATGTTATCTGAAAAAGAAATTAACATAATTACTAATTATGTTAATACTATTAAAAATTATGATAATGCAACCCCAGAAGTATTGACAATTCAAAATATTGTTGAGAAATATGGTGGAAGTTTAGGAGTTGGCGGAAATACTTCAAATTCTGATTATCTTTATAATTTAATTGCATCATTAAAAGCAGAAGCAGAAAAGTATAAAACTGGAAATATAAAATTAGAAATGACTGCAATCGAAAAAACTGCTAAATTAACAGAACTCAATAATAAAATAACATTAGCTGAAGCAAATCATGAGTTTTTAAAACAGTCAAATGTTGATCTTCAAAAGCTTAGAGATAGTTTAAATGACAATGTTGAAGATGCTAGAAATCTTATTGAAAACAGTGTGTTATTAAGCACTAGTATTGCTGGAGCGACGTTTATAATATTGATACTTGGGGCTTATATTTTAAAGAAGCGTTCATTTACTAATAATTCATTATCTACTATTAAAATGATTCTAGCTTTACGTAAAAAAATAGATGCACTAAGAAGTCAGACACTTTCAGTATTTCCAGAATTAAAGATTCAATTTACATTTATAGATAGTGAAGTTAAAAAATGTGAACAAGAATCTAACCGTAAAAATGATATTTTATTAGCATATCAATGTAGTATGAAATATTTTATAGGATCTTATGCTTTAATTATGTATTCTACTATGTTCCAATTAACAAAAGATGGAATTAGTATGAATAATTTTAATAAATTATCAGATATTCATAATTTTAATGGATTTGCATCTTTAAAAACGAGAACTATTTTAAAAGATTTAAATTCTTTTTATGATTTGATGATTGAATATGATCCAAATCTAGTTAATTCATTTGAAACAGTATTTTATTTCCTAAAAAAACAGATTTTAGAAAATAAAGGTTCTGATAATATAATTAAAAATCTTCCAGTTCATCTAACTACAGGTAGAGATTAATGTATTTACAATATTTGATTAATGAATCCGCCGTTAGAGAAGAAATAGAATCTAACGAAGCTAATATATTAAAAACATTTAAAGATACATTTTCAATTAATAAAGTATATGATCAAGTAGAAGAGAACTTAGGTTCTTTACTTGTTCAAGATGACGTTGTTCAAACTTATGATAATATTAAAGCTTTTAGTAAAACTCATACTTTGAATTACTTAGTTTCCACTTCCAAGCAATTAGCTAATTAATCTTAACATAGAGGTTTAAATTCCATGGAATATATTAAATTTATTTTTGAGAATGAAGATGTTAGATCTTTAACAGAGTCTAATGAAGATAGTATTACTTCTTTAGTTAAAGAATCGATGCCTCAATTTATCATGACTAACTTCACTTATGTTGTTGAGAATTTAGAGAAGTTTGTTAATACTGATAATTTAGTGACTTCTTTTGACAATATTAAGAGTTTTGTTAGAGATGATTTAGTTTCTATGATGAGTGCTATTTCTGAAGTTGCTGCGTTAGATGAATCTTTTGAGCATGCTCATGCTATTATTCAAGAGAATGTTTCTTCTGTATTCACTGGTGTTGGTTTTGGTACTCAGAAAGCTCAACGTTTAATTTCTAGTACTTATTGTTAAAAATTAATCCCACCTATATAAACTAATATAGGTGGGATTCTTTAAAGCTATGTTAAAAGTACCACTTAATTTATATAATATTTGGCCTTTGCCTAATAGATATGTTATAGCAAATTCAGAAGATCAATTTCAACAGTTTATATCTGGTGAAGTAGTTAAATATAAATGGTTGAAAGATATAACAGATATTCGAATTTGGGAAACTTGTCCAGTTATTACGGTTTTGAGTTATAACCATAAATTAATTCAAGATGCTAGAGATCGTAACATATATCTTAAATTTTTAATTGAGAATAATTAATGTGTTAAATATAGAAAAATTAATTGACGAAGTTGAAATTTTAAATTATTTAGAAGAATTTGATACACCAACATTTCAACGTAATAGTATTTCTGATAATATGAAACTATTTTTTGGTTGGATTCCCATATTTAATAATATTAACGTATATCAGTGTGTAAAAAGAACAAGTATGAGCTTGGGACAAAAAGTTGCTTTTATGATTTTTGCAACGACTCCTTTTACTGGTGGTTTTTTCTTACTTATTTGTATGCTTCGATCAAAATTTGAAAGTTTAGCAGCAGCAAATTTAATACCATTTGTTACTAAATTTACTGTATTTTTAAACCGTTTAAAAAAAATGTATTCCAAAGAAAAAAATATAGAAATAGAAAAAATTCATGATAATTATTATCAAGTTCATTTTAAGCAACTAAGACTTAAATATCCAACAGTAAATACGGAAAATCAATTAGATGTTGCAAAAGAGTATGGGCAATTAACTATTAAATATTATGAAGAACTTATTAATAAAATATCAGAACTTTATACATCTGAATTATCTTCAGATGATTTACTAGATTTTTCAGATTTCAAATCGGAATTTAATAAAGCTAAAATAGATTTTAAAAATAAAGATTGGTCTAGGAAATATTTATCACAATTAGGTGCTTCTTAAAAATAAAAACTCCCCAAGCGTAACGCTTTGGGGAGTCATTTTTTAAACTCTTTTTTTATTCATCAATGAATATGGGAGATGGATCAATATCTGTTGGAATGTTACGCATTCCTCCACTTATAATAAATTTATATGGTATTTCTTTGGGCCATTCACAGGCTTTATGTACATATTCAACATCACTATAAAAATCAGTGATAAAGAGTATTAATCCAGGAGATATTGTATCATCAATATCGCCATTGTATATTTGTTCTATATACTCATAGATGAATTTATGAGAAGTCCCACCTCTTCCAACAAATTCAACATTAATATCATTAATAAAGTTGTCAATTGTTGAATTATCATATATTTTTTTATCATCAATATATGCTTTTACATCATGATCTACTTTGATCACTTTTTTAAAATGATACATTGCTGTTTTAATTATATCTACAACTTTTTGCAAGTCATAGGTACTTATACTTCCTGATGTATCAACTACGACCATTAATGTGTCATATGTTTCTTCTAAGTCGTTATATGGAAAAATCATATTATATGGATACATTCTTTTATTAACTCTTTTCCATGTTTTGTTTTCACTTATTTCCGTTATATTTGTTTTAATTACATGTTCTAGAAGCTGATCCCAAGGAATATTTACTTTTATAGCTTCTTGAATCATTTCTAAAGTATTAGAAGATTTATTCCCTTTTTTCTTTTCGGCTTCAAATAACGGCGAGTTTAATATTCTTCTTGCATCATCTTGAAGGCTTTTTTCGAGGTCTTCAACTGCTTTACCATTGGCTATAAAATCTTTATAGAATGTAAATTCTTGACCATCATCCATTTTTACATGAACTTTAGTTCCTGTTATAGTGGCAGATGGTTTTTGTTGTCCTTTATTATTACCGTCTTGTTGATTATCGCCATTCTGCTGATCATTTTCGTCTTGTTGATTATCGCCATTCTGCTGATCATTTTCGTCTTGTTGATTCCCGCCATTCTGTTGATTGTCGTTTTTATCTTGTTGATTATCGCCTTCACCAAGACTTATTTCATATGATTCGCGCGTAATGGTTGCATGATCCATTAGATATTTATATACTTCTTCGGTACTTAAATTTTGTCCTACTAATGAGGTAATAATTATTCTATCGCTAGGACTTGCTAATCCTCGTAATCTTTGATTTTGAATATCAAAATCTAAATTTGTATTTATTACGTGATCTGCAGCTACATTATATATTTCTTGATCATGATGTAATCCTCTGGATAAATGATTGCATAATATATGAGTGATTTCATGTATTATAATATATACAAGTTCATTGGCAGAATTTAAGGTTTTTATAAAATTTCTAGAAATTGCAATATTTAATTTATTTTTATATGCATAGGCAACAGCAGTTAATTTACTGTCATTTACTAAGCTCACGTTCAATTTAAAGAACATGAAGCTATATAATCTTAATGATGATGCTGCTAATATTACTGATTTTGCTAATGCGAATTTTTCATCTGGTGTTTTACTCATGATATAGCGCCTAAGATTTCAGTAATTGATTTAGTAAGTTTTTCATCAATCATTGGATTAATTCTTTTAATTTCTCTTAGAATATTTTCTAATTGTAGATTTTGACGACGATTATTATCCTGTTTTAATGCATTTTCATAATCGCTAATATTTTTTAATAATGCTACTGAAATTTCAATATTATTTTGACCAATCATTGATACAATCTGGGAAATAATTTCAATAGCAGAATCTATTTTTGCTTTAATCGGTTTTCCGGTTTCTTTGTTATTTGCCTCTACGATTTTATTTACATATTCATTTGATGCGGCCATACCGTAGATATATGCATCGGTATTAGTATTTGGGATTTGAATTTCTCTTTTTCTTTCGAAAATTTGATCCATTTGAGTTTTACTATAGATATCGTAATAGGCGCTGAATTCAGAAGCAGATTTGCCTCCGACATGACCATATGCCATATACATAATATTGTTAATATTAACATTTGGAATATACGCTTCCATTGCGTTTAACATTTCGCTGAATCTTGACCAAGATCTTGGAGAAGGCCAAGGTTCATTAGTACTTTCTTCGCCAAGGAAGTACGTTCTATTAATTTCATTTTTTAGAAATGAGATTATTTTGGGATTAACATTATTAGGAATTGCGTATTCTGTCATCCACTGCTCAAAGTGGGGGACGACTTTATGTACAGCCAATCTATTAACAATGGCACCAAACATTTGTTTGGCTCCTGATTTTACTGTATCATTTCCTGCCAATAGAAATGCGGCATTTTTTGGAAATACATAATCTCGTAATTTTCTTTCAGTGAACATTTCATACATCAATGCTAAATGACCTGGACTGCACATATGGGCATCGTCTAAGAATACAATAATCTTTTTATGTTTATTTGACATCTCATATATTTTAGTCATTATATCAGGCAATGACCATTCAGTTCCTGATATAGATTTTTCTTGAGTTTCGATTGTTTTAAATATTGGTAATCCGCCGATTTCTTCAATTGGAATTAAACTAAAATGGAATGAAATGAACCCGAAACCGAGCCTTTTGCATTCATGTTCCAGGAACCTTGTTTTTCCAATGCCTGGAGCGCCTACTATATAGGGAATTGCCATATCAATTCCCTCAATTTGCAGATTTGCATTTGCTATGAAATAGGTTACGGCCTCTTTAATATACATTTCAGGGATATGTTCCATTCGTGACTCCTCATTGGTTGGTTAAAAAATAAATGGAATTAATATAATCCCACAACTACATTTATATATACATATTCAAACGGAGAAAATAGTTTATCTATGACTCAAGCTTCTAATGTATTAGTTAATTTTAGACAAAAGTATAAAAACACACAATTTATTATTCAAGAATTTGATAAACCATTATTTGAAAATCGGTTCTTTATTAATAAAAATGGATTAATTTATAATTCTAAATCGGTTCCTAATTTTCAAAATATTTGGGTACAAAATCCTCAAAGATTTGCTTTAGATTATTATGGGGATTATGATTTTTATCGTATTATTTTATTAGTTAATGATATTAATTCAGTTTTTAGATTTGATCTAAATAATTTAAAAAATGGAGTAATTATAGCTCCAAGTAAAACCGCAATACTTCAAACAATTATGGAATAGATTTTATGAATACTATTGAAGACATACTTGCTGATCAATCTAGAGTATATTTATTTGCTAAATGTAATAAAGACTGCTATCAATTGTTTAATTCTAATTTAAAAAAGTATTTTAATAAATTTACTAACTCTCAAGTAAAAACAATTTTACAGCCCTTGATTGATAATGATTTAATTAAATTGGGATATCCTGAAGAACGACGTAATTTGTTATTAGGTCAAGTTATTAAAACTACTGATAATAAAGTTGCTGGAATTATTATTAATAATATTACTCATGAAATAGATGCAGATGGAAACAGTTTAACTTTTGATAAAGTAATTGGTTCTATATATTATGTATTTATGGAATATGCTCTTCGAGTTTTATTTAATGATCAAGTATTATCTAATAAATTATTGTTACAAAAAATAGAACATTATTTTGAATATGTTATAGTTAAAAATTTAAGATTATTTGAATTAGCATCTGATAAAAGAACAATATTTAATTTTTTAGTTAAATTGTTTTTCTATACCCATATTGCAAAAATTAATATTAATATGGCATATGAAATGTCTCATTCGCCAGGAGACGAAACGTTAATTTCAAATGCATTGGATATTAAGAAATTATCAAAATATACTACATTTAATTCTTTATATGATGCTTTATATGATTTCAATGTTATTACGATGACTCCTAATAATATGAAATATATGTTAACAAATAGTGTAGGATTATTTGCTTATATTAATTTACATGGAACTTTAAGTTCCATGATTTCTTCAATTATTATTTCTAAATATAAACATCCGAATTTTGCTCAATTATTTATTTCTATTGATATGATTGCTGGAATTGAGAATGTTGTAATTGATTCATATTTAAACAAAGTTTCATTTGAATTTGGTATTTTAAATAATGCCATTAATACAACTCTTAATCAAAATTCTGATTCATTAAAAACGGTGATATAATGTTTCCTTTTGATTTACGTTATAAACGGTTTATTGGAATTGTTAAAAACCCCGATGGTAAAAATGCTCAAAATACATTTTATCCAAAAACAGCACCTGGACAAAAACGTTATAAAGTGCATATACCAGAACTTATGCCATTTATTGGTAGTGATGAAGGTATTTGGTGTCAGAATGATAATTATGACACCAAAAATGTGTTAACGTCAAGAGGAGTTGAGAAAACATTTGGAGATCCTTTAAGTATTATGGATAATAAAGAACATTTTATTATTTTTGTTGAAAATGATATTAATTCGTGTAGAATTTTAGAACCCACTGGAAATGATAATGGGGGTGGGAAATAGGACTATTAAGTTAATTTTTATCATATTATATATGTATATAAATTATTGTAGAAATTTTCTTCCTTCTAATAATAAAATAATCAAAATATGTTTGAACTAAACAAACATTTACAATTAGAATTTAAAAATTTAATAGTAGATAATATATTTTTAAAACTAACACCAACTATGGAAGCCGCCGTTGCAGACGGACAAAATGTAGTAAAGATAATTGATTTAATAAGTAACTATTTTCCAATAAATTTAACAAATATTGACTCTACTATTAAAGAAATATATGTATTGTATGTTTTTAGTCATCTCTTAAAAATATCAAACAATAAATTATCAGAATGTGATTTCTTAGAGAAAGTATATTATCCTAATTTAATTTATTTATTAGCGTATTTTTTACAAAAAGCCAGTAAGTTTTTTCAAGCTAGTATTCGTAAAATATATAATGATTCTAAAGAAAAATTAGAAAAGTCATTAATTTTTTATATTACTTTTTATAATTCTGAATTTATTGTTATTAAAAATGATATTGTTAATATATTTTTAAATAATATGATATTTGATATTAATCCATTAGAAATAAATGCAACATACAAAGAATACTATATTTCTGTTTTTCGTTATATTTTTTATCTGTATTTAGATCGACAATCGTCCGGTCTTATTGACCAGGATACTGAATTACTTTCTGATCAGGATGATATTACATTGAGTAGTCGATATAATATATACAAAAATGGTATTAGAAGAACTCAAATTCAAGTGATGTGTAATGAATCGGCAACGTTGAAGAAAATTTATTCGAATTTTAATAAAGTAAAAAATGATATAATATCGAATGAACTTCAAAAAATGTATTCTATAATAGTAGACAAGAATTCAGTAATTGATAATAAGTTAATGATTTTAAAATTTAATATGGAAGATGAAAATCTTTTACATATTAGTAGACAATTCCCATTGATATACAAATTGTTAAGATCTATTAAAATTAAAACTGATTCCA
>Ga0116190_1001219_pt1 | contig 23002 bp, 18 predicted proteins | sample AD_JPNTR4_MetaG_FD_89808 | JGI IMG/M metagenome (GOLD analysis project Ga0116190, IMG submission 89808) | Active sludge microbial communities of municipal wastewater-treating anaerobic digesters from Japan - AD_JPNTR4_MetaG | ecosystem: Engineered > Bioreactor > Anaerobic > Digestate | place...
GCCCTCTTTGACGGCCATGCCGCCTCCGGCTTCACCGACGAGGACAACGCCCCCGGCCAGGGAGAATATCTCGGAAAATGGAAAAGTCCCGATGAGGTGCATATGCTGATTAAGGTAGCCACGGAGTTTCTGGGCGCGCCCTACAGACTCGGCGGCGCATCGGTGAGGGGCCTGGATTGTTCGTCTTTCGTTCAAAAAATTTACCGTATTTTTGATGTAAAATTGCCCCGCGTCGCCCGGGAACAGTCCCGCGTCGGCGTCCGGGTGGACCCCGACGATCTCAAAGAGGGAGATTTGGTCTTTTTCCATACCAACCGTCCTTACGGACATGTCGGAATTTACATCGGCGACGGCAAGTTCGTCCATGCTTCCTCAAAAAGCCGTGTTGTCCGTATTGACAGCCTGAATTCAACCTACTATCAAACAAGATTTCAGCGCGCCGTGCGCCTCAAAGCCTTCGACGATCACGGCGCCTAAAGGTTCCCGGATTATAGTAAAAAACGGCGGGCTTTGGATTGCAAAGCCCGTTTTATTTTTTGAAGCTTTGCCGGTTGATTCTGCGGTGGGTTTATTATATAACATCGCGCCAGGCGCAACTTCACAGGAAGGAAAAAATCATGGGGAAAAATCTGGTTGAAAAAATACTTGCTCAGCACCTTATCGAGGGGAGGCTTGTCCCCGGCGAGGAAATAGGCATCCGCATCGATCAGACCCTCACGCAGGATGCCACCGGCACGATGGCTTACCTGCAGTTCGAGGCCATGAACGTTCCCCGGGTCAGGACCGAGCTGTCCGTAAGCTATGTTGATCACAACACCATTCAAATCGGCTTTGAGAATTCGGTCGACCACCGCTATCTCCAGACGGTGGCGCAAAAATACGGCATTGTTTTTTCCCGTCCCGGCAACGGCATCTGCCATCAGGTTCACCTGGAAAGATTCGGGAAGCCGGGAAAGACCCTGATCGGTTCGGACAGCCATACCCCCACCTGCGGAGCGCTGGGCATGATCGCCATCGGCGCGGGAGGTCTGGATGTGGCGCTGGCCATGGCCGGCAAGCCCTTTTACTTCATCTGCCCGCGCGTCGTCAAAATCAACCTCAAAGGAAAACTCAAGCCCTGGGTTTCCGCCAAGGACGTGATTCTCAAAGTTCTGGAAATTTTTACGACCAAGGGCAACGTCAACACCGTGTTCGAATACGGCGGCGAAGGCGTCGCTTCTTTGAGCGTTCCCGAGCGCGCGACCATCGCCAACATGGGCGCGGAATGCGGAGTCACCACCTCCATTTTCCCCAGCGACAATATGACCCGGTTGTTTCTGCGGGCCCAGCGCAGAGAACGTGATTTTGTCGAACTGAAAGCCGACAAAGACGCAACCTACGCCGGCAGCGTTGACATTGATCTGTCTAAAACGGAACCCATGACGGCCATGCCGCACAGCCCCGACAACATCAGCACGGTGAGAAAGATGAAAAAAATCGCCGTGGATCAGGTCTGCATCGGAAGCTGCACCAATTCCTCCTACAAGGATCTGGTGACCGTGGCCAAAATTCTGAAGGGGAAAACCGTTCATCCCGATCTCAGCCTCATCATCGCCCCCGGCTCCAAACAGGTGCTTGAAGAACTCGCCCGAAAGGGCTACCTTGCCGACCTGATCGCCTCCGGAGCCCGCATCATGGAAAATGCCTGCGGCTTCTGCATCGGCAACAGCCAGAGCCCCAAATCCGGAGCCGTTTCCCTGCGCACGTCCAACCGCAATTTTCTCGGACGTTCCGGCACCCTGGACGCCCAGGTTTATCTGGTCAGCCCGGAAACAGCCGCGGCGGCGGCGCTCACGGGAAAATTCACCGACCCGCGGGACTTAAAAATTCCCTATCCGAAAGTGGCCGTGCCGAAAAAATTTTTGGTGGACGACGCCATGATCATCCGGCCGGACAAAAAAAGGAAAAATGTGGAGGTTTACCGCGGCCCGAACATCGGTGCCCTGCCGCGCAACGCCGACCTGCCCGACACCCTGCGGGCGGTGGTGACCATCAAGGTCGGCGACAAAATCACCACCGACCACATCATCCCCGCCGGCGCGCGGATGAAATACCGCTCCAACATTCCGCGGTATGCCGAATTCGTTTTTGAAAATGTGGATGCGACCTTCGCCGCCCGCGCCAAGGCCGTCCGGGACGCCGGAAAGAAAAACATCATCGTGGCCGGTCTCTCTTACGGCCAGGGCTCGTCGCGGGAGCACGCCGCGCTCTGCCCGATGTACCTCGGCGTCGGCGCGGTCATCGCGAAATCGCTGGAGCGAATTCATGCCGCCAACTTGATCAACTTCGGCATCCTGCCGCTCACCTTCGAATCGGGTGACGACTACGATAAAATCAACCAGGGCGACGAGCTGGAAATCACGGATCTGCGCGAAAAGATCATCCGCGGGCAGGCCATTGCCATAAAAAATGTCACGACGGGTTACACCTTTTCGGCAGGCTGTCCCCTGTCCGAAAGACAAAAGAAAATCATTCTGGCGGGCGGCGCTCTGAATATCAACAACCAGTAAGGAGATTGTTTCGTATGACGGATAAAATCAAGGTGAAAACCACGCTGGTCGAAATGGACGGCGATGAAATGACGCGGGTCATGTGGAAGATGGTGAAGGACAAACTGCTTCTCCCCTATCTGGACATGGACATTGATTACTACGACCTGCATATCAAACACCGCGACGACACGGATGATCAGGTCACGGTGGACGCGGCCAGGGCCATCATGAAATACGGCGTCGGCGTCAAATGCGCGACCATCACGCCCAATGAGGACCGGGTCAAGGAATACAATCTGAAAAAGGCCTGGAAGAGCCCCAACGGCACCATCCGCGCGATGCTGGACGGAACCGTCTTCAGAAAACCGATCCTGGTGAGCAACATCAAGCCGAACGTTTCCTCCTGGAAAAAACCGATCATCATCGGACGTCACGCCTACGGCGACGTCTACAACAATTTCGAGATGCCGATTCCGGAGGCGGGAAAGCTGGAAGTGGTGTTTACCCCGCGCGACGGCGGCAAAAAGCGGAAGACGCTCGTGCATGAGTTTCCTTCGCCGGGTATCATCCAGATCAACCACAACCTCGAAAAATCCGTTCGGGATTTCGCCCGCGCGTGCTTCACCTACGCGTTGAGCGAAAAGATTGATCTGTGGTTCTCCACCAAGGACACCATTTCCAAGGTTTACGACGCCGGGTTCCGAGAAATCTTCCAGAGGGAATTCGAGGAAAACTGGAAGGAAAAATTCGCCGCCTCCGGCATTGAATATTTCTTCACGCTGATTGACGACGCGGTGGCGCGCGTCATGAAAAGCGAAGGCGGCATGCTCTGGGCGCTGAAAAACTACGACGGCGATGTGATGTCGGACATGGTCGCCTCCGCCTGCGGTTCCCTGGCAATGATGACGTCGGTGTTGGTTTCGCCCCATGGCTGGTTTGAATACGAGGCGGCGCACGGCACGGTGCAGAAGCATTACTACAAACATTTGAAAGGCGAGGAAACGTCCAGCAATTCCATGGCGCTGATCTTCGCCTGGACCGGCGGCCTGCGCAAACGCGGCGAAATGGACGGCACGCCGGAGGTGGTGCGGTTCGCCGACAAGCTCGAGGAAGCGGCCGTCGCCACCGTGGAAGGCGGCACGATGACCGGCGATCTGCTGGCGCTGGCGGAGAAAAAACCTTCCAACAAAAAGGTGAACACGGAAGGGTTCATTGACGCCATCGCCGCTGAACTGCACAAGAAACTTCATGGGTAAAAACGCGGAAAACAAACTCCCCAATCTGCTGGATTTCACGCTGGAGGAAACGGAGCGTTTCATCGCCTCTCTGGGCAAGGAAAAATTCCGCGCGAGACAATTGAGAAAATGGGTGTTCCAGGCCGGCTGCACTTCTTTTGATCGCATGACCACGCTGGCGCGCGATTTCCGCGGCAGGCTGGCAGAGATTTCCCGCATCGCCCGACCGCGAATCGTCAAGATCCAGGAATCCCGGGACGGCACGAAAAAGGCGCTGCTTCGTTTGGACGACGGGCTTTTCATCGAAAGCGTCCTCATTCCCGGGAAAAACAACTGGACGATCTGCCTCTCCACGCAGGCCGGCTGCGCGATGGATTGTAAGTTCTGCCTCACCGCGCGTCAGGGCTTCAAAAGAAACCTGACGCCCTCTGAAATCGTGGGCCAGCTCCTTGCTCTGAAATATGAATTCCCGCAATGCCCCGAAATCAAAAATATCGTCATGATGGGGATGGGGGAACCGCTGGCCAATTATGACAACGTCCTGAAAGCGATAAAAAATCTCACCTCCGAATTCGGGATGGGCTTCTCCACGCGCAAAGTCACGGTGTCCACCTGCGGTCTGGCGCCGCAGATCATCAAACTCGGCCGGGATATCTGCATCAACCTCGCCGTTTCGCTCAACGCGGCTGACAACGAAACAAGAAACCGGCTCATGCCGGTCAACAAAAAATATCCTCTGGACGTCCTGCTGGACGCCTGCAGGAAATATCCGATGCCGGGCAGAAGGCTTCTGACTTTCGAATACATTCTGGTTGACGGCGTGAACTGCTCGACAGCGGACGCCCAAAAACTCGCCGCCCTGCTCAAGGGGCAACGCTGCAAGCTGAATCTCATTGTCTTCAATGAATTTCCGGGCTCCCTCTTCAAATCGCCTTCCCCAAAAGCCGTCGAAGCGTTTCAGCGGATATTACTGGAAAATCACTATACGGCCATTATCCGCGCCAGCAAGGGCAGGGACATTCTGGCGGCCTGCGGGCAACTCAGCGGCGCTTATTCGAGCTGAATCGTCTTTCGGTTTATCGCGTAAAATCTTTTTTTTCTTGATGATACGCGGTTGACATCGGCCGTCGCCGCGCTTATAATGCGGCAAAATCCGCCCAAAGGAGACTGACATCATGAAAAAATTGATAGGGTTTTTGACCGTTGCCTTCTTCGTCGGTTCGACGGCATGCGCCTGGGCGCAACTCAAAGAAGGTTTGTGGGATTTCACCACGCAGGTGCAGATCAAGGGCATGCCGAAAACCATGCCGGCGACAACGTTCCGCCAGTGCGTCACCAAAAGCAATCCCGTTCCTCAGAATAAAGACAAGAGTTTTGATTGCAAAATCACGAACCAGAATATCAGCGGGGACACCATCAGTTATTCGATGGAATGCAAAGGCGACCAGGGCGTGATGCAGACGACCGGAAAGACAACCTATTCGGGAAACACCATGGAAGGTTCTTCTACAACGGTTTTCAAAATGAAAGGCCAGCCGCCCATGCAGATGTCCAACACGATGAAAGGCAAATACCTCGGGCCGTGTCCGAAATAAAGTTGCGCATTCGGAAAAACGGGGAACGGCCGGCGGCCGTTCCCCGTTCCGACGAAATTCCCTCTTTTTCCCCTTGTTCGACTCAATTTCCCACAGAGACCGGATTCACGCGACGAGAAGCGTTTCCCATAATTTCATTGACTTCCCACCGCGCCGTTTCTATACTCTTGAAAAATCCCCGGCGAACTTTTTATGAAAAATAAGTTGGAAAAACACGACTACATCATCTGGAGCATCCGTTTCCTGCTGATAATATCCATCGCGGTGAACATCACGCTCATGATCATGGGGTTGTTTCCCGATGAACACGTCACCAAACAGGAAATCCTTGAGGCGTTCAGCAAAAAAATTGAACTGCTTTTCTGGACATTGGTCACTCTGGTCCTGTCCTTTCTGCCGGATTATATTGAAAAGCGCCGGCACATTCACCTTCCCCATGTCCTTGAAATCATCATCGTCGCTTTTATTTTCGCCGGTATTTTCCTAAGCGTCCGTTTCGATTTGTATTATCAGGTTTTCTGGTGGGATGATTTGCTGCATACCGTCTCGGGCATCATCATTGGCTTTATCGGTTTTATCATCATTTATAAAATCAACGGCAGATACTGCATGGACATCAGTCCGCTTCTGGTGGCCGTTTTCGCCTTTACCTTCGCCGTCACCATGGGCGTGATCTGGGAATTTTTCGAATTTGCCATGGACGCAATTTTCGAAACGACCATGCAATCCTGGGATTTGCCCGAAACAACCTTGCTGATGGGCAAACCTTTTCAGGGAAGCGGCCTGCGCGACACCATGTCCGACCTGATTGTCAACAGCATCGGCGCTTTCATCACCTCCGTTATTTGTTACTTTCTGTACAAGGAAGACAAGAAAAAAACACTGGTGCTGATGCGTGAAATCTTCCCGGATGAATAAAAGAATTGTCGGCCGTTCTTTCGGCGGCAAACTCCCCCTGTGCCGCAAAAAAAACCGTCCAGGAGCCAAATAAAATGCGGAGATCTTCAGACGCATGGCCTCTGCCGTGATGACCGCAAAGGAAATTACACCGATTCATATCCGAACCATCGCTCTCTCGCCTCCATTGCGGATCATCTCTTTGGCCAAGGAAAGCCGGAATGGATGGGGGGCGCCCATCCAAGGCGGCGTCATCTTTGCGTGACAAAGCATCAACTGGTTTTGTTCTCGCCTTGTTTTTCCATGACGTATGCGGACAAGATTACCTTGACATGACCGTCGTATTTTTTTAAGATAAATTCTACAGGGACAGCAGTGGATAAGCTTCCATCAACCCCATAAAGAAGAGTGTCATTTTTATGCAAGAAAAAAGAAAATCGCCGAGGCTGAAAGAATTCAATGAAATCACAATAAAAGTCATTTCAGAAGGCGGCGATATTCCTTCCGAAAAGATTTCTTATAATTACAGCGAGGATATTTCTTCAACAGGCGCGAAAATACGCGGCAACATCCTTTTGCCCGTCGACACGCTTTTGCGCATCGATTTCAAGTTAACCGATCTGGAAAAGCAAATAACGGCTTTGGGAAAAATTAAGTGGATCAAAGTGATCATCGAAGACAAGTATTATGAAGCCGGCGTGGAATTCGTCGACACGCCCGGCGAAGCCATCAAAAAAATAGAAGAATACATCTCTTGGAAAAAAGAGGATGCCAAGCGCCAGCCGTTTGCCAACCCTTACTGGATGCTCAAAGAAAAAGAATAAATAAACAGCGGCGCGAAACAGCTACTTTTTTGGCGGTCACAAGTCACCGATGATTTGCAATCATTCACGCAGGGAAAAACCGTGAAGCAAAGCAAAAAAACAAAAAATCCAAGATCTTCCCTTTCTAAAGAGAAAGACCACGCCGAAGAGCCTGTCTTTCCCGATATGGACTGCCTTTTCCAAGCGCTGACCTCCCAATTAACCGACATGATTCTTCTTATCAATCGGGAGTCGAAAATCACCTACGCCAACGCCGAAGCGGAAAAATTTCTGGGCATAAAAAAAGAGAAAATCGTCGGAAGCGACATCCGCCTTTATTTTCACCCCGACGATGCCGGCAAAGTGGCAAAAATTTTCGAAAAATTCTTTACGGATGCCGCTTTCCGCATCCGGCGGGAGGAATTGAGAATCTCCCATCGGGACGGCACCTGGCATTGGATTGAACTGACAGGCACGAATCTCATCAGCAGCAGCAAGGCTGACGCGGTGATCGTCAGTCTCCGCGATATGACCGAGAGGAAAAAGACAGAAGAAGCCCTCCGGCAAAGCGAAGCCAACTACCGTTTTATATCGGAAAACATCACCGAGTGCGTGTGGGTGCTGGATTTGAAATTAAATCTCATCTATATCAGCCCGTCCGTGGAGAAAGTCTACGGATACTCGCTCGGTGAAATCAAAAATATCACCTTCAAAAAATTGTTGACTCCCGAATCCTACAAAAAAATTGTCGAGGAATTTTCAACGCGAATTCCCGCGGCCATGAACAGCTCGCCGCCACCGCCCGGCACGCGCTATGTCCTGGAACTGGAAGCCATTCATAAGGATGGACGCCATATCTGGATTGAAAACCGGATCAGCTTTATCCGCAATGAGCAAGGCAGACCTGTTTCTCTCATGGGAGAAACCATCGACATCACGGACCGTAAAATCGCCGAGGAAAAGTTCCGAACCGAAGAACGGAAATTCCGCGCTCTGGCGGAACAGTCATCGGACATCATCGCCATCGTCAATTCAAACGGCGCCATCACCTATGAAAATCCGGCCGTCAGGATTCTGGGATACACGCCGGAGGATAGAATCGGCGCCAATGGGTTTGAACTCATTCACCCGGACGACCTACAATTTATTATGGAAATGTATGAAAAGATTTCTCATGACCCCGATCTTCCGGCTCAGAAAGGAGAGGTGCGCCTGCGTCACAAAGACGGAAGCTGGCGTGTTTTTGAAGCCATCGTCAGCAGCCTAGTCAAAAAAAATGTCGTTGAAGCGGCGGTTGTCAATCTTCGCGACATCACCGAACGCAAGAAAAATGAAGAAATGATGCTCCTGATAAAAACCGCCGTGGAGGGCTCCACGGACGCCATCGGAATTTGGGACGCGCAGGGCAATCATTTTTACCAGAACAGAGCTTTCATCGAACTTTTCGGCTACACGCTGGAAGAACTCCAGGCGCTCGGCGTCCTGCGGACCCTCTACACCGACCAAAATGTGGCCCGAGACATATACAAAACCATAATGAAGGGGGGCTCCTGGAGCGGCGAAGTCGACGCCGTCACCAAGGACGGCCGCAAACTCAACATCCTGCTGCGGGCCAATGCCATTAAGAACGAAGGAGGCAGAATCATAGGGCTTCTGGGCATCCACACCGACATCACGGAACGCAAAAAAGCGGAAATGCTTATTCAGAAGAGCGAAGAAAGGTACCGTCTCCTGGCGGATCATATGAAAGACCAGGTTTGGCTGATGGACATGAACATGAACATCACCTATATCAGCCCATCCGTCGAAAAAGCCCTGGGATATACCTTTGAAGAAATCAGGAAACTTCCCATTGACAAACTGCTCACGCCGGAGTCCTTTCAGAAAGCCACCGATTTCATTACCAATCGGATGCCGAAAGCTTTTAAATTGGCGTCTCGGGATTTCCAATACAAGACTCTGGAATTGGCTTTCGTCACCAAGTCCGGCGAAATCCTCTGGGGAGAATGCTCCTTTAATTTCATTCGCGACGAAAACAACAAACCGGTTTCCATTCTGGGAGAAGCCAGAAACGTCACCGAGCGTAAAATCGCCGAGGAGAAACTGTGTCAAAGCGAGGAGAAATACCGAACCATCCTGGAGGATATGCAGGAGGGTTATTTTGAAACAGACCTGGCCGGAAACTTCACTTTCTTCAACGACACGGTCTGCCGCTCGATGGGTTACACGCGCGAAGAATTGGAAGGAATGAACAATCGGCAATACACGGATGAAGAAGAGTTAAAGAAAGTTTATGAGGCCTTTAACCAGGTTTATCAAACCGGGGAACCATGCAGAAACCTGGAGTGGAAAATCAACAAAAAGGACGGTTCGACACTATTCGTTGAAGGATTCATATCACTGCTCAAAGACGCGTCGGGAAAGCCCTTCGGTTTTCGGGGGGTCACCCGCGACATCACCGAAAGAAAAATAGCGGAAGAAAAACTTCAGGAAACCCTGGAGAATCTGAAAAGAGCGGTTGAAACGACCATTCAGGTTCTTGTATCCGCCCTGGAAGCAAGGGATCCCTACACCGCCGGTCATCAATCCAGAACGGCAAACCTCGCCTGCGCGATCGCCGCTGAAATGGGACTTTCCCAAGAGCAAATCGAAGGCATCAAGATGGCGGGAATTATTCATGATATAGGAAAGCTGTCCATACCGGCCGAAATATTGTCGAAACCTTCAAAATTGACCAAACTGGAATATTCCCTCATCAAAATACACCCACAAAGCGGTCATGAAATGCTCAAAAATGTGGCCTCTCCCTGGCCGCTGGCGAAAATCGTTCAGCAGCATCATGAAAGAATGGACGGTTCCGGTTATCCGCACAACCTGAAGGAGGACGAAATTCTGATAGAAGCCCGTATTTTGGCCGTGGCAGACGTGGTGGAAGCCATGGCCTCCCACCGTCCCTATCGGGCCTCCCTGGGCATAGAAGCCGCCATTGAGGAACTTCAAAAAAACAAAGGCATTCTCTACGATGAAGTGGTGGTGGACGCTTGTTTGAAGCTGTTGCTGGAGAAAGGATATAGTCTGTCGTAAATAACGCCCGCATGCCAAACCGTCAATCATTTACTAACAATATTGAGGTCCAAAGCAAAACGTATTCCCCACAGGTTTCGGTGCGTAAAAAAATGACAATCGAAGCCTTATCTCTTAAATCGATTGATTCATAAACCGCCTATCGGGCCGCGATAAAAAAACCGGGGCACAATCCGTTCTTTCATGCTCCTTTATTCAACAATTCAACAGCAAATATTTTTCTTGACACACAAAATTCTGTTTGTTAAGGGCTGAACACCAACCCTCTAAAGTAGCTTGAATCCATTGGGATAACACTCAGACAATCTGGTGTTAACCACAAAGAGCTGGATGCAAAGAAAAAGCCTCTGCACGGTCGGGTAGCGGCGTTTTTTTGCCAATCACGACACAGCAGGATATTCGGCATGATTGCCTAAGCGGCATATCCCAAAGGTAAGAGTTGATTTTTATTGCAAAAAAACGTCATCCAAAAGCAAAGACAGGGGATTGTATTTATTCCATTTCTAAAGAATATGTTTTAAAAATTGGACCAAGGTACAATAGATTGACTCAAAGAAATGTGCAAAAAGACAATCACCCATAAAAAAATCATCACGATACGGCAACCGCGCATCGTATTTCGGATGTCACCAAATGAAGAGAAGCAAGAGGTTGTGCAACGTTCTCGGGAAAGCGCATTTTCAAGCGGTAGATGTATGTCTCGACACCCATCATTGCCGCAAAATACCGCCCATCCCAAGATTCAGCACAAAAATACAATAGCGTTGTATTACTTCATCATTAGGAGGGGGATCCATTATGAAGAGTATGTCAGTTTTGTCGGAAGGTGAACAGAGGGCACGTCAAAACGACTCTGCCGGACTTCTACCGGTTAATTGTAAAGAATTTTTGCTTCATAGCCACAAGGGTTTAAATTACTACCTGATTGATTTGAATAACGTCGACTGGAACAGCCTCGGAAACATCATCGAAGGCTATGCGGCCGTCGAAAACGAATGCTGGAAGGCCCAGGAGGAATTCTCGAGTTATCTGCGAAAATGCGACGTCCTGAGCTACGCGGAAAAAGACGGCCGAATCGTCGGCTTTGACGCCGTATCCATTCTCAACAGCGGTCCGTACTGCGTTTACAATAACGAGGAAACGATGGTGCTCAAGGCGTTTCGCGGGAGAGACATCGCCCAACGGCTGGTGATCATGACCGTTGAATGGCATCTCACGAAGACCGCCATGAGGAAGAACAAGGACTATATCGTGTTTACATCCATTTCGGCCAATCCGGCCGTGGTCAACCGGTATTTCAATAAATCCTGGCTGCGGAAATTGTTTGACTCCTCTTTCGCCCCTTCGCCCCGGTTGATCGCCCTGAAGGAAGAGTATTGCCGGAAACACGGGATCGAGCTCGTGGACGAGCGCTACCCCTTCTGCCTGAAGAACCAGTTCCCCGGTTCAAACACGTTCGATCCCAACGACCCCAAGCATCAATTCTCCGCTCAAGTACGGGCAAACTTGCCGCCGGATTTCGAGCACATGGCCAGAGGCGACGCCTTCGCGTTCATGCTTATGGTCCCCATGAAACTCGCGCGATTCGTCACCTTTGTTTTGATGGTCAAATGCCTCGGCGCTGAATACTTTACGTCCAGGGGCGTCGGTCTGTTGAGCGGCAAAAGACCCCTTATTCCGTCCACCTTGGAGGGTCGGATTCCGGGTCTGCCGGGCGAAACCTTAACCGTGAAAACCGCCGATCCATGATGAAAATATCCGTGGAGGAGCTCAACGGCGTCACAGAAAACAAGATATGAACCAATCAACGTTGCAAGCAACGGACAAATAGGAGGATAAGATACAATGATAAGATCAAAAAGCCTTTTGGGAAAAGTTTCCTGTCTCTTCATGTGCCTTATGGCCATCATGCTCACAACGCGGACATGGGCCTGTGACGTGGCCGTGGTCTCCGGCAAGGTGACCACCGACGGCAAGCCGGTGATCTGGAAAAACTTCGACAACTCGTCAAGCGCGCGCCAGCAGGTCGCCTACTTCCCCGCCAAAAAAACCGGCCCCGGCGGATATACCATGGTCTACCGTTTTGAAGACGGCATGAGAATTCTGACCGGTTCGCCCATCACGCCGTCCGGCGGGGTCAATGAATCGGGATTTGCCATCGCCGTCACGTCGGTGTATCAGGATTACAATCTGATGGCTGAACCGGTGAACCTCAACACGGCGCTTCTGGAAGAAGCCCTCGCGACATGCACCACGCTGGCGGAATTCGAATCCCTGCTCAAAAGGTGGCCTTATTATCATTACGGAACGGTCATCAGCGCCAATTTCGTGGTCATCGACGCCAAAGGCGGCGCGGCCCTATACGAATGCTTCACCGGTCATCTGAATTTGGGCCTCAATCTGATGCAGTTCAAAAAACACGACGCCAATACCGGCAAGGTCACCAATCAGTACGGCTGGACGCTCGTACCGGCGCAGAGCAACTTCATCGGATTCGTCATCATGACAAACTTCAACTCCTACATTCCCTGGAACGCGGGACAGGACCGCCAGCAGAGGGCGGAGGCCCTGTTAACCAAACTGGCAAACGAGAAGCGGCTGAATTATACGACCGTCATGCGCGAGGTGGCCAAGGACGTCGTCGGCAGACAGGTCTATCCCGATCAATCCAGCGAAACCAATTACAGCACCGTCTATTGCATCAGCCGCAACGCCACGCGCAGTTCAATCGTCGTGCGTGGCGCGGCTTCCGGCGGCGATCCGCGCCTGATCACCATGTGGGTCAACCTCGGGGAACCTTCGGTGGGTGTTTTCGTGCCGTTCTTCGCCTCCGCCAAGGGAACATCGGAGCTGGCGCGGATGGACACCCTGGTCAACGGTGTCTGGAAAGATTTGGACGATTCCTGCCTGCTCAACCAGATCATTGCCGCGAGAGAAACCTACAACGGCCTTATCTACACCTCCAACGACGGCGATGTCATCTGGGGCATGTACGACAACTATATCAACAAGATCGAACTGGCCAAGGTTCAGACCTGGACTTTCCCGATCGAGGATTGGCTCATCGGCAAGACCGAGACGTTTTTAGCTTATCTTCAGGCGAATCCTACATCGATCACTGCGGCCAACATAAAGGATTTCGCGGATTATTGCGCCCGTTATGCCTATGAAAACTACAAAGCCGGCTCGGCCAGTTCTTACTCCTGGGTCTACTGGATATAATGCTATAACGCCCTGACGGGAAAAGGGGAACGGCAGGACTGTTCCCCTTTTCCTTTACCCTCAAAGATCCCCTGAATCAAAACCACACGATGGCAATGTATGGAGAACACAGGCAAGATCCCAAGCGCTCCAACGGTCATGGAAGCAATGGATATTCCCCGTGAGCAAAAAACACGCTCTTTTTTCATGAATCCCAGGACCTGGAAGCGGCTGCTCCCGCTTGCGGTATCCGGCGCGATTCTTGCCTACCTCTTCTGGCATATCGACATCCGCCAGTGCATCAACGCCCTGTTCAACTCGGACATGAGACTGTATGTCCCCGCCGTGCTTGTGCTTATATTAGCCACCTTCCTTCTGGACACGCAGAATCTCGCCGCGACTCTTAAACATTTTCATTATCCTCTCTCCTGGAAAAACGCCTTTACCCTGCGCGGCGTCACTTATCTGATCATGACGATCGACTACAGCGTGGGCATGGGAGTGCTGATTTACTACCTCAAGAAACATCTCGGCATCCCCGTGATGCGTTCAACGGGGCTGATGACATTTTTCAACGGCATCACCCAAAAGGCTCTGGTCTATATGTCCATTATCGGTCTGCTGATCCTGTCCCCCGCTTCGGCGCTCTTGAACAACCTGCTGATGTTCTTCATCGGTTTTGCCGTTTTAGATTTTCTGTTCATTGTCGCGCTGAAAAAACTGCCGTCCCGGGGTCTGGCGCTCAAAATCAAGAATCTGAATCTTCTCAAGGTCTTCCATGAAGCCTCCTGGAGCACCTACGCCGTTTTGCTTTTCTGGCGCACCGTGTACTATTCCTTCTTCATTATTTTCTTCTACGTCGCGGTCAGGGCGTTCAACATGCAAATTCCCCTCGTCGCCCTTGTCGCCTACGTCCCGATCATTCTTCTTGTCATCAGTCTGCCCATCGCGCCGGGCGGTTTCGGCACGGCACAGGCAACGATGCTCATCCTGTTCAAAGATTACGGAAATAATACGGAGATCATGGCCTTTGGGCTTACCTATACAACGTCCATTCTCGTGCTGCGCTACCTGATCGGTCTGTCCTTCGCGAAACACATCAAGGGTCTTCCTTCCGGAGAAAATGATCCAAGCAAACAGGGGATAGAAGAAGGATGATCACCAGGCCTCGCCCATATTTCTTTTTTCAAAAAATGTATCATCACGTGACGTCCCGCAAGAACCGGGAGCCGTCAAAATATCAGAATTTCGCCTTCCATCTTTACGCAAGAGACAAAAACCGCTTTAAAGCGACATTCGGGACATTCGTGATTGCAGCCGCGGCCTTGAGCATCTTCTGCACTGCCCGGCCCGCCGCCGCTGAACGTCCTGATCCCTCCCTCGGCCGGTTTGAGGCACAGTCGGCGAATCAGGGGATGGTCGTCGCGGCGCCTCACGGCACCTATGACATTCGCACGGATATCCTGGCCAAAAACGTGGCGCGGATGCTGGGCGCGGGATACGTCATCGCCCTCGGTTTTTCTCCGACGGTGTCGCGCGTCAACGTCAACCGGCCGACCGAAGGCGCGGGACGCGTCTGCGAACGGGAACGGCACACCCAACGCGCCCGGGAAGTCTACGATCATTATGTCGGCCTGATCGAAAAAAGCTCCGGGGGCAAGCCATTGAGGCTCTATGTTGAACTTCACGGACATACGAGTCTCCCTTTTTCCAATCGGCTCGAAATCGCCACGGTCGGAATTTCCTTGGAAGAAGCCCGGCGGGTCAAGGAACGATTCCCCGCCTTTCTCGCGCAGGCGAAAGCGGCCTATCCGGCCTATCCCGAGCTGGATTTGCGCATGGAACCCGTTGACAAAGTCTTCTTCGGCGCAGGGTGTAACAAGAAAATCGGCTATCTTTCCACGGGACGCATGGCCCGCGCCCTGCACATGGAAATTCCCAGATCGGCGCGCGTTCCTGAAGCCCTGGAAGCGACCGCCGTTTTGGTCAACGCCATTGCGCGTGCCGTGATGAACAATTCGGACCCGCCTCTCAATCCGGACCAAGGGACAGCGTCCGAAGCCGGAAAATTACCGCTGGGGAGCCCTGCGCGATGATGAAACCGTACAGCCGGAAAATGACTTTCAATGATCGGGCGTTCGTGGCCCTGGATCTCATTTGCCCGCCGGTCGTCATCCAGCATGTCTTCGACGGCGAGGGAACACTCGATTGCGCGCAATGGCGGAGGGCCGCCCAAATCGCCGGCGAGGCCAATCCCGGCACCCGGCTCGTCTTGAAGGGTCATCTGGGTTGGAGCCGCTGGGTGGATTCGGGTATCGCTCCGCGCGTGCGCGAGGTGGACGGAAGCAAATGGGATGGAATGGGGCCGGAAAACGCTCCCGCGTTTCAGGAGCCCCTTCCCTATCGCGAAGGCCCGACCTGCGAGATCGTCCTGATTCACGGCCCGACGCCGCGGGTCATGTTCCGCGCGCACCACGCCGTGTGCGACGGACGCGGCACTCTGCTGTGGGCCGAGGATGTCTTCCGGGTTCTGCGCGGGGAATCCCCCGTCGGCTCGACCTCCAGTGTGACGGACGTGGAAATCTGCAAAAGCATCCGGAATCAATACCGCACGCCTTTTCCCGCTGAGCATATTGCTCCCACGGGCCGCGCGAAAGGCAAAGACTCCGGCGTGACCTGGAGACGCCGCTCCGTTAGGGGCAAGACGCCCAATTTGCTGGCACGATGCGCCCGCCTGGCGGCGGAAGAAGCCTGGCGCTACGGCGAAGGGATTGTTCGCTTCGGCGTTCCCGTGGATCTGCGGCACCGCAGGCCGGAGATTCGCAGCACGGCAAACCTCTCTTTCGCGCTGTACATCGAAGTGAAAAAAAACACGACGCCGGAGGACATCGCCCAAGACATCACCCGGCAGATCAGCCACGGCGATGAATGCAAGCTGACGAAAGGGGATGAGCTTATCGAATTCGTGCCCATCAGTCTGATGCGGTGCGCGGCAGAGAGGAGAATCCGCGAGCGTCATCAATGCGGCCTCTATAGCCTCTCCGGCATCCTGACCAATGTCGGCCGGGTTGATCTCAACCGGTTTCAGGGCGGTGGATTCAAGGCCCGCGCCTTCTGGATTCCACCACCGGCAACCGAATATTATCCGTTTTTCTTGGTGATGACCGGCTATGAAGGCGCGTCGGAACTGACGCTCTCCATCCCCAAGGTGCTGGCCAGCGAAGGCAGGATTGAAGGCGCGTTGGAAAGGATAGGGAAACGATTGGAATCAACGCAATGAAAAAGGGGGTATGAAGATGGTTTATTCACGGCAACTCAGTTCGACCGAACGGGCGTATGTCGTCTATAACGAAATGAATCCGCCTTTTCTCAATCAGCTTTTCTGGGAAGGAACGGGATACTTCGATTTGCCGAAATGGCGTGAAGCCGTTAAAATCGCCTCTGAAGCCAACCCCGGAAGCCGCGTCGTCGTCAAGGGCATCGCGGGGTTTGCCCGCCTCGTCGATACCGGCAGGACGCCGCCGGTGATCGAGGTGGACGGCTCAAACTGGGACGGCCTCGGTCCGGAAGGCGCCCCGGCCAAGCTCTCAGAAACTTTAGACCCTTTTGAAGGCCCCACATCCGAGGTAGTTCTGATCCACGGCGAGCCTTTGCGTGTCGTCTTTCGCACCATGCATGCCACCATGGACGGCCGGGGCACGGTGACCTGGGTGGAAGATATTTTCCGCTGTCTGCGCGGCGAAGCTCCCCTGGGGGCATATTCGCGCATCACGGAATTCGAAATCGCGGCGACCTTCCAGAAAAAGGGCCGCAAGGGCCCCGTCTCGGAGTACATCGCCCCGACCGGCATGCCGCAGGGCAACCAGCCCGGTGTGATCTGGCGCCGCCGACGCTACCCCGGGCGTTACAGCAACGTCATCGGCCAGGTGGCCGTTTTGCTGGCCCGGGAGGCCTGGCAGTATCAGGAAGGCAAGTTCCGCGTTGCCATTCCGGTGGACATGCGCGCCCGGGTCGAGGGACTGCGTTCGACGGGCAACCTGACCAATCTGATCTACGCGGAAATCACCCCGTTCACAACGCCGGCCGATGTCAGCCAGGACGTCAAGCGCCAGCTGGAAGCGCGGCATGACGGCATGATTTATTGGGGCGATCGGCCGATCCGCTTTCTCCCCTTCTGGATGCTGAAAAAATTCATCATCAGCAACATCGCGACCAAGAACCGCACAGGACGCTATCCCAACTCCGGGGTTCTCACCAACATGGGACGGATCCCCGTTTTCAGCGGAGGCGGTTTCGAAGGCAAATATACCTGGGGCATTCCGCCCGGCCAGGAATACTCTCCCATCTTCATCGGCATGTGCAACAGCGATGAAGATATGACGCTCATCTATTCCATGCCCAACGTTCTGGCAAGCGGCGGACGGCTGGAGAAGCTCATGGAGCATATCCAGCAGGGTCTGGCGCCCTCGCCCCCAAAACAAAACAAAGGATGAAGTTCAGTGATGAGGAGGTCCCTGCCACGATGGAAGACATAAAATTTCTTTGGTATCTGTTCAAATCCGTCATTGACGTTCATGTCAGCGCATTTCTGCCGGCCAAACTCCAGAGAAAGCTCTGTGAAAAACGCCTGATCCGTTCCATTCATCATGCCTATGAAAATGTTCCCTTTTACCGCCGGAAATTCGATGAGGCGGGAGTGGATATTCGCTCCATCCGGTCAGCTGACGACATCAAGCGACTGCCTTTTGTCACCAAGGATGAAATCAGGGAAAATTTTCCCGAAAAGATTGTGGCCCGCGGCGTCGACATCAACCGATGCCACTACTCGGCCACCACCGGCTCCACCGGCCGCTCGCTTCCCTTCATCTTCACGAAGCAAACCTTCGCTTTTTACATCGCCACGGGCGTGCGCATGTATACGATGATCGGATACCGTCCCTGGCACAAGGTTGCTTACATCAAATACACCGATCTGCACTATCCGCGTCTGGGGCCGTTCTTCCAAACGACGCACATCAAATCAACCATTCCCGTCGAAGAGCAGATCGCGCAGCTCAGGAAAGCCCGCCCCGACCTCATCATCGGCTACGCCTCGCTGGTGTACGAATGCGCAAGGCGCGCAACGCCCGAGGACCTGAAAGATATTCGGCCGAAATTCATCGGAATCAATTCGGAACTTTCGACGCAGGACCAACTCAATTTCATCTCCGAAACCTTCGGCTGTCCGGTCTATGACGAATACTCCACGGAAGAAACCTGGATGATCGCCTCCCAGTGTCGGCACCTCAACTACCATATCTTTACGGACAACGTGTGGGTGGAATTCATTGACTCCAAAGGCCAGGACGTTCGCCCCGGGGAAATGGGCGAGATCGTGCTGACGACGACCCGAAGCCCCGCCATGCCCTTCATCCGCTACCGCATCGGCGACGTCGGGAGGTACAGCGACGCCGCGTGCTCCTGCGGTCTCGGATTCCCGCTGCTGGAGGCTTTCGAAGGGCGAGCCGACGATTGCTTCATCCTGCCGAGCGGCAAGTTCGTCTCCTCCCTGAAGCTTCTGAACACCTTCACCATGTACATCAAAAAATACCTCCATCTGCTGGAGGAGTTCAAGGTGACGCAGGTGTCCACCGGACTCATCGTCATCCAGATTGTCAAGGGAAAACAATTCAACGACGCGCATCTTGAGGAACTCCTGGCTGACCTGCGTCGTCTGCTGGATGACTCAGTTTCCATCAAGGTAGAATTCGTTGACGCCATCGAAAAAAGCGACGGCATCAAACGCAAAGCCATCGAATCGCTCGTGGGCAAAAAAAGCAGCGTATCCGCACCCTGATGCATTGCCGATATGGCGCGTGTCCGGACGCGGGAACGAATCAATATGGTCTCACTGACTCTCTTTTCGTTTTTTGAGTTCCAATGCGGCCTTTAATCCCTTTTGCCTGATGAATTTTATTTTCTGACGCGTCGGTGTGAGCTTAAAGAATCTTTTCCCGTACTTATCGAGCAGTTTTTGATTGATTTCGAAGCCAAGCCCCGGTCTGGTAAACGGCGCGAGCATCGCGTTTTTATCCGGAATGATCGGATCGATAATGCCCTCCCTTTGTTCAGGAACCCAAGAAGGCTCTTCCAGCGGATATTCCAGAGGCAGCTTGTTATCTTTATCGGCCAGCACCAGGTTCCAATTGATATAAAAACCGATGCCGTTGGTCCAGGTGTGCGGAGAATACTCCCGATGATGTTTATGGCAGGCATCGATCACTTTCATTACCTGCGCGATGCCGCCCGCGAACGTCGCATCCGGCTGATAGATATGGAAACAGTCTTTCTCAAACATGATTTTGATTTCATCCCAGCCATAGTTGAGTTCCGCGCCGGAGATTTTCACCTTGGATACTTCCTTCAAAACAGCATTGCCGTCGTAGTCCCTCGAATCAAGCGGCTCCTCCAGCCAGGCGATATTATTGGCGTAACATGCCTCGGCAAATTCCGTCGCGCGTGCCAGATCCCATGCCGGAATCTTATCGACAATGGTCACCAGCCATCCCTGATTGGCATCCACGCCCAAAACCAGTTTATCACCAACACCTTTTCTGATGACTTCGATATGCCGGATATCATCCTTGAGCTCCTTGTTTTTTACCCGAAGTTTCGCAACCTTGAATCCGCGCTCCTTCATGGCCAGCAATTCCTCGACTCTTTTTTCGGGCTCGTGCATCTCTCCGGTGGAGCAGTAAACCTCAATGGGACGCGCCTGACCACCCAGCAATTCATACACGGGTTTGCCCTGGCTCTTGCCGATGATGTCCCAGCACGCGGGTTCAATCCAGAAATTCCTCCAGCCCAGAATGCCGGCTTGCTTGAGCAAACTCTGGCATGATTCTATATCCGTGGGATCCGCACCAAGCAGGTACCCGCCGATGAGATCTCCCAATCCTTCCCTCTCACGTCCAAGAGCGGAACCGGCCGAATAACCTTCAATGCCATCATCGGTAACCAGTTTGATCAAAGTAAAACCATTGTGTGTCTGGGGATAGCCGGGAATCCAAGTGGGCCAGAACGTGTGCTTCAGCGGGACCTCCACATGGTAGAGCTCAATCAAAGATATTTTCATACGCAACATCCTTGATTAAATTTAGTTAAAAGTTACTCTCTTCCACAGACATTGTCAATTTGAATACATCGGGGCAATCCCTTTTCTCGATACGAATGACCTGTGTAACTGACATAATTTGCTGAAACAAAAAATTATTGAAGCAAAGCTTGTTTCACCCGGTCTATTTTGCATAGCGGCAGTATCGTAAGCTTCCCCTAAAATAGTACATGTTAAAATAGAGCCTTCTGGCAGAAAAAAAGTCAGGAGGGTCATATGAAAGGGTCACGATTTAGCGAGACACAGATTATTGCAATTCTGAAGGAAGCGGAGAGTGGGAATTCAGGGAATTCAGGGGACATAACACTTAATTCAATTTTTATATTTTTTCTTAGGGCCAGGTTTTTGCCGTTGTAACAAACGTCCTGTCAGTTTTTCAATTTTCTGTACAAAATCATGGCTGCCTGCGGGACGCCCGGTTTTCGTCGCTTTTCTTACATTGTCTATGTCATCTTTTCCCTCGTACCGTTCATTCAAATAGGCACGCCAGTCTTTTACGAAACCATATAGATTTTTACTTTTTACCAAGATATCTTTCTTAATATCACCAACATGATACGCCGCAGAAGACCATTTATACTGCCATGCGTGTCTTACCATTCCCGCAGCAACAGGATTATTTTCTACATAAGATACTGCAGCCAGCAAATGCCGTTCGTCCAGTGCACATGAACCAAAACGCCCTTGGAATAAATAACCTCGCACATTATCTTTGAAATTCTTCATACGGGTGTATCGCTTGTGAGCTTCACCGAATCCTCGGGATAACGATTCTTTCGTATGTGGTATTGCAACAAAATGAACATGATTGGTCATTAGACACCAGGCAAGAATTTCTAAATCATGCTTTTCGGATTCTTCTTTGATGAATTGAAGGTATTGGTTTCTGTCATTATCGCTACTGAATATGGCAATGGAACGCACACCGCGCTGAGTAACATGATGCGGATAATCTATGGCAATGATTCGCGAAATTCTTGGCATGAATAATTTCTAAAATATTTTCACGAGGTAGTCAATATAATTAAGTGTTATGTCCCCCGAATTCCTTAATTCCCCTAAAGATTTGACCCCACTCACCTCGCTAATGTCCCCCGAATTCGCTACTATCATTTGCCATCATTTGCCTTGCTCCAATCAAGATAGCCCTCACCAATTGGTATCTTCTCAATTATATTTTGCGTACAAATAATCGTTCCCGCGGCATCATATATTGAAAGATAAAAAGTATCGTATGAAATGGGATGTCCAACCAAGTCTGCAAAAAGATTTAACGGTAGAAACCTTTTAAGCGTTTTCTTTGTAACATCTTCAGAATACAGCACGGCAAAATAATTCCCGTCAGGCGACCATGCAAGGGAATGCACATAATCACCCGCTTCCAGAATACGAATAATCCGCTTTCTTTTAATATCAACCAGCGCAAATATCTTCGATGGAAATAAGGCAACCGTGTTTCTATATATTGCGGCAATTAATAATTCCCCGTTGCGACTAATCTCAAACGGTGTATCAAAGCGCTTATCATCAGGCAGCATCAAACTCTGCGGTAAACTTTCTGAACGTTTATCGCTAGCCCCAAGTCTCACATTTGTTCGTTCTTTCGGGAGATAACTTGCCTTCTGTTTTTGAATTTTGTTGGCTTGCCATGTATACAGCCAAGATTCATTTTCATCATATGGCCGCCATGAAATGTATATTTTTAAATCACTTGTATAGCTACTGCAGGTACCTGAATACGCGTACGGGACAAGCAGTAAGGTTATACCTAATAAAATTGTCATCATTCGCAAAAGCATGGACACCTCCCTATTGCCCCTGATAATATTGTATATGTAGCACTATAAGCATCTGTACACTTAAAGCGTGGGAACAAATCTCCAAAATGTTTGGGGTATTCCCACCATCTATTTGACCACGGTTTAAAACCACTGTGTGCAGGTGTGGCACTGTCTTGTACTGCATGCAGCGCAGTTGCTATATCTCCAAGATTGCAGCTACTGTTACCCTTATTTATAACGTTATAGTAGTTTGCAATATCGTTCGCCAGTTTTTCTGGATTTCTTCCGTTACTCATTGCATGAAGATATGCATATTTCGGATCTTGAATATTATCAACACCTGCGTTTGCTTCAGCTAATGCTTCAGCTTTCTTACTACAACCTAGTTTGATTGCAGCAGCGCGTGTAATGTTTTTATGTATATAGGACACCCACAAGCCATAAGGATCTGTTCCGTTCACCGCATTATTTTTCACATACGCATAGAGGTTAACATCCCCGCCCTCAAACCCAATCGGGTCTTTCGTCACAAATCTTCCGACCTTGAGGGAAATAGGGGACAGGGAAATAGGGGACAGCGCCCTATTATTATGCCCCTTTCAATCCGCTGGCTTTTCTCGGTCTGCCGCGTTCGCCTTTTGTTATCTTAATACCCAGTCTCTTTTCCAGTTTTGTAACAAAACTTTCTTCGCCATACGGCCTGCCCATTCTTGTCTTTTTAC
>Ga0116190_1001250_pt1 | contig 22618 bp, 18 predicted proteins | sample AD_JPNTR4_MetaG_FD_89808 | JGI IMG/M metagenome (GOLD analysis project Ga0116190, IMG submission 89808) | Active sludge microbial communities of municipal wastewater-treating anaerobic digesters from Japan - AD_JPNTR4_MetaG | ecosystem: Engineered > Bioreactor > Anaerobic > Digestate | place...
TCACCGCCACGTGTTCCTAGCCCACGACCGTTGTGCGAAAAGGCCAGATATTCGAGTTGACGCAGGCGCGCACGGTTGTTGAAACGGCGGTGAAGCAAGCCGAGAAGCAATCGGACGTGAGTATTTGGCAGGTGTTGCTGGCGTTGTCCGGCGGCCATATCATGACTACTGTCAATCCGGGGATGTTGACAATCCGCTCGAGCGATTACGTGGTTTCGCGTGACCACATCGAAGAGGTGATTGAAAACGCCAAGGAAGTGCATCTCGATCCTGATCGGCAAGTGCTGCACACGATCACCCAAACGTTCACGGTGGACGATCAGCCCGGAATCGTCAAGCCGGAGGGCATGCGCTGCAAAATGCTCTCACTGAACGTCATGGCGGTACACGGCGTAAAGAGCCGGATCGAGAACGCAGTCAATGTGGCGAAAAGCGCGGGTCTGGAAGTGGTCGATGTGGCTTTTTCAGGAGTGTGCGCGGCTTTGGCGGCACTGACGGTGGAGCAAAAACGCAACGGCGTGGTATTGATCGATCTGGGCGGCGGCACCACAAACTACGTCGCCTACAGCAACGATGTGGTTGTGGCGCTCGGCAGTGTGGCGGTCGGCGGCGATCACGTCACCAATGACATCGCCTTGGCATTTAACATTCCGCAGAACAGTGCCGAGGAGTTGAAACGTACCGAAGGTTCCGCGCTGATTGATGCGGAGAGTGGAACGGAGCGGATCACGCTGAAGACTGCCGTAGGTTTTGAGGAGCGCACGCTGAGTTGCAAGGCACTGCACACGGTGATCAATGCGCGCATGGATGAGACATTGCGCGTGGTACGTGCGCGACTGCACGAGGCCGGTGTGTTGCCGCATGTCGGCGGCGGTGTGGTGCTGACGGGCGGCGGCGCTTATCTGCGCAGAGTCACCGAGTTGGCCCAGCGCGTTTTCGGCGCACCGTGCCGCATCGGTGTGCCGGTGAATGTCGACGGTTTGGAGCAGGAGGATCAGCCCGCCGCGCTGTGCACAGCGGCCGGTCTGGCCTTGTACGGACACATGACCTATGAAGACCGTGGTGTGCTGGCACCGGTCAAAAACATCTTTAGGGGGTTGTTCAGGCGATGAATCAGGAGCAACAACATACAGGATTGCTTTTGCTCGGCGTGGGGGGCGGCGGTTGCCGTCTTGCGGCGTCGGTCCGCGCCGCCTACGGTGAGGGTCTGCGTGTACTGTGTGTCGATACGGACGCGCAGCCGTTACGCACTGCGGCCGGTGCCGGCATACCGACTGTGCTGCTTGGCGGCTCGCGGCTCTCCGGCCACGGCACAGGCGGCGACGCGATTCTCGGGCGTCTGGCCGCACAAGATGATCTTGAAACACTGTGCGCCCAGATGCAGGATGTGAGAACGGTGGTGATCCTCGCAAGTTTGGGCGGCGGCACGGGCGGTGGTGCCACGCCTGAGATTATCAAAGCCTTGCACGATATGGGCTTGGCCACCGTCTGCTTTGCCACGCGGCCATTCACCTTTGAGGGTGATGCCCGCGCAAAGTTGGCTTCCCGTGTGCTGCCGATGATTGAGGAGACGGCGGATTCGCTGATCGTAATCCCGCTGGATGATCTGTTCAGCGACGCGCACGAAGAAATGCTGGCCGATGCGATTCAGGTTGCGGAAAATTTGATTTCTGCAGGCGTGACGCTGCTGTGGCGGCTGTTGACCAAGCCAGGCTTCATCCAACTTGATCCCGAAAGACTGCATACCATGGTGCTGACAGGTGGCAATGCGCGCCTGGGTTTTGCGTCAGCCTCTGGAGCGGATCGTGCGCGTCATGCGGTCGAGGCGCTCAAGAGCTGCCATCTGCTGCGCAAAGGTGACTCGTTGACCAAGGCAAGCGCTGTGATGCTGGGCATTCTAGCTGGTCCCGATTTGCGGCTGGCTGAAATCGGCGAGGTCATGGATGCGTTACGCCGCCATGCTAAAAAAGGTTGTTTGTTTGAAATGGGCACAGTGCTCGATGCGCGGTATGAAGGGCGCATCGAACTGGTCGCCCTCTCGTTTGAAAGCTGGAGTGCCGCAGTCGGCCAGCCTGTTCCGGCGGCCACGGATGCCGTGCCGCCTAGCGCTGCGGAACCGCCGGTGGCCGACACCTTCCCCATCCAGCCGGGAAGCCGGCGTAGTCGCATGAAAGGCAGCAAGCTCTCCTTCGGCGCAACCGGACGCGGCAAGTTCCGCGACGTGGAACCCACATTGCATGAGGGACAGGATCTCGATGTGCCGACCTATATTCGGCGCGGGATCGCACTGGAACGTTAGAACGGCTGAACAGAGGGGGCGGGATGAAAAGAGTGTGTGCGCTTCTGGTTTGTTTGGGCGCGGCTTGGGCGATGGCAGAACCGCTAGCAGGAACCCAACCGCTGACCGGAACGAATGACCTTTCCGATGCCTATCTGAGCGGGCTCGACCGTTTCACGTTGCGCGAGACGGAACGCATCGCGGCCGAGAGATCAACGCAATGGCGTCGTCGTTTGTCCGAGGGCGGTCCGGCTGCCGCCGCGTGGCTGGTCACGAACAGGACCGAACTGGGCCGCATGCTCGGCGTACGTGATGCGCGCGTGCCCTTCGATGCGCCCGAAACGCTCGGCACACTTTCGCATGACGCGGTCGTGGGACATACCGAGACGCATACGCTGTTGCGCATCCGCTGGCCGGTGATCGGTGATTTTGCAGCCGAGGGCCTGTTGCTCGAACCGACACAGTCGTCGGCCATCATCACCAACATCGTGCATCTGCCGCATGCGGGCATCACACCTGAACAGGTACTGGGGCTCACGAATGGTGCCGCTGCAGCGTCGCGTCTGGGCTTTCGCTTCCCGCCGTCGAATTGCCGAATGGTTGTGCCCGCTGTGATCAGTCGAAAAAAATCCAAATACCTGAGCGAACTGCCCGATCTTTCCCGCAAACCGGGCGCGGCCACGCGCGGCGGCAGAGTCATGACCGCCCGCGAATTTGTCTATCGCCCGGCCTATGTGATGGGACGGCATGTGATCGGCTATGAGGTACAGGAGGTGTTGGCGCTGATCGATTGGTTCCGCGCCCAAACCCCGTCGGCATCGGTCCAAGTCGAGGGATGGGGCGACGGCGGCATGCTGGCGCTGTATGCGGGAGCGCTGGACATGCGGATCGATCATACCGTGGTGGCCGGCTACTTCGGCCCGCGTGAGGCCTTGTGGCGCGAACCGATCGACCGCAACGTTTTTGGTCTGCTACGTCACTTCGGCGATGCAGAGATGGCCGCGCTGATCGCGCCGCGGCGGCTCACCGTCCTGTCCACACCGGGACCGGAAGAGACGATCACACGTGAGTTGAAGCAGGGCGAAGGCGGCGCTCCGGGCGAGTTGGTCTCGCCGACAGCGGATGCCGTCGACCGCGAGGTGGCGCGCGCCCGCGAGTTGGTGCCGTCCGACGGCGGCGGCTGGCTCGTGCGGGTGACGGAACGCGAGGCCGCCGACAGCCACGATTCCGCTGCGTCCTTGGCGGGCGGCAAGTGGCACGGTGCGACGGTCGGTGCGGCGGCGTGTGCGGCACGGGAAGCGCGGCTGGTCAAGGGGATGAATGCGTTTTCGCAGCATCTGATAGCGGTTTCGCCGGCGGTGCGCCATGCGTTTCTCGCCGACCTTGATCTCTCTTCGCCCGCAGCGTTTGACCGTTCCGCCGCAGCGTACCGCACGTATTATCTGGAGCGCGTGATGGGCCGCATTGACAGTGCACGGACAACAGCGTTGAATCCGCGCACGCGCGTGATCGAGAAGACCGCTGCGTATACCTGTTACGAGGTGGTGCTGGATGTGCTGCCTGATTTCATACTTTACGGGTTTCTGTTGGTTCCAAACAACATTCAAGCGGGCGAGCGACGCCCGTTGATCGTCGCGCAACACGGACGCGGCGGCACACCGCGCACGCTCATGTCATTGCAGAACGGCGGTCGTAAAACGTACCACGAGATCGCGCCACGCCTTGCGGAACGGGGCTACCTCGTGTTTTCGCCGCAAAATCCGTATGTGTTTGAAGACCGCTACCGTCAGCTCGTCCGTAAGGCGAATCCGCTGCAATGGACCCTCTACTCATACATCCATCTCCAGTATGAGCAGATGTTCGACTGGCTGGACACCTTGCCCTTTGTGGACGGCGCGCGCATTGCGTTCATCGGCCAATCCTACGGCGGCAAGACAGCGGTGCGCGTGCCGCCGGTGATGCCGCGCTTCTGTCTGGTGGTGGCGACAGGCGACTTTAATGAGGGCATCATCAAGATGGCCTCGACCCGCTATCCCTTCAGCTTCGCGCTGGTGGATGAGTACGAGATGTTCGAGTTTGATCTCGGCAACACCTTCAACTACGCCGACCTTGCCGGTCTGCTGATACCGCGTCCGTTCATGGCGCAACGCGGCCACACGGACGGTGTGGCCTGGGACGAGTTTGTCGGCTACGAATATGCGCGTGTACGACGCCTGTATACGAGACTCGGCTTGTCCGACCGCACGGCGATTCACTGGTTTGACGGCGGACACGAGATTGCGGTCGATGCCGCCTGCGATTTTTTTGACCGCTTCCTAAAACCGTGACGCGCGGGATGCCGTGATCGGGACCCACACGAAAGCAAGTGCCTTCGTGTGAGTAACAGAGATGTTTTGCGCAGCGCCTTACGAACGGTAGTTGGGCGCTTCCCTAATGATCTTGACGTCGTGCGGATGGGCCTCGCGCACGCCCGCACCGGTGATACGGCAGAAGAGACCGTCGCGCTTCAGATCTTCAATCGTGCGGGCACCGCAGTAACCGAGCGACGACCGCAGACCACCGCAGAACTGGGTCATGATCTTCTTGACCGTGCCGGCCAACGGCACGATGCCCTCAATGCCCTGTGGCACGAGATCGTCCTCTTTGACGTTGTCCTGATCGTAGCGCTGGCGGCTGCCTTTGCCCTCTTTCATGGCGGCGAGGCTGCCCATGCCGCGATAGACCACGTAGTGACGCCCTTCGTGGATGATCTTCTCGCCTGGGCTCTCTTCAGTACCAGCCAGCAGCGAACCGAGCATCACAGTGTCCGCGCCAGCGACCAGCGCCTTGGGCACATCGCCAGAATGACGGATGCCGCCGTCGGCAATGATCGGAATGGAGCCGCCGAGCGCCCGCGCCGCATTGTAGACAGCGGTGAGCTGTGGGATGCCGACACCGCACACGACGCGTGTGGTGCAGATCGAGCCGGGGCCGATACCGACTTTGACAGCGTGAGCACCGGCCTTTTGCAAAGCCTCGGCACCTTCGGCGGTAGCGATGTTGCCGCCGATCACATCAATGTCGGGATAGTGTTTGACGATCCAGCTCACCATGTCGAGGATGCCCTTGCTGTGACCGTGGGCACTGTCAACCACCACCACATCGACCTCCTCGTCCGCCAGCATCTCCATGCGTTCATGGTCGTTGGCACTGACGGCGGCAGCCACGCGCAGGCGGTAGCGCGAATCGCGGGTATAAAGCGGTTGAGCGTTCTCAACCAACTCCAATACGTCGGTGAAGGAATAGAGGCCGACCAACCGCCCGTTTTTGTCCACAAGGGGCAGCTTGCCGATCTTGTTCTCCATCATGATGGTGTAAGCCTGTTCCAGCGTGGTGTCGGGCGCGGCTGTGATCACGTCCGTGGTCATGACCTCGGAAACGCTTGTCGCACTCTTTTTAGCGAAGCGGAGATCGCTGGAAGTCACGATGCCCGCGAGACGATCCTGATCGTCGAGGATCGGAAAACCGCTAAACGAAAGATGGTGCTCTTGGCGATATTGCTGGACGTAGGCCAGAGAGTCGGTGTTGTAGAAAGCGACCGGCCGCATGATCAGACCGTTGAGGTGGTGCTTGACACGGCGCACATGCTGGGCCTGAAGTTCGGGCGGCAGGTTCTTGTGGATCACGCCGATACCGCCCAGCATGGCCATGGCGATCGCCATACGGGCCTCAGTCACGGTGTCCATCGCGGCACTGACAAACGGGATGTTGAGAGTGATGCGGCTGGTCAGCCGCGAGGAGATCGTGGTCTGGTCAGGGAGAAAGTCGGCATACCGAGTGACCAGTGTGACATCATCAAAGGTCAACCCTTCGAACGGGAACTGTTCCATGAAAGCGGCAATATTGGCATTTACGTGCATTGATAACCTCCTGATTCCTTCGCTTTCCCGCTATTGTATACCCGATTCTGACGTCTTTTGCAATCCTGTTCGCTTGTGAATTGACGCCTTTGCTACTTTTCACCATAATCGGGGCGTATTCAGATCATGAAACGATCAATTTCCATCCTGTGGCTGGCCCTGCTGGTCGGACTCGTCGTGCTCGCGGCCTGGCAGAGCCGCCGTTTGGCAGAGGTGCGGCGCGAGCGGTTGCCGGAGTCCTATACGGGGGCGACCTCAGATGTGCCGCCTGCGATCACCTTCGTGATGGTCGGTCTGGGCGGCTTTCGCGGCGTGGTCTCTGAAGTGCTCTGGTTTCGCGCCAACCGGCTGCAAGAGGCGGGGCGCTATTTCGAACTCGTGCAACTTGCCGACTGGCTGACGATGCTCGACCCGCACGCCTCAGAAGCCTGGGTCTACAACGCATGGAATCTCGCCTACAACGTCAGCGTGATGATGGGACGGCCTGAAGACCGCCTGCGTTGGGTTTTGAACGGGATCGCGCTGCTGCGGGATGAAGGCTTGCGTTTCAATCCGCGCGATGCACGCCTCTATCGCGAACTGGCCTGGTTTTATCAGAACAAAGTGGGAGATGTGCTAGACAGCGCGCACCTCACGTACAAGACGGCTCTCGCGCGTCAACTCGCGCCCTGCGTCAACACCAACGGCACGGTTCACGTCACCCCCGAAAACCGTGAGCGATTATCCGCGCTGCGTCTGGATGCCGACCGGATGGTCGCTTTGGAACAGCGCTTCGGGCCACTGGACTGGCGGCTGGCAAACTCTCATGCGATCTATTGGGCCGCGCAAGGGCTTGAGTTCGCCACCGGCCACGAACGCCTGATGTCCCGGCGCGCCGTTTACCAGCCCCTGATCCTCAGCGTCGCCAACGGCCGCCTGGCCGACGACATCGAAGCCCAGCAGTGGAAAACAGCCCCCAATCTGGATCTCGCCCTGCCGACCGCCGAATTTCTCATGGACACCTACCGCAACCACCCTTCGGCAACCATGAAGATGGTGACCCGGCGTTTTCTCTCGCATGCCATCTATGACCTACACCGAAACAGACGCGAGGACGAAGCGCGACAGCTTTTCGCGCACTTGGTCGCCTTGCCATCCGAGTCCAAGCGTCAGCCTTCTTTCGAGGACGTGATTAAAAAAGTCGAGCAACGCTATGAATAATCATCCCCGTATCATGTTCAGACTGGCGGCACTGGCGACGTTCTTGCCGCTCCTTCTTGTTGCAAAGGTGCCAGAAGAAGCGCGTTTGCGGGCCGCCAGTGAAGCCCTGCTGCAAACACCGTTGAGCGTACCGAATCTTCACATTCTCTCTGAGTATGTGCGCAACAGCGACAACCCGCCCGCTTTGCGCAGTCGCGCTATGGCGGCTTACGCCATGGCCTTGCTCTTGCAGGGCAACACGAACAACTTTGTCCGGGCGCAACAAGCGCATCGGGCGGCCTACCCCGATGATGCCCAACTCATTCCCCTTACCGCCGAGCACTACTCCGTCCCGTGCGATGCCTGCAACGGAACGGGACGGCGCGAAAAGGCGGTCTGTCCTCAGTGCTTCGGACGCGGCTCCCAATTTCAACTGAGCCCACTTGTCGCCCAAACGTACCAAAAACGTCTGGGCGAGATCGTCGCGCAATGCCGGGAAAACGCCGAATACGCCGAAAAGTTTCGGGAGGCCACAAAGACATCGCACGATGACAAGCAAATCGAGATGCTGCAAGCCCTCACCAACAGCTACCCCCACCGGACGGATCTCGCGCCCGCAATCGCCCTGCTCGACGATGCACTCGCAAAACGCGAGGTCCGTCTCCGCGCCGCGCAGGAGCAAGAGGAGCGTCGGCGCATCGAACGCGAAGCAGCCGCATTGAAAGTACTTGCCCAAGGCCCAGACAGACCCCGCGCCATCCGGGAGTTGCGCACATACCTTGCCGCACACCCGAACGTTGCTCCTGCCTTGGAACTGCAAGCGGTGCTGGATGAACTGGTTGCCAAAGAAGAACAGCAGCAACGACTGAAAAAAATCGGGATCGGACTGGCAGTGTTGACCGGATGTCTGTTCTTGATCTCCGTGATCCGCTTTTTCTCATTCTCTCGCCGCACCTCCTCCTCCTCGGGACCCTTGCCGGGCATGGACAAAATTGACAAGGCCGACTTCACGGATCCCCTCAGCCTGACGGCGCAAGACACCCTGACCCGCGCAAAATACAAGACTGCCCGCATCCCTCGCGAGGAAGCCGGGGTTGAGGACTAAACGTGAAGCAAAGCCAACCGCTTATCGCCTTGTCGTGGCCTTTGTCCCCCTGTTACACTGGAAGGCGATTCATCCCGGCGGAGCCTTTGTGCCGGGCATGCTTTTGGAGGAGAGATGAAAACAACGCATGACACGGTCGTGATTCTGGATTTTGGCGCCATTAACAGTCAGGCCGCCGCTAAAATTGTTCGTTCGCTCAAGGTGTATTGCGAGGTGTTGCCCTACACGGCACCGGCCGAGCGAATCGCCGCGCTGAAGCCCAAGGCGATCATCCTGCAACGCGGCGCGACCTGCGGCGAAGCCACGCTGGGACGCACCCCCACCGCCGACCCCGCCGCGTTCGGTGTGCCGGTGCTCGATCTCAATGACCTGCCGTGCGACACGGCAACCATCGAACCCTTCCTGCTCAAGCAGTGCGGCCTGCGGCAGGATTGGACGATCGAGGCTTTTATCGCGGATGCTATCGCCGATATCCGCGAGACGGTCGGCGACCGCAAGGTGCTGCTGGCGATGTCGGGCGGCGTCGATTCCTCGGTCTGCGCGGTGTTGGTCCACCGTGCAATCGGCGATCAACTCACCTGTGTCTTTGTCGACCACGGCCTGATGCGTAAGGATGAACCCGAGGAGGTCGCCCGGGTTTTCCGCGATGGCTTCGGTATCGCGCTGCGCCACGTCAACGCCGAGCGCCGGTTCCTGAACAAGCTGGCCGGTATCACCGATCCGGAACGCAAACGCATGATCATCGGCGAGGAGTTCATCCGCGTGTTCGAGGAGGAGGCACGTGCCGCAGGTGCACCCGATTTTCTGGTACAAGGCACGATCTATCCCGACATCATCGAGAGCGGCGGCGAAGGCGGCAAGTCGGTCAAAGCGCACCATAACGTCGGTGGGCTACCCAAAAACATCGACTTCAAAGGACTGCTGGAGCCGATCAAATACCTGTTCAAAGACGAAGTCCGCCAAGTCGCGCTGGCGCTGGGCATCCCCGCTTCAATCGCCATGCGCCAACCGTTCCCCGGCCCTGGTCTGGCTGTGCGCTGTATCGGCGAACTAACCAAGGAGAAGCTCGACATCCTGCGTGAGGTCGACGCGATCTTCCGTCAGGCGATCGTCGACAACGGACTTGAGAAGCAAGCCAGCCAGTACTTCGCAGCGCTGACCGGCAACCGCTCGGTCGGCGTCACCGACGGTGCGCGCACCTACGCCTACACGGCGGCACTGCGCGCGGTGCAAACCACCGACTTCATGACCGCACGGTTCGTCAAGATTCCGATGGACATCCTTGAGAAAATCTCGGAGCAGATCACGACCAACGTGCCGCAGGTCAACCGCGTGGTGTACGACATCACCAGCAAGCCGCCTGCCACCATCGAGTGGGAGTGAGCACGGGCGTCCTCGCCCGCAACAGCATGTCTTGCAAAAGGATAGTTTCAGGGTTCATTGCGGAGCACCGGGAGGGGCAAGTGTCACTTGCCCGCAGCGGCGCATGCGCCGCCCACGCCCGCAGTACCGGCAGTGCCCACAGTCCCCGCAGCAATCTGGAGTGCGCGGGGCGCGGCACCACACTCCAAAATCTGGACGCAAAACTTGGAGTGCGGCGGCAAGCGGTATCCCGCGCGACGCCGCTTTCTTCAGCGTCCGGCGTTCAGAAGCGGCGGCGGTCACGCCGCCCGGACGAGCAGACGCTCGTCCCTCCCGGCGCTCCGCGAGACGAATCGTGGGCTGGAGGGCGAGTGTCCCCACGAGCCGCCCTTCCGCTGTGCGGAAGGATATTTCGGGGTTCATTGCGGAGCACCGGGAGGGGCAAGTGTCACTTGCCCGCGGCGGCGCTCCGCGCCGCCCCCACCCGCAGCACCCGCAGTCCCGGCAGCCCCCCCCCCAAAAAAAATCTGCGTAATCTGTGGATGCTCAAAAACCCGAGCCATGCACCCCCCAAAAAAATCTCTGCGCCTCCGCGTCTCTGCGTTAAAAAAACGCTCACCTTCCCGCGCGCTCAGACGAGCCGCTCTTGGGCTGCTTCCTGCTCGTGCTGGAGACGCTCCAAGTCTGAGGCGTCGCGTTCCCACTCTTCAGAAAACACCTCGATCTGATCCTGCACCACCTTGAGGCGTTTGTTCGTCGCCGCGAAATCCGTGTCGGGTTCGGGGTTGAACAAGATACCGGAGAGCGTCTCAAGTTCGGCTTCCAACTCGGTGATGCGCGCTTCGGTTTTGGCGACCTTCTCCTTCAACGCCCGGATCTTCGGTTGCAGCTTGGCGCGCGCTTGAGCACGCGCACGCCGCAAATCCTTGGCACTGACCGGCGCGTCTCCCTCTTCCGTTTGGGCAGCCTGTGTAGACGCACCGGACGGTGATTCGTCACGATTCTCGTCGGCAATTTTTTCGCGATAGTAGTCGTAGCCGCCGGGAAAACGCCGCACGCCTGCGGGCGAGATTTCGATGATCGACGTGACCGTGTTGCGCACGAACTCAATATCGTGACTCACCAGACAAACCGTGCCGTCATACTCCCGGAGCGCCTTTTCCAGCGTGGCACGTCCTTCGAGATCCAAGTGCGTGGTGGGTTCGTCCAGCAGCATGAAATTCGGCGGCGCGAGAAACAAACGCAGAAAGGCGAGACGAATCCTCTCGCCGCCGCTGAGCACACCGGTCGGCTTGCCGATGTCATCCGCAGAAAAACCGAACGCGCCAAGCTGCGAGCGCAACTCGCGTTCAGTCGCCGCAGGCTTGCTCCGTTTGGCGCACTCGAAAACCGTGATCTCCGGCGGTATCGTTTCGGAAAATTCCTGTGAAAGGTAGCCCGGCACCACCTTGTGCCCCAGCGTGCAGGTGCCGGATGTGGGCGTGCGCACACCGGCCATGATGCGCAGAAGCGTGGTCTTGCCCATGCCGTTGTAACCCACGACCGCGATTTTGTCGCCGCGTGCAATCGAGAGGTTGACATCGTGTAGCACATTACGCTGACCGTCGTACGAGAAACAGACCTGCTCCAGGCACACGATTTGCGCCCCGGCATGCGGTGCCGGTGCCAGCCGCAGATGACCGGCGGCCATACTGCGCTTGGGCAGAATGATCGCCTCCTCGTCCAGGCGTTCGATCATCTTCATGCGGCTCTGCGCCTGAGAAGCTTTTGTGCTGGTCGCCTTGAAACGTTCGACAAAACGCTCAAGCTGTTCGCGCCGACGGTCTTGATTTTCCTTGGCAGCCAGCAAGTTGGCATGGCGGATCTCACGCTCGCGCAGATAGAAATCGAGATCGCCGTTGTAGCGCGTGGCCGTGTTCGCATCCACCTCGATCGTCGTGGTGGTCAGCGTACGTAGCAGGTAACGGTCATGCGAGATCAGCACCAGCGTGCCGTCATACGCGCGCAGAAAGCGTTGCAGCCACTCGACGGCAGGCAGGTCGAGATAGTTGGAAGGCTCGTCCAACAACAGCAGATCGGGCTTCGAAGCCAACACGCGCGAGAGTTCCGCGCGCATCTGCCAACCGCCGCTAAAACTGGCGAAGGGCTTGTCGAACTCCTCGGCCGCAAAACCAAGTCCGCCGAGCGAGACCTTGACGCGGGTCTCGATCTCATAACCGCCGAGATGCTCGAATGCGGTCTGCACCTCACCCAGACGCGCCAGCAGCCGCGCGCGTTCCGGTTCATCCGTCGCTGTCGCCAGCGACGCCCCGAGCGCGTGCAACTCGTGTTCCATCTCAGCAAGTCCGGGTGTCCCGCGCAACGCATATTCAACCAGCGTCTCAGTCTCGGACTCCGCCTCAAGATGCTGACGGATATGCCCGATGCGCGGCGACTGCTCAATGATGACCTCGCCAGCATCAGGATCAGCCTCGCCCAGAATCAGGCGGAAGAGCGTTGACTTGCCGGAGCCGTTGGGTCCGATGATCCCGATGCGCTCACCGGCATTGATACGAAAGTTGACCTCACTCAGAACCTGTTGCGTGCCATACCGCACGCCGATATTACGAAACTCAATCACGGGGAGGTATCATGCTAAAAAGTGACGCTGCTGACAATCGTATTCATCCAACTCACCGATCGAAAACGACAAAGCATGCATCATGCGCACCGAGAAAAATTTTGGCGGTGACGCGCCCATCGGGGTCACGGCGGACATCGGTCTCCAGCAACTCGATCTCGCCAGTCGTTGGATCCCAGCGTTCGGGAGCGCCCTTTCCCGTGTCTCGAAAGGTGCAGGTCACGCTTCCCGGCTCAGCGTTCTCGTTCAAGAGATAATAGACCTCGTGCGCCGCTGTCCGCCGGTGCATGAAGCGCACCTGCATGCCCGGTGCGTCAGACTGCCAGACACAATCGGGCTTGAGCCCCGGCAACTCGCGCATGTTCGCAGGCAACACCACGCAGTTGGCTGTGCCTGAAAACCGTGCGACTGTCGTCGACTCGGAGGCGTCATCTTCCGCCATGAGCCAGACCCGCACACCACGTGACGCCAGCGTCCGCACCACGCGTTCGTCATCCGCGTGTCGCAGCGAAGCGGCGGCGACTGCCAACTCCGTGTACTCGCGTCCGGAAGCAAAGCGGATGCGTCCCTCTCTGACCGACGCGTCTGCCAACATCGTACCGTTCACGGCATCGCACGAATACGCGGCCAGCGAGGGCAACGGCTTTTCTGACCACACCAACAGATCCCCCGCTGGCGCCCCCTGCTGCAACATGACCTGACACCGATGCGCATAGAGACAGCCGTCGCGAAGCTGCTTGAACACTGCTTCATCACTGGACAGCGCCCCGCCGACATCCAAGAGTATGCGTGTCGTGCCGTCGGCCAGCAGACGATCCACCGCATGTTTCCACGGAAACGGCAGTAACACAGCCGCCGGTGAAGGCTCCGTTTCAAAGGGTGCCAGCCACCCCATCACGAAACGGCGACCCAGCGTCCGCGCCCCGCCTGCAGCAAGCCGGTTGAAATCGCGCACCTCCTCTTTGGCGGAGGCGATGAGGATCGGTCGCCGGAAATACCGGGCCACCTCGACGGACTCCACGGGCACCTCGTCGATCCGGATGGCGGCCTCCAGTCCGGCTTCATGCACGAGTTCATTCACGGTTTTGCCGCAACGGTCGCGCCACAACTCCCTGAGTGTCCGCGCCGCGTGCTGCCGCACGAAAGCAGCGGTCGATCCACCTCCCACGGGTACCCCCGCCAACACAGGCAGATGCCGGAAAAGGTTTAAGCCGCTCCGCTTCAAAAACGCTTCCGGCATGTCAGGCGGCCATGCGTATTCCGTTTGAGGATGTCCGGAGAAGTGTACCCAGAGCAACGTGTTGCCGTATGTCCGCTCAAACTGTTTCTGAGTGGCAAAGAGCCATTGATTCACATGGCGGAAGAACGTCGTCTCGGAAAACGGATCAATGCGTTGCGGTTCCAATTCCACGCTCCCGAAACGGAAAACGCGCCACGCGCCGTTTGTCGGCAACGCCGTATCGGACAGGTCGATAAGCTGATGCGGTTGAAGATCGGAAGCACCATCGGGCACCGCCAGATGCGCCACACTGCGGTATGAGGGCGGTGGCGTAAAAATCTGCGGTATCGTTTCAACTGTGTTCGACGAAGCAGCTTGTACGGTCTCCTGACTCCACACCAGCTTTCTGGCGCGCGGGACTTTTTCTGCGTCCTCCTTCGCGACGCAAAAATCACAGAGGCCGACATCCAGCCCCAATTGACGGGCCCGCTCCAGTGCCCGTTCCAAACCTTGCCATGCCGCCTCATCGACGGTCATCGGCACGGAGAGCAGCACCCCGCCCGCGCCGATGTCACGCGCGCGCTCAAGCTGCCGCTCCAGCCACTCCGCTTCGGCGGCGTCGCGCCGCACAGTAAGTGCCACACACACGCGCGTCACATTCTGCGGCGGAGTGCGGAACTGATCGTCAAGCTCGGTCGCACGCGCGGTTAATACCAGCGCGCCGATCCAGCAGACGCAAGAAAATAGGCTGTACGATGATTTCACCACGCCACCAGTTTAGCAGATTAGGGGGCATTGAACACGGCAGAACAAGTAGGATTTAGGAATTAGGAATTAGGAATTTTAACGCAGAAGCGCAGAGACGCAGAGTTTTTTGAGGGGCGCCGCGAAGCGCGGTAGCGCGCTCCCAGACAAACCAATGCACTAATTAACTTGGGTTGCGGGCTTCGCCCGCGTTAGTAGTGGCCTCTGCACTGGACGATCTCCACGGCACCGTCCTTTATCCGGTAGACAAGCCGGTGGGTATCGTCTATACGTCGCGACCACCAACCGGAAAGGTCGCCTTTCAATGGCTCTGGTTTGCCGATGCCGTCGTAAGACGACCGTTGGATATCCCGGACAAGCTGGTTGACGCGCCTCAAGGTCTTGCTGTTCTGGCCCTGCCAGTACAGGTAGTCCTCCCACGCCTCATCGGTCCACAGCAGGTGCATCTCACTCCTCGATCAGCTCGTGTCTCTCCAGTTCTCCCGCCTCGGCTTTCGCGATGGAACTGTGCAGACGGGCTACGTTTCTGTCGCAGTAGAACGGATCAGCGATCTCGAACGGAATCTTGCCCAACCTGAGCGACTGGCGGACGAAAATGTTGAAAGCCGTCGTCAGGTTCATTCCGAGTTCCTTGAATAAAATCTCGGCGTCTTCCTTGATCTCGCGGTCAAGCCGTAACGTGACATTCACAGTGTCGTTGCGCATGAGTTTTCTCCTCAGTTGCCGTCATTATTCCATTGATACGCGTGCGTATCAAGTGCAATATATGCGCAATACACTAGTTTTTTTTCGCGCACGTAGAGGTTCTTAGAGTAATGCTGCTCAGGTTTTTATCCACAGATGGGCACAGACTACGCAGATTTTTTTGGGGGCAGGACCGGCCGCAAGTCGCGGGTCGCGAGTCAACCTCTCTTATTGCGACCACGCAGTGGCTCGCAATCGTGAGAGTAAAAGCATTGCTCGGCCCTTCACGCGAAGGCGCGAAGGCGCGAAGCTTGGTGTGTGGCGGCTTGCGGAGTGTCGGGAGGGACAAGTGTCACTTGTCCGGGCCGCGTTATGCGCGGCAAAAGTCGTACACCGTGCAGCGTTTCATGTTCACGCACGAACAAGGCGCACTGATCCCGATAGCGATACCGATTCCGATACCGATTCGCACGCCCCCCAATTGCATTGTCCTGACGTTCGGTCTCTATTGATTTGCAAGCGTGTTTAGGAAAGACGCGGGGGTCAGCACGGATACGCGGCCGATGGCCGAGCGCGGGAAATGCCGGACATTGCCAGTGACCAGCGGGGCACCGAGCGCCGCAGCCGCCTCAAGAAAGATGATGTCATCGGGATCGGGCAGAGGTGTTTTGAGCGGAAACGGAGTATACGGCGCGACCAGAGCGCACGCCCGGATGGCATCAAGCAGGAGTTGGACGTCGTCGGTGGAAAAGCGGAACTTCGGGCGACAAAGCACCTCTTCGTATTCCGCCAGAATGCCATCGGTAAGCACGGGCCGACAAACCCCGTCCAAAATGGCGTCGAGGATGCGTCCCGGCGGACCGCCGGGTGTGAGTATGCCCGACACTACAACATTGGTGTCGAAGACGGCGGCGATCACGTCTGCCCTTGCCGCGCGCGGCGGGCGTTACGCGCCGCGCGGATTTCGCCTTCGATTTCGGCAGGTGTCATTGCCGCCACGCCGTTGCGGCGGCTTGTCTGCCGCAGATCGGACAGTGCCAGCCGAGCGCGCGCCAGCCGTACTGCTTCGACCAGACGTTCGGGAGACTCGCCCTCGGCGAGATTGACCAGCAGGGCCATGGGTTGCCCATTGTTGGTGACCAGCGCCGTTCCGTATGCGGCGAGCTTCTCCCGGACGAGCTTGGGTGCCTTGAGATCCTTAATGGCCAGATAGTTCATGGGGACATGATAATCTGATTATCAGGAGATTGTCAAGGCCGCCACAACGTTCGGATGAGTATGGCGACTTGCGGAGCGCCGGGAGGGACAAGTGTCACTTGTCCGGGCCGCGCTATGCGCGGCAAAAGCCGTACACCGCGCAGCGGTTCACGTTCACGCACGGACGAGGCACCGATCCCGATACCGATCCGCAAGCCTGGCGCAAGAATTTTGCGGTGACAAGAGCCGCGCTGTGCGCGGGTCGCGGCACCGCTTTCCCTCCGCGCCGTGCGCAGAGACACTCTTAGTCCTCACTCTTAGTCGGTTACGCTTAGTCGTTCACACTTAGTCTCCAAAACTTGGTCGATTGCACTAATGACGAGTGTGGGGACGAAGTGTAAACGACGAAGTGTTTTGGACGAGGTGTAACCGACGAAGTGTGGGAACGAAGTGCGGCTCGTGGGGACACTCGCCCTCCCGGCCCTCGTGAACGTTGAACGTTGAGCGTTCTACCGGAGGATTCTGGCGACGCGAAAGCCAGCATCAATGCACCGGCAGTCCTGACCGCAGACACTGCGCCCCGCAGAGCGACAGCCCCATGCGAGGCTGATAAAGCTCCCGCCCCGCATCACGCGGGACGTCCCCGCAGGAGCACCGCCCGGATCCTGCGCAACCTCCGGATAAGTCTCGCACCAGTCGAGGCACCACTCGTCCACGTTGCCGTGCATGTCGTAGAGGCCCCATGCGTTAGGCAGATAACTGCCCGCCGGCGCGGTTCCCGTGTTCGGCGCGCAGTCCTGACTTTCTCCGGAACCACCGTTGTGCCAGTAACGCCCGACCTCCGACACGTTCGGGCAGTTTCCGATCACCGTCAGGTTCTTGCCACTATTCAGCGCCGTGCCCGTCCCCGCCCGACAAGCGTACTCCCACTGCGACTCCGTCGGCAGATCAAGGGTCGCCAGCCCGGTCTTCGCCCGTAGCCTGCCCATGAACGATTCCGCATCTACCGCGTCATTTGCGGGCCAGTGCGTCCCTGCGGAATAACCGCGAATGTCGCTGTAGGTCACCTGCTCTACCGGACGGGTCTGATAGTACGTCGTGTTACTGAAATAGCTGGGTCGGTTCCCCATCACCAGTTCCCACTGCCGTTGCGTCACCTCGAAGACCCCGATATAGAAGTCCTTCGTCAGCGTCACCCGATGTTGCCGTTCGTCATCACTACGGCTCAGTTCGCCCGAGGGACTACCCATCGTGAACGTCCCCGCCGGGATGCGGCGCATCACCAATTTTGTGGTTTTGTATTCGTCCGTCCAGCCGTCTGACGGCACACCGCTGAGATAGCTCACGGGATAGTTTGACGCCGACGTCCCGCCGGAGAGGTCGACCACCATATAAAGGCCGTTCTCCGCCCGCACACTCGACCCTACCGGGTCACTCGCGAGACAGCCCCCCGCCCCCAATATAACCGCCACCCAGAAAACCATCCGCCACATAACCGCCTCCGTTTTGATGGCAAAAAATAACACAGGAGAGGGTGGAGAGTGAATAACGAATTAACAACGGGCTGAGCGGCGCATGGGCAAACGGTACGTGTCGCCTTCACCGCATTGTCTGTTGTGTTTACTTGGAAGATGTAAAATTTTTGAGTGCGGTGACAAGAGCCGCGCTACGCGCGGGGCGCGGCACCGCTTTCTTCCGCGCCACGCGCGGAAACACACTTAGTCCCCCACGCTTAGTCGGTCACACTTAGTCCTCCAAAAACTTAGTCGATTGCGCTAACGACGAAGTGTTTGGACGAAGTGTCGCGACGAAGTGCGGCTCGTGGGGACACTCGCCCTCCCGGCCCACTTGAACGTTGAGAGTTGAGCGTTGAGCGCTCGGAATTGAAGTGGCCCTTTCAGGGCACGCTGGCACGGGGCGACGATACCCAGGGCTGCGCTTCGCTTGCCCTGGGCTAAGGTGAAGCCGCCCCTTCGGGGCTACTCCCAAAAACCTCTGCGTCTCTGCGTTAAATAAACCCGAGCCATGCCACCCAAAAAACCTTCGTGCCCTTCGTGCTTTCGTGTGAGATTTCACTTTTTTGAGGCGCAGATCACGGAGTCCATCGCTTGACCACGGCGCAGGACTTTGACTTTTGAGAACCCGACGGACGTAAGATCATCGCGCATTTCGCCGAAGGTGAAGGTCCCGCCGCCGGGCGTGTTGACCAGCATGTTGACCGCAAAGAGCGCACCGCTTGCCGGGCGTGTGCGAGACGCATCCACGAAGACGTCGCGGATCAGGATCTGACCGCCAGGCTCAAGCGCCGCAAACACCTTCGCGAACAGTTTGCGGTTCTGCTCCCGCGAGTTCTGATGGACGATCGCGCTCACCCATGCCAGATCGGCCCCCTTCGGCAATGCGTTTTTCATGAAGTCACCGGGGAACAGCCGCACCCTGCGCGTAAGCCCGGCCTGCCGCATCCGCCGCTTGGCCATAGGAATCACGTCGGGCCGATCCATGATGGTTGCACAGGCGTCGGGATTGAGTTGGAGGAAGGGAATGGTCCATGTGCCGGAGGCACCGCCAAGGTCCAGCAGGTGCGTGAACGTCAGCTTGCCAAGGCTGGCAACGAGCGGTGCCGCCACAGGGTCGGACACCTCGTGCATGGCCTGGATGAATGAGGCCAGATCGCCATCGGCACCCAGAACGCTTGGACGGCGGATGGCGGGCTTGCCGCGCAACACGACACTGGCCAACTGCCCCCAGGCGCGCTGACAATTACCAAGGTGGCGCACCATGCCCAGCATACTCTGCGCCCCATCTGCGGTCAGGACTTCGGCCACCGCTTTCGGCACGCGATAAACGGGTTCAGTGTCGGTCGACTTGGTCAAAAAACCAAGCGCGACGAGCGCATCCAGCAGGATAATCACAGCCCTGAGATCGCCTTTGATGCGGGCGGCCAATTGCACCGCATTCATGGGGCGAGCGTGCAAGATCGTAAAGACGTCCAGTTCCGCTGCGGCGATGATCACGCATGACGGTTGGAACCCGCGTGCCATTTCGAGGATCGTTTCCTTATTCAGTTTCTTTTTCATCAGCGTCTCCTTTTAAGGGCGTTCAAGTGCGTCAGCGATGCGCGCGCGTACACGGCGCAACGCAGCCGGGTCGCGCGTGAAATCAGTCATGCTGCGGATCAATTCGCCGGTCATCGCGTCGGCGGCGGCGCGCCCCGCGCAGTGTTCCAGCATCTGTAACCACTCGTAATCCTCTATCCCGTCGCGCACTTGGGCCAGCCGGATCGAAGGCAGTGGCCCATCCGTTCCCGGATAGAGCAACTGGCCGTCGCCGGGCATTTTCAGCGAGTGCTCCGCCACCCATTCGTGCAAGAAGGTGTCGCCGGTTTGGAGCGGCGGACGATCCGGCCACAGGTTCACATGCCAGAAGAGCAGGCCGTCCGAACGGTAGTGATAGGTCAGCCACCCCAGTAACCGTCCTTCGATCGGCGGATATTCGTATGACGCAAAGTTTGCGTGCGGCCAACGCGGTCCGCAGCAGACATACCACCAGACCTGACGACCCTGAGCGCGCAGACGCGCGGAGAGTTCTGGATCGTACACGCTGGTCAACGGACAAAACCAGTCGGTAATGTCCTGCTCTGGATAGTTTTTGCCGTCGCGCATATCCCGATACATCATGGCCGTCGTCATCACCGGAATGTCCGGGAAGTCGCGTTTGAGCGCACGCCACAACTCGGCGATTGCGGGATAGTAGTCATACCCTCGCTCGTCGAATCCGTAGAGGTACGCATATTTCTCAAGACCGTGCCGCCGCAACTCCGCGACATACGGTGTGAGGCGCGCCTTGAGGTCGTCATAAAAAGCTGGTGTATAGACATCGAGCGGAGAGTAACAGATCCACTTGACCGGGCGGGTCGGTTTCGGCACCAAGTTCAGGATGTTAAAACGATTCATACCGCGCTCGCGCGCATACAGCAGGTCGTCGATGCGGGGCGGCTCGGTTCGCGAGATGTCATCTGGATTGAGCCGGTGGCTGAGCATCAGATCGTGGGTTTTGCGCTTCATCTCCTCGAAGCGATCCGGATACTGCGCGCGCGTGAAGCCGTCCATCACGCAGAATGCGGTGGGCATGCCGAAGGTCACGGGATTGGCGAATCCGCGCACACGCACGGTGATCGGCAGAATCCGCAACGGCTGGTCTCCAACGCTCACAGTGATCTGCCCGCGGTAGGTGCCCGGCACGGCATCCGGCGCGGCGCGCGCCGTCAGCCACACGCCTTGGGTGGCGGCAGGCCGCACCGTGAACGGAGCGGCCGGCAACAACGGATCGGGCAGCCAGTTCTCATCGACCGGAGCACCGCAGGGATGCGGATGGTACGGGCGCTGCCTGCGAATGTAACCGACGCGTTGCCAAGTCACCTCGCCGTCAAAGCGCCGTCCCGCGTCATCGGTCAGCGCCGTCACCGTTACATTCACGTTCGACACCGCTACGCCGTCGGCGGCCGTCACCAGAAGCTGCGCGCTCTCGCACTCACGGCGCGCAAGGTCCAGTGCGATCTCTGGTGCGGCAATCTCAGAAGCAGTCGGATAGGTCAGCGGCGTGATGTGGCGCATCGCGTCGGCGGTCCACACCGCGCAGCCGCGCGGGACCGGATTCGTGCGCGTCAGCGGGATCGCAGGCAGCGGCAGTGTCTGTTCGAAACGCTCCTCGCCAGCGCGTGCGGTGACCGCCAGTGTGCGGTCCGGACCGCCGGTCGCGCTGAAAACCGCTGTCGCGCCGTCGCCAGAAACACGCTCCCGTTCTTCGCCTCGCTCCAGCACGCGGCACTGCCACTGCGCGCGTTTCCAGAACGCGAGATTTACCACCACGCCGTCGGGAGAGCGCGGAACGTCGGTATGCAGCCGTACCGACTTGATGCCGAGCGCCGGCACGCGCCGTTCCAGCGTGAGGTCGTCAAACCAGACACGTCCGGAACCGTTGCGCAAAAAGACGAAGACCTGTATCTTCTCCACCGGCTTTTCTGGGTAAAACACCTCCGCCGTGTATTCCCAGTCGTGGGTCGGTTGCGACCACGAGGCCATCACGGCCCACGCATTGCCGCCGCCGGCATACCAGATATCGAGGTAGATGCAGTACTCCGAGGCCGCGACATTTTCGGCGCGGCTCCAACCGCCGAACACGATCGGCGTGGTGTCGGGCCGGTCGTAGACGATCTCCTGCATCACACCGCCCCGCCCTTTACTGCCCGCCGGCACGTCACAGCGGATCGAGCGCGTCCCGCCATGCACCTGCGCCGTATCGCAGGCGTAAGCGCCATAGGCACGCCACCCCTTCAGAGTGCCGTTGTCCGACACCTCTTCGAATCCGCCGTTGCGCAACTCCTGCGCCGACGCCACGCACAGGCTGAACACCGTGCAACTGATCACTAACGCTCTAACGTGCATATCGTACCTCCTGCCGGGATGACTACTCCGGCCACAAATTATGCTGCAACTCTGGACAGCGACCACAGCGTTCAAGTGGAACCATGAAACACATGAAACTTCATGAAAAACAGTGGCACCTTGGCGTTGGCGTCCTTGGCGGTTCCAGAAAACGCTCAACTTTCAATGCCCAAGTAAGTGGGCAAAATTTGGGGTGCGGTGACAAAAGCCGCGCTGTGCGCGGGTCGCGGCACCGCTTTCCCTCCGCGCTGTGCGCGGAGACACACTTAATCCCCACACTTAGTCGTCTACACTGTCTCCACACTTAGTCGATTGCGCCAGCAACGAAGTGTCTTGACGAAGTGTCGGCGGATGCGATGATGCACCGGCGCGCTCACGGCGCGGCGCCAGCCTTCAGCGCGTCCGCCGCCTTCTGGTATTTCGCGATTGCATCGCGGATGCACTCCAGCGCGGCACGCGACGAGATTGTGGCAGCGGTGATGGCGTCCACCTCGCCGCCGTCCTTTTTGACGCGCCAATCGCTGTTCAACGCCCGGCCCAGCAGCGGCTTGCGAAAGGAGTCGGACTCGATTTTCGTGCCAAGGCCAGGAGTTTCGCTGGCCACGAGTTGCTGATAGTTCACCAAGTGTCCATCGCCACTCAGCCCGACCATCAGAACGATCTCGCCGCCATATCCGTTTTTGGAGTGGCCTTCGACCGCGACGGCGAAGAACTGGCCCCCTTTGCGGGCGACGAAAAAGGTTTCACCGCCCACCACTGTTTTCTCCGGCAACGAAGCGCCCTCGGGCAACACTTTAGCCGCCGCTGTTATCGTGCGTTGTTCCAACGCGGCCTCGATCGGTGCTTTGGTGATATTGTAGACCGCA